>Ga0116194_1001370_pt1 | contig 15216 bp, 15 predicted proteins | sample AD_SCU001_MetaG_FD_89887 | JGI IMG/M metagenome (GOLD analysis project Ga0116194, IMG submission 89887) | Active sludge microbial communities of municipal wastewater-treating anaerobic digesters from China - AD_SCU001_MetaG | ecosystem: Engineered > Bioreactor > Anaerobic > Digestate | place...
CCGCGGGTGGAAAGCGTCCAGTATCTGGGTCTGCCCAATCACCCTCTGCACGAACTTGCAAGCAGGTACATGTGGCTTGTGGATGCGGAATACGACGAGCAGTACGGCAAACCGGTCAACCGCTACGGCCACCTGCTGTCGTTCTGCGTCAAGGGGGGAGCTGAAAATGCCCGGCGGTTCTTCGATGGTCTGAAAAGAATCTGGCGCGCAACGGACCTGGGGCGCATCAAGAGCGTCGCCACCATCCCGGCAATCTCAACCCATCAGCAGCAGGGGGATGAGGCGCGCTCGCTGGCCGGAATCCCGCCGAACATGGTTCGCCTGTGCGTGGGAGCCGAGCATCCATTAGATACCATTGCCGACCTGGACCAGGCGCTTTACCTGGCCGGTTGACCCTTCTTCAGCGCTTCAACCGGAGCGCGGCCCCGTACACCATGCTGCGCGGCGTTCCGGTCTCCAGAGCCACCCTTTTCACGGCATCCTTGACGGAAAGGCCATCACTGGCGATATATCGTTCCAGCATTTCCTCAATGTCACGGTCATCTACCGTACCCGCGACACTATCGTGAGGCGCAAGAATCACGACAATCTCACCCTTTACCTGTCGTTCCTTCAAGCTTTCCATGACATGTAACAGTGGTCCGCGTATGAACTCTTCATACACCTTGGTGACCTCACGCGCCAGGACCACCTCCCTGTCACCCATGATTTCCAGGATATCACTCAGAGAGGCAACAAGACGCGTCGGCGACTCGTAGAAGATAAGGACACGACTCTCGTCCTTCAATCTACCGAGCTTTTCACGTCTCTTGCCAGCGCGGTTCGGAAGAAACCCCTCGAAGGCAAAGGAGTCGGTCGGCAGACCGGACGCAGACAATGCGGAAACAGCGGCGCACGGGCCGGGAATCGGAACAACGGCAATTCCCTCACGAACGGCATCCCGGACCAATTGATAGCCGGGGTCCGAGATGCACGGGGTGCCCGCATCGGAGATGAGAGCCACGGACATCCCGTTTCGCAGTTTGTCGAGGATGAAGGCTCCTTTGATGTTCTTGTTATGGTCGAAATAGGAGGTAAGCGGCTTGGAGATTCCGAAGTGACTGAGGAGCTTGCGTGAGTGGCGGGTATCCTCGGCGGCTATCAGGTCGACGTCTTTGAGAATTCGCAGAGCCCGAAGAGTGATATCTTCGAGGTTTCCGATGGGAGTGGCGATTATGTAAAGGGTTCCGATGCTCACGAATGAAGTGTTGATCCGTTAATATGCCAGATCGAAGGCGTTCTTGATGTGGTCCACCGTGGGTGAAGTGTCAAGGAGAAATATACTGACGACATCAAATCGTGCATTCTCCTCCATAAGCCTGTTTTTCGACAGATAGGTAAGGGCCGCCTTGGATATCTGACGCTGCTTGAACGGCGTCACAGCCAGTTGGGGTAGACCATAGGAAGCGGTACGGCGGGTCTTTACCTCGACGAACACAAGGGTCTTGCCGTCCCTGGCGATGATGTCCACCTCTCCGCACCTGCAGCGGAAGTTCGTTTCGATGATCCTGTATTTCTGTCTTTTCAGATACGCAACCGCTATTTCTTCTCCCCGTGCGCCAAGGGTCTTCCTGTCGCCGGAACAGTCTTTCTTCATTGCCCCACCCCGACGAATTCCTTGACGCCCCGAAAGGTTGTACGATGAATTGCGCACGGACCCAAGTCGGCAATGGCACTCAGGTGGGCGCGGGAACCGTATCCCTTGTGGATCGCGAACCCGTACCCGGGATACTCGTCATCAAAGCATGTCATCATCCTGTCCCGTGTCACCTTGGCCACAATTGAAGCAGCGGCAATGGAAACGCTGGCGGCGTCTCCCTTTTTGATTGTCCGGCACGGAATGGGAGTCGGAGGGACCGAGATACCGTCTACGAGGAGGAAGTCGGGAGCGGGAGACAGCTCCCGGATCGCCCCCGCCATTGCCTGGAGTGTTGCCTGGAGAACGTTTATTTGATCGACCATCACGTGATCCGCTACGCCGATTCCCACGGCCAGCGCCTCCACCATAATCCTGTCAAACAGGACATCACGCTTTTCCGGCGTCAGCTTCTTCGAGTCGTCTATACCGGCAAAATCACCGTGAGGGGACAGTATCACCGCAGCGGCCACGACAGGCCCCGCAAGGGCGCCTCGACCAGCCTCGTCGACTCCCGCGATGGCGCTGAAACCCTGACGGGCGGCCAGTTTCTCGAATGCAAGCAAATCCCGCGGCAGTTCACCGAACAGAGATCCCGACATCAACCCTCCTGAGAGTGAAGAAACGGAAAGAGTTCCTTTCCCTCAAAAAACAACGGCCCCGGTCTCCCGGGGCCGTTTCGGCCGTTTACTGTGCAACGTATTTCTTTTCACGAATCCTTGCAGCCTTGCCGCGGAGTTTCCTCAGGTAGTAAAGCTTCGCACGGCGGACCTGGCCGCGGGTGATGACTTCAATTGCCTCAAGAGAGGGCGAGTGAAGAGGGAAGCAGCGCTCAACGCCGATACCGTTGGAAATCTTCCTCACGGTAAATGACTCCCTGATTCCGCCGTTCTGGCGTTTTATGACCACACCCTGAAATGCCTGGACCCTTGTTTTGTCGCCTTCCACGATTTTGACCTGAACCTTTACCGTGTCTCCCGGCTTGAACGAGGGTATGTTCTTTTTCATCTGCTCGAATTCGATACGATCAATAGTGTTCATTTCGTTTCCTCCCGTATGGTATCAATGAGTTTATTCTTCGTTTGTTCTGCTTTCAACCCTTCCGTATTCCTATCGCCACTCTCCTAGAAGCCGGTCAACGATAATGGATGCGGCGGAACGGACGGAAAGATGATTATATTACAGCTTGCCTGCTATGGGCGCCAGCACGTAGTCGGCGCTTGAAAGGATCTGTTCGGTAAGCCCCCACCCCGTTCCCATCAGGAGGAGATAGTTCATTCCCGAGATCCTCATCATCTCCGACATTTCGTGATACGTAACCGAGTTCGGTGTTCCTTTCGCACCGGTCGCTACAGTCTTCACCGGAGCGGAAGAATTCAGAGCCATATCGTTAACCGCATCATCTATCGTACTGACGACGCTCAACAGGTCAAGTGCCTCTTTTCTTTTCGGGTTATAGGTTGCGCCCCACCCTTCGCGCCAATGACGGATAATCTGTCGTGAAATCTCCTGCTGCTCGGGAAGAGGCGTCACCACGTAGTAACGCACCAGATCGTAGGTCTTTGCGAGCCGAGCTATGTCGTGCAGGTCAAGATTGGTTACGGCTGTGGCGACAACACGACGGTTCTTATCAAAAACCGGATAATGGACCAGCGCAATTCCAACTGTTGCGCCCTCCCGTTTTTCAGTCGACATTTCCCCCACAGTCCCGCAGTTCCTTCACATATGATGAATCCTCAGTGTTCAGGCCGGCTGCATCAAGCAACTCAGGCCTCACGAGGAATGTCCTTCTCAGCGACTCACGACGACGCCAACGGGAAATTTCCCGATGATTTCCCGACAGGAGAACCGGAGGAACGGACAATCCCCTGAATTCCGGCGGTCGGGTATACTGGGGATACTCCAGGAGCCCGTTGGAAAATGAATCCTCTTCCGCCGACTCATCGCTTCCGAGAACGCCGGGAATCAATCTCACCACGGCGTCCACAAGAACCATGGAGGCGAATTCACCTCCCGTCAGGACAAAATCGCCGATGGATATTTCTCTGTCCACGAACAGGTCCCGGACCCGTTCGTCAACTCCCTCATAGCGACCGCAGATGATTATCAGACCGTCTTCCTCGGCAAGCTCCCGTGCCATGGCCTGATTGAGCGTCTCCCCCCGGGGAGTCGTCAGAATGACCTTCGATTTGGTGCGGTCTTTCTTGACGTTCTCGATACAGGCAGCCAACGGCTCGACCTTCATCACCATTCCGACTCCGCCTCCGTACGGGTAATCATCGGTGACCCGGTGTTTGTCAGAGGCAAAATCACGAATATTATGGACACGGACGTCCAGAAGTCCTTTGTCCGCGGCATGCCTCAGGATGCTCTCGGAGAAAGGTCCCTGGAACATCCCGGGAAAAAGGGTCAACAGATCGACTTTCATAGATCCAGCAACCCTTCCAGAGGGCGAACCGTAATGGTACGCGCATTCAGATTAATCTCTACAACGACATCAATGACGGCGGGAATAAGGTATTCCTTTTCACCATCCTTCACTACATACACATCATGTGCGCCGGTCACGAAAATATCGGCAAGTTCTCCAATACATCCGCCCTGTTCGTCGACAACTGAAAGTCCCAGCAGATCCTGCCAGTAGTATTCTCCCTCAGGCAGGTCAGGCAGTTGGTCGCGACAAACGTACACCTCGCAACCAACGAGAGGAAGCGCGGCATTTATGTCGTCAATCCCCGCTATGGAAGCAAGAGCCTTTCTTTTATGTTCCACGGCCCTGCTGATCCTGAACGACGAATACCGTCCATCATGCATCCGTACCCAAAGGGTACGCAGGGAAAGAATACTCTCGGCATCTCCGGAATATGGAACAACGCGGATCTGTCCTTTGATGCCGTGTGTTCCCGTAATCTTTCCAATCAAGATCAGATTTTTCCCGTCCTGCATCTATTCTACTATCTTAAGAATCGCCTTCTTGTTGCTCTTCGTGGAAACCGCATTGAGAAGGGTCCTGATAGCTTTTGCCGTCCTTCCCTCCTTGCCAATGATTCGCCCCATGTCTTCCTTTGCTACCGTGAGTTTGATAACTGTGGTGTCATTTTCCATTTCTTCGGCAATGTTCACCATACTGGGGTCGTCGACAAGAGCTTTGGCAATGATTTCAACGAGTTGTCTCATGATGGCATCCTCTGTGCGTGTAGAATATCCGGCGGACCGGAAAAACTGGACATCATGCTGCCTTGTTGGTGAACTTCTCCCAAATACCTGATTTTTTCAGCATCTGCTTGACGGTGTCGGTTGCCTGAGCACCCTTTGACAGCCATTCCAGGGTCTTGCTTTCTTCAAACTTTACCGCCGCGGGATCCTGGTTGGGGTCATAGGAACCAACCCTTTCGATGAACCTTCCATCCCTCTTGTAGCGCTCATCCGCCACGACAATCTGGTAGTACGGTTTCTTTTTGGCTCCGGCCCGTGCAAGTCGTATCTTTACTGCCATTGATTTCCTCCTGTTTTGCTTCTCGATGTATTGTTCCGAGATTGATAACTCTTGAAAAAACTCAGAAGGGAGGCATCCCTTTTCGTAACGCCCCCATCCCTTTCATCAGCCCCTTAGGGCCTATCTTCTGAAGGTGTCGGACAATCTTCAATGCCTCGGTGAACCGTTTCAGCAACTGATTCACTTCCTGGACCGAAGTACCGCTCCCTTTCGAGATCCTCAAACGGCGGCTCCCGTTGATGATCCCCGGATTCGCCCGTTCCTCACGCGTCATGGAATCGATGATCGCCTCGATACGCTTCAACTCCTTCTCGCTGGGTTGCGCGCCTTCCATCTGCTTCATCATCTTTCCCATGCCGGGAATAAGACCCATGATCGACTCCAGGGAACCCATCTTTTTCATCTGCTGCAACTGATTCCTGAAGTCCTCCAGGTCATACTGGTTCTTTTTCAGCTTGTGCTGAAGCTTCTGCGCTTCCTTGATATCGATGGTCGACTGGGCCTTCTCGATGAGCGTGAGTACGTCACCCATGCCCAGAATGCGCGACACAAGGCGATCCGCATGGAACACATCCAGGGCGTCGAGCTTTTCGCCGAGGCCGACAAATTTGATGGGTTTTCCGGTAACTGCCTTGATGGAAAGGGCAGCCCCCCCCTTGGCGTCACCGTCCAGCTTCGTCAGAACAAAGCCGGTGAGGCCGAGCCGTTCGTCGAAACCGGTCGCCACATTAACAGCCTCCTGGCCGGTCATTGCATCGGCAACCAGGAGAATTTCCCTCGGTTCGGCCACCGCTTTGATGCGTACCAGTTCCTCCATCAACGCTTCGTCGATCTGGAGCCGCCCAGCCGTATCAAAGATGACCGTATCGTAACCGGAAGTCCGGGCATAGAGCAGCGCCTCACCACAGATATCCACCGGGTCCTGATCCGCCCGCGAATCAAAAACCTCCAACGACAGCTGCGTGCCGAGGGTTTTCAGCTGCTGAATGGCTGCCGGACGATAGACGTCAGCGGGTACAAGCAACGGTCTTCGACGTTGATTTTTCAGGAACTTTGCAAGCTTTCCGCACGTGGTGGTCTTGCCCGAGCCCTGGAGACCGACCAGCATGATTGCAACCGGCGGTTTTGCCGCAAGGTCAAGGGAGTTGTCCTCTCCGCCGCCCATGAGGGAAACCAGCTCGTCGTGAACGATCTTGATGACCTGCTGACCGGGGGCGAGGCTTTGGAGAACCTGCGAACCGATCGCCCGCGTTCTTACCTTTTCAATAAAATCCTTAACGACCTTGAAGTTGACGTCGGCTTCAAGAAGCACAAGTCGGACTTCACGCAGGGCGTCCTTGATATTCTCTTCGGTCATTACACCGTGACCGCGAAGCTTCTTGAATATCAGATCCAGTTTATCGGAAAGGCTTTCAAACATTGTCTACCATGTACCCTGAATATCCCCGGAAAATCGGGTATCCCCGAAAAAAACGCGCAAAACCGCCCGTAAAGCGGTTTATACTAGATGACCGTTTCACTTTTTGTCAAGAAAATTATTTATCTATATATCATGTGCACCATTCCGGTAAGGATACACTATGGATCACTACCCATGGAACACGTCCTTTTCCAGCGTGGCTCAAGGGAGGAAATACCTTTTTTCTCACATATCCATGCTGAAAGCAACCGCCTCCCGGACATCTTCAATGAAGACTATCCGGAGGTCGGCCTTTACCGTGGCGGGGATATCTTCCACATCCACCCTGTTGCGTGCAGGAACAACCACCATCCTGACACCTGCCCGGTGAGCCGCCAGGATTTTTTCCTTCAGGCCGCCAATGGGCAGGACTCGCCCGGAAAGACTGATTTCTCCGGTCATGGCAACGTCACGCCGCGCCGGCCGCCCCGTGAGCAGGGAAACTATGGCGGAGACCATGGTGATCCCCGCGGATGGACCATCTTTGGGAATAGATCCGGCAGGGACATGGATGTGAATGTCCATGTTCCGGAAAGCCTGTTCCGGGACACCCCATTCCGTGCAGTTGGCACGAACGAAGGAAAGCGCGGCCCGGGCCGATTCGCGCATCACCTCGCCGAGGGAACCCGTCAGAATGAGTTCCCTCCGCCCTGCCATCCTGGTTGCCTCGACAAAGATGATATCACCACCGGTTTCAGTCCAGGCAAGCCCGGTGACAACCCCGACACGGTCCTTTTCCGCTGCCACTTCATCAAAGAACTTCCGCGGTCCGAGAAACTCCTCCACGACACGAGGTGTAATCGTTGTGCGCAGCGGCTTGTTCTGCATCATTTCTTTCGCCGTCTTTCGGCAGATGGAGGCAATGGTACGCTGCAGACTCCGGACACCGGCTTCCCGCGTATAATCCCTGATAATGCGGTAGACAGCCTCCACTTCGAATTCCGGTGAAGAGCCCGACAAGCCGTTTTCCTCAATCTCTTTCGGGATCAGGAAGCGGAAAGCGATCTTCTCCTTTTCCTCGTCGGTATACCCCGACAGATGTATCACTTCCATCCGATCGCGCAGGGGAGGAGGAATCGTATCGATCAGGTTCGCCGTGGTGATGAACATGACGTTGGAAAGGTCGAAAGGCACATCCAGGTAATGGTCGGAAAACGAGAAATTCTGTTCCGGATCCAGAACCTCCAGGAGTGCGCTTGCCGGATCTCCCCGGAAATCGAGACCGATCTTGTCCACCTCGTCGAGCATGAAAACCGGGTTATTGGCGCCGCAACGGTAGATTTCCTGGATGATGCGACCGGGGAGAGCACCGATATACGTGCGCCGGTGACCCCGGATCTCCGCCTCGTCGCGCATCCCGCCGAGGGAAAGGCGGATGAACTTTCTCCCCAGCGAGCGGGCAATGGATTTGCCGAGACTGGTCTTTCCCACACCCGGCGGGCCGACGAAACAGAGAATGGGACCCTTCATCTTTTCCCGGAGGGAGCGGACCGCCAGGTACTCCAGAATCCGCTCCTTGATCTTTTCCAGATCATAGTGGTCCTCATTGAGAACCGTTTCCGCCTGATTGATATCGTTGTTGTCCACCGTCGACGTCTGCCACGGCATACCGACAAGATAGTCGAGATAGGTTCGCGAGACGGTGTATTCGGGAGAAGCCGGGTTGATTCTTTCCAGTCTCTTCAGCTCCTTGTCGGCAATCTTCCGCACCGGCTCGGGCATACCGGCGGCAACTATTTTTTTCCTCAGCTCAGCAAGTTCGGAGTTCCGTGAATCATCCTCTCCCAGCTCTTCCTGGATCTGTTTCATCTGTTCCCGCAGCAGATATTCCTTCTGGGTCTTTCCGACACGCTTCGTCACCTCGGCCTGCACTTCACCGCGAACCTGAAGCCGCTGCACTTCATTGGTGAGGTGAATATAGACCTTTTTCAGTCTCTCGACGGGATCCGTGGTATCGAGGAGGTCCTGCAGCTCGTCCAAGGGAAGCGTGACATAGAGCGCGACCAGATCGGAAAAGCGAGCAGGGTTGTCGATATAGTCAATCATCTTGAGAACATCGTCCGGCAACGGCCTTCCATAGGAAAGCGCAATCTTGAGAAGCGCATTGAGGCTTTGCATCAATGCATCGGACACCACCGACCTCTCGGTAAATTCCCGTACCACTTCCAACCGGGCGAGAATATGCGGGGACTCAAGGACAATCTCCTCCAGGCGTACCCGGGCAATCCCTTCAAGACTCAGCTTCGCGCCTCCTTCGGGAAGCTTGACGAACTGGTTGATTTTGCATACGGTACCGGTCTCGAAATACGGGGGGAGAGAAGGATCCCCAGGTTCCCCGCGTTTGCGGAAAAGAGCGATAAGGTTCTGGTAGCGCATCGCCTCTTCAAAGGGCGGAAGCTCCTCTTCGTTCAGGAAAAGGGGAAACATCATATAGGGAAACGCAACCATATCCTGCAAAGGAAACAGCGGCAATACTTCAGGAATCGATGAAAATGCGGTCTCGGACATTGTGATACCTCAATCAAGCAGTAACGGGGCTGCAAATCCCGGCATAAACATTCGGAATGCTAGCACCTTTCTCCCTGCTGTCAAGGCAGGGCGGGTCTTCCTCCACAGCTTCCATCCGTGGAAACAGTATCGGAGCGTACGACTCATTCCGGGGGCACGGCCGCCTGGACAGACTCCCATTCCTCGTACAGGTTCGCAATCAACTCCGTAAGCCCGGCATGCTCCCTGGCTCCCTCCCGCGCCCTGTCGGCATCACGAAAAAAAACCGGATCTTCCATGTCCTTCTCCAGGTTCGCCAGTTGCTCCTCCGACTCCTCTATCCTGGCTTCAAGCTCGGTCAGTCTTTTCAGCCTCGCCCTCTCCTCGCGCTGCCGGCGTTTCTCCTCCTCGCGCGAGAGATGCCTTTCCTGTTTACGGGAGTCCTTGTCAAGGGCCGTCGAACTTGACGCGCCACACGGTGTTCGTCCTCCTACCTGATTGTGCTCAACGGTTTCAAAAGCGATTTTTTCCAGGTAGTCTTCGTAGTTGCCCGGAAATGACCGGATCTTTCCTCCCCCAACTTCTATGGTACGGGTTGCAAGTTCATTGATGAAATAGCGGTCGTGAGAGACGAACACCACCGTGCCGGAGAAGGAGCGGAGCGCGTCCAGCAGCACGTCCTTGCTGAACAGGTCAAGATGATTGGTCGGCTCATCGAGGAGAAGGAGGTTCGATGGCCGAAGAAGCATCTTGGCCAACGCCAGGCGGCTTTTTTCCCCTCCCGACAGCACGGCAACCTGCTTGTGAATATCATCGCCGGTGAAAAGAAAGCTCGCAAGGAGATCCCGCAAGGCAGGAACCCGATCGTAGGGCGCGTCCGCCAGTATTTCTTCGAACACGGTGCGATTTCCATCAAGAGAGGAAGGCTGATCCTGCGCGTAGTAGTCCGGAAAGACATTTGCGCCGAGCCTGCGCTCACCCTTCTGAAATTCGTCTCCGGCAAGAACGCGCATCAGCGTGGACTTGCCCGCCCCGTTATGCCCGACAAGACAAATGCGTTCACCCTTTTCAACAACAAGCGAAATACCATCCAGCACCACCAGGTCGCCGTACGATTTGGTTACGTCGGACACCTCAAGCACAACCCTTCCACTCCGCGGAGGTTCGGGGAACGTGAACCTGATTCTTTTGCGTTCAGGGGGAAGGGATATTCTTTCTATCTTTTCAAGCTGCTTGATACGGGACTGAACAAGGGCGGCCTTGTCGGCCTTGTACCGGAAACGGGAGATAAAGTCTTCCATCTTCCCGATTTCCTCATCCTGCCTCCGCTTCTCCTCCCGCAACCTGGCAACCCTTTCCTCTCGCTCGACCAGATACCTGCTGTAGATACAGGGATAATCGGTCAGATTCCTGTTCCAAACCTCGGTGATTCTCCGGCAGACCCGATCCATGAAATAACGATCATGGGAGACAAGCACCACGGCGTGGGGATAGGTGGCCAGATACTCCTCCAACCAGTTTCGCGCTTCAATATCCAGGTGGTTGGTCGGCTCATCCAGCAGAAGCACGTTCGGTTTCCGGAGAAGGAGTTTTGCAAGCGCTATCCGCATCTGCCACCCTCCGGAGAACGTGCCGCATTCCTTCTCCCAGTCTCCGGGATCAAAACCCAGCCCTGTCAGAACATTCCCCACCAGAGCCTCCCGTGCATACCCCCCCTTGGCGCGATATGCCTCCTGAAGCAGACCGTAGCGCTCCAGCAGCTCGTCATCCTGAGGGGAAGTCTCGAGTTTCCGGGTTATGGCCGACATCTCCCGCTCCATTTCCTCCAGCTCCTCAAGAGCCGACTGCACTTCCGCGAACAGGGTTTTCCCTCTGACGGTCACGCCTTCCTGGGGGAGATAGCCGACTGTGCATCCCTTAGTCATGCGTATCGTTCCGGAAGACGGTTCAACCTGACCGGCGAGGATTTTGAGGAGGGTCGATTTTCCGGTTCCATTCTCCCCGACCAGTCCGATGCGATCATGTTTCCCCACACGCCAGGTAACGGATGAAAAAATCGGACGTGCGGCGAAATCCTTGCAAAGATTCGTAATTTGGACCATAGTAACGCGACGGCACTCCCTGCTTGTCAATTGATTGCGGTATTGTACGAAGATATGTCACTGTTTGTCAATTTTCGCATCCGCAGCAAGAGACGGATGAAATTGTTGCAGTGAGAGCCCCGGTATTTGGTTTTTTTTTGCTACATATATGCAATTTTGCTATAAATAGATTTCGAATTGGAAACCGTTAGTGTCTCATCCGCAGTTTCCGGGTGGGCGTGAAATAATCTGAAGAAAAAGCGAGATTCCGGCGCGTGCCAAGCAACGCCACGCCGAAATCGACTTCCCACTGCTCATACAGGCTGAAAAATTTTCCATATTCCGGAATGTACTGAATTTTCGGGTCCCGCACGTCCCTTCCGGGAAAGCGCGACTCCTTAGTATGAAAGGATTTTCCCATAATGGCGAAAAAGATGTTGATTAATGTAATGCATCCCGAGGAATCGAGGATTGCCATCGTCGAAGACGGTCACCTCGTAGAGCTGGACATCGAAACCGCGGGACGCGAACAGACGCGCGGCAACGTATACAAAGGGGTTGTGGTGCGCGTCGAACCGGGTCTCCAGGCGGCATTTGTCGATATCGGCATGAAAAAGCTCGGGTTCCTGCAAATGGGAGAAATCCATCAGGAAAACTGGCAATGGCGCGACGATGTCCCCGAGGAACAAAAGAACCGTCGTCCCCGTATCCAGGAGATCCTCCGCCGCGGCCAGGAGTTGATAGTCCAGGTTGAAAAGGGAGAGCGGGAGGGAAAGGGAGCCGCGCTGACCACGTACATATCGCTGCCCGGACGGTACATGGTGCTGATGCCCGGAAACGACTCCAGCGGCGTCTCCCGCAAGGTTGAAAATGAAACGGAGCGCAAAAAGCTCAAGGAAATCGTCGCGGAGCTTGGCATTCCGGAGGGCTGCGGGTACATCATCAGGACCGAGGCCGTTGGCAAACGCAAGACTGAACTGACGAAGGACCTCCACTACCTGCTGAAGTTGTACGATACGATTAAAGAGCGGGCAACGGAAGTGAAAGCTCCCGCCCTCATTTACCAGGAATCGGACCTGGTGATCCGGACCATCAGGGATTATTTCTCTTCCGAAATCGAAGAAGTGCTTGTGGACAGCACCGATGTCTACAAGCAGGCCAGAGCCTTTTTCAAAGAGATCATGCCCAAGTACGAAAAAATCGTGAAGCTCCACCAGGAAAAACGCCCCATCTTCGCAAAGTACCAGCTTGAGGAGCAAATAGATCTCATTTACGAGAAGAAGGTCCCCCTCAAATCAGGCGGCTCGATTGTCATCGAGCCCACGGAGGCAATGGTCAGCATCGATGTCAACTCGGGAAAGACTACCGGGGAAAAGGGCGTGGAAGACACAGCCTTCAAGACCAACATGGAGGCCGCCGAGGAGGTTGCACGCCAACTGAGACTCCGTGACCTGGGAGGGCTGATCGTTATAGACTTCATCGACATGAGGGACAGGAAGCATCGCGCCGAAGTTGAAAAAACCCTGAAAAATGCGTTAAAGACAGACAAGGCCCGGGTAAGCGTGGACAAGATATCCCAATTCGGGCTTCTGGAGATGTCCAGGCAGCGCATCAAGCAGACCATCAATGAAGGAAGCTACCTGGAATGCCCCCATTGCGGGGGACACGGCAGGGTAAAATCGGTCGAGGCAATGGCGCTCTCCTTTCTCCGCAAGGTCCATACCGCCGCCGCGCGCGGCACCAATGCCGAGGTCCGCGGTTCCCTGCCGCTCGAGGTCGCGTACTACCTTCTGAACAGAAAGAAGCGTGAACTTGCCCAAATCGAAACCGACTACGACATCGAGGTCACGGTGAAGGGAAAACCATCCTTCATGATGAATCAGATGGAATTGGAACAGTTGAAGAGGGAAAAGACCGCGGGAGCGACGATTGAACCCGAACAGCCTGTGGAAGCGGGAGCAAAGACGCCTTCCGAGGTGGAAGCGGGGGCAATGGCAGTAACAGGGGAACTTGCCGCCACTCCTGGCGAGCGGGAAGAAACAAAGAGCAAGAGGAAACGTCGCAGAGGGAGAAAAAAGGCTCAACCACCCCAGGAAGCTGTGGGAGAAGCTGTCTCAGCCGACGTCCCGGAGGGTATCTCAGGTGCCGAACCGGAAATCTCACCACTACCTGAAGTCGAACCTGCCGCACCGGAAGTCGAACCTGCCGCACCGGAGCAGACCGACGAGATGACTGCGGATGCCGCGGCAGAAGGCGCAAAAAAGAAGCGCCGCAGGAGAAGGAAACGGAGCACGAAAGCAGCGTCCGTCTCAGCACCGGGCGAGGAGGCGCCTGAAATTTCCATGGAGGCGGTTGTTGAGGCGTCGCATGAACCTCCTCCCGTAATGGAATCGGCCACTCCCGAACCAGCCGTCATCCCGGACGAAAAACCCAAGAGGAAACCGCGCAAACCACGGACACCGAAGGCAGCTCCGGAGGAATCACCGACGGAGACATCACCTGCGACACCGGACTCGCAACCGGTGGAATCCGCCCGCATTTCCAGCGATACAAAAGACTCTGTCCCCCCTGAAACGGCTGAAATCGAGCAGACGATTTCAGCGCAGACTGAAGAAAAACCGAAGAGGAAACGGGCTCCCCGAAAAAAGAAAGAGCCTGTCACACCTGAACCCGAGTGATCGCTTCAACATTTCACCCATTTTCTCTCTTTGGCATCATTATCATTTTTTAACCACACTGCACGGGCGGTTCATCACCGCCCGTGTTCCCATCCCCACTCCATCCATATCTTCCTTTCTCAACCGCTGTTCATCAAGGTCTGCCGGCGTATCACCCCAACAACGTTCCGTTGATTCTCAGTATCACAAACGAGCTCTCAATTTGATTTTTCATTAATATACTTCTCCGGTTTCAATTATGACTAAAGTTTTTCAAAGACACTCCGATATGGGTATCTAAGGTCATAAAGGCGGGATTCCAGAATTGGATACCGAAGCGGAATACAGGTTTAACACCTCTGAAAAGGGTGAAGAGCACTTCGCGCATGTCGACAATGGAAATATACTTTCAGCATCAAAGAAGAGTTCTTTCTGAATGACATCTGAAGGGAGAATGGTTCCATGGTACAATTTCCAGCGAAACAGAGTATTCGAGGTAATGTAATCATCCTGGTAGTCATCATGGCATCGTTTCTGATAGCAACCGCTATCGCTGGAATCCTCGGCTCCAAGGAACCAAGCAGGCTTCAGAACGAAATTTCCTCCCAGAAGCTGCGCACGCAGGTTCAACAAAAGGACAATCCTGCCCACCAGGCAGTGCGCATGGAATCAGCGCCCGGAGAAAACCCCCTCCGCGGCGAGACGGACGGACGGCGGAAAACGACCGCAACCGCATCTCTGTCCTTTTCACTCGTGTTGCTTACCCTTGTTTCGTGTGGTCTTTTTGCCGGTCTTTTGATGGCGGTTCGCATTATCCGATCCGTAGGCCGCCCAACAGAAGAATTTCTGAACGCAGCGGATCGTCTCTGCAACGGAGACCTGTCAGTCCGTGCAGTATGCAACGGCGGAAATGAGTTTGCGCGCATCGGCGACGCTTTCAACAGAATCGCGGAAACATTCGAATCACTCATTACCAGGGTCGGAGCGAGCATTGAAGAAGTCGCATCCTCCGCGACACTTCTTCGAACGACATCCGAAATGATGGCGGGCAATGCCGAAGAAGTCGCGGCACAGGCGACGACCGTTGCCGTGGCCAGCGAGGAAATGGCGGCTACATCCAACGACGTTGCGCAAAACTGTTCCTTGGCAGCGGGCGGTTCGCAACAGGCCAACGATTCGGCCATGACCGGGTCCGCGGTTGTGCAGGAAACCATCTCGGTGATGAACACCATAGCGGAACGGGTGAAGGAGTCCGCCAAGACGGTGGAAAGCCTGGGCGCCCAGTCCGACCAGATAGGGGAGATAGTGGGCACCATCGAGGACATCGCGGACCAGACCAACCTGCTGGCGCTGAACGCGGC
>Ga0116194_1001396_pt1 | contig 14983 bp, 15 predicted proteins | sample AD_SCU001_MetaG_FD_89887 | JGI IMG/M metagenome (GOLD analysis project Ga0116194, IMG submission 89887) | Active sludge microbial communities of municipal wastewater-treating anaerobic digesters from China - AD_SCU001_MetaG | ecosystem: Engineered > Bioreactor > Anaerobic > Digestate | place...
CGGACTGGCGGCTGCAAAATCAATATCCTCAGGCACATCTGTAAGACCTCTTATACTTACAACTTTTGATGATGATGAGTTTATTATTAATGCAATAAAAAGCGGAGCAAAAGGCTATTTACTCAAGAATAACCCTCCTGAAAGAATGAAAGATGCAATAAAACTCGTTCATGATGGCGGTACAGTGATGCAGGATGCAGTAATGGATAAGCTAAAAGAAAGTATAGATGGGATAGACATAACCAAAAAGAAAAGCAAGGGAAGCATTGCCGATACTCTTTTTTCCAGGTTCTCCGAAAGAGAAATGGAAGTAATCGAGCTAATTTCAAAAGGAATGTCAAACAAGGAGATTGCAGGTAAAATGTTTATTTCTGAAGGCACGGTAAAGAATTACATTACTTCTGTTTTAAATAAAACAGGACTTGAACATCGGACGCAGATAGCCATATACTACCTTAATACCTTAAGGCAGGCATAAATTTTCTTTCAAGCGTTTGAATATTAAGAGGGGCATTCCTGAATAATTAAAAACATGACTAAAGTCATGTAAAAATAGTGACCTATTGGACTAATAAAAATTAGTCCTTTTTTTTATAATGTAATCACAAGAGATTATGAGCAACTTCATAATAACAAATAGTACTTATTATGGGATAATGAGGTGATTATATATGGAAATAGTAAAAATAAGGGAACTTACAAAAAGGTATAATGGGACTGTAGCTGTTGATAATATCAGTCTCAATATAAACGAAGGTGAAATATATGGGCTTCTTGGGCCAAATGGAGCAGGAAAAAGCACAACAATCAATATGATTCTTGGCCTGATTTCTATGGACAAAGGCAGTATAACTATTATCGGGAAAGACATAAAAAAGAATTCATATGAGACTCGGGGAAACATTGGAATTGTTCCGCAGGACATAGCTATTTATGAAGATCTTACGGCCATTGAAAACGTAATGTTCTTTGCAAGCTTATATGGACTAAAAGGAAATATTCTCAGGGGTAAGGCGGAGGAAGCTCTTGAGTTTACAGGGTTAACAGACAAAGCAAAAGCTTTTCCAAAGGAGTTTTCAGGAGGAATGAAAAGGAGACTAAATATTGCCTGTGCCATAGCACATAATCCTAAGCTAATAATAATGGATGAGCCGACAGTAGGTATAGACCCTCAGTCCAGAAATCACATACTTCAGTCGGTGAAAACCCTTAATAGCAGAGGATGTACAATAATATACACCAGTCATTATATGGAGGAAGTAGAAGAGATCTGCAGCAGGGTTGCAATTATGGACCATGGAAAGATTATTGCAGAGGGAACGAAAGAAGAACTTATATCAATAATAACCGATAAAAATACTGTTACTATTACAGTAGCTGTTCAAGCTGAAAATATAGATATAGGTACTATTAAGGATATATATGGCGTTTCGGATGCTGAAATCCATGGGAACACTGTAATAGTCAGCAGTGAAAGTGACATTAATAATCTTGATAAAGTTATCATGTACTTTACATCAAATGGTATATCTATTAAAAATGTTGAAACTAAGATACCGGATCTGGAAACAGTATTTTTGACCCTTACCGGGAGAAAACTGAGAGATTAGGAAGTTTTGAGATTAAGCTAGGATTAAGATTAGGGTTAGAATTAGAATTGGAGCTGGAATTAGGGCTGGAATTAGAATTGGAGCTGGAGTTGGAGAGGTGAATAGTATGGCTTTATTAGAAATATTAAAAAAAGAGTTCAAGCATAACCTGCGGGAAAAGAGGGGAAATATTATGATGGTGCTGTTTCCTATTTTATTGATGTTGATACTTGGAACCGCACTTTCCGGTATGTTTGAATCCAATATTACCTTTGACGATGCTAAGGTGTTGTATTCCATAGAAGATGAAGGAAATATAACTGAAGCATTTAAAAGCTTTATGCAGCAGGGTGAAAACCTGGGAATCGGCTTTGAGGAAACAGAAAATTTGAATGATGGAATAGAAAAAATTAAAAATGCAGGATTTTCCTGCTTTATAATTGTAAATAATGAAGATAGTGTTCTAAGATTCTACAAAAACGACAGATATAACTTTGAAGCTAACTTTGTTGAATCAATACTTCAGGTTTTTGTTGGAAGGTATAATGCTATTATGGAGGTAGCAAAAGAAAATCCGGCATATCTAGGTACAATTCTTTCACAGGATAATATTGCCATCCAACAGGAAAGCAAAGGTTTCAGCACAGTTAAGACATTGGACAGAACCCGGCAGCCCAGGGCTATCGACCATTATGCTGTTGTAATGCTGACAATGATATTAATGTATTCTTCTCTTACCGGATTCTGGAGTATAAAGAACGAACAGAATTTGAAAACCGGAAATCGATTGCTATGCGCCAGAGTCCAAAAGCATGAGATACTTCTGGGAAAAGTTTTAGGAAGTATTATTGCAACACTTGTTCAAGCATTTATTGTTATATTTTTCAGCAAGTTTGCTTTAAAGGCATATTGGGGTCAGCATATTGGTATTGTAATATTGATTATTATAAGCGAGGCTATAATGGCTATAAGCATAGGGACAGGAATAGCCTTTGCGATAAAAAACGAAACCATATCAATAGGTATATTAAACACTATAATACCGATAATGGTCTTTCTTGGGGGAGGATATATCCCACTGCAGGTGTTTAGGAAGACACTCTTAAATCTTTCTGCTATATCGCCTATAAGATGGATAAACCAATCTATATTCAGGGTTATATATAATAATGACTTTTCACTGGTGCCTTTAACAGTGACAATGAACTTTACGCTTGCTGCAGTATTTATCATTCTGTCATCGTTGCTATATAGAAAGGAGTCTGTGAAGTAATGAAAAATATTATTAAGCTTATAAAAAACATTCTAAAGGTAACTTTCAGAAATAAAGGGAATTATATTGTCTATCTAATACTTCCTATTATTGGCATTACAACATCTATCGGGTTATATGCCGCATCGGATACAAAACCTTTGACGTTAGGTATTATTGACCATGACGGCGATCGAATTTCCAAAGATATGGGAAATGCATTTACCAGGGCAGGCAACTTTAAAATTGTGGAACTGGATGAGGATAAGTTAAATGATCACCTATTAAAAGGCAGCGTTAACTGTGTTGTAGTTATACCTGAGGACTTTGCTGAAAGTATTTACAGCTATAACCCAAAGACACTTGAAATTATAACGCTGGAAGGGCAGGAAACTGCTATATGGCTGGAGAGTTTTGCAAACATATATATCAGGAATGTATATGATCTTGCAAAAGCTTCCAACGGAGATAAAAGTGCTTTTGAGAGAATGTATGAGGGATATATGGCTCAAAACCTGAAACTAAATGTTGGGAGAGTTGATGATAAGGCCAAAAATAGAATGATTACCGTTTCAAGCCTCGGATTTCTTATAATGTTTATAATGCTTGGCGCTAACATGACAACAGAAATGGTACTAAAGGAAAAAAGGAACAGGACATATTTCAGAATTTGCTCAGCTCCTGTAAGCTCAAGAGAGTATATATTGGCAAATATTCTAGCCGGGACATTAATTATAGTTGTCCAGGTAATTCTGCTAATAGTAATAATGAGAAGAATATTCCATATAGAAACCTATATTCCTGATTATCAGCTTTTCATAATATTAACACTCTTTGGAATATTGGCTATAGGAGTTGGAATGCTTATTGTATCCTTTTCAAAGAGTTCATACCAGTCAGGAACCCTTGCTAATTTGATAATAACTCCTACATGTATGCTTGGAGGATGTTTCTGGTCGGTAAAGTTTATGCCTGAGGTCTTACAAAAAGCTTCATATTTTATGCCTCAAAGATGGGTGCTTGATGCTGTTGAAACGATACAAAAAGGCGGCAGTATCAGGGATGTTGCCATGCATCTCGGCATACTTGCAGCTTTTGCTGCAGTATTCTTTATTGTTGCAGCATATAAATTCAGTACAAGTGATGATATAAGGACGTTTGTGTGAGAGGGGAAGAGGTGTATTCCCTCCGCTTTTCTGTTTGTATCTCTATTGACATATTACCTTTCTAGTGAGAAAATACCATTATCATCAGTACAGTATTTGCAGTAGCCTAATACTTAAAAACCCAGGTGCACACTTGCACCTGAAACTGGTATGACTTAATGTCATACCAAATTTTATTATTACTGAGGAGGAAATATTCATGGCTTTGATTCACTGTAATTTTACGTCTGAAACACTTGGCGTTGCTTCATCAATGTGTGCAATCCTGCCACAACCCCAGTATATTCCTGAAAATAAGGATATAAGCTGGAAGAATGGGGGATATCCGGTATTATATCTGCTCCATGGGTTATCGGATGACCATACCATATGGCAAAGGAGGACTTCAATTGAAAGGTATGTAGCTTCTATGAATATTGCAGTTGTAATGCCCGCAGTTAACAGAAGTTTTTATAGCGATATGGCTTATGGCCAGAAATACTGGACTTTTGTGAGCGAAGAACTGCCTTTTATTGTACGGAATCTTTTCCCCATATCCAACAAGCGGGAAGATACTTTTGTTGCTGGCATTTCCATGGGAGGGTATGGAGCATTCAAGCTTGCTTTAACTCATCCGGAAAGATTCGCAGCTGCTGCAAGCCTTTCTGGCGTCATGGATGTTGCAGCAAAAATTGATGAGTTAGGTCATGAAAATAATGAGTGCAGGTTAATATTTGGTGATAATTCTGAGATTAGAAGGACTAAAAGCGACCTCTTTTATCTGGCAGAGAAGGTTGCAAAATCTGATGGGCTAAAGCCAAAGTTGTTTCAGTGCTGTGGTACGGAAGATTTCCTTTATACTGATAACATAAGGTTCAGAGATTTTTGCAAAAACTTACCCCTTGAACTGACTTATGAGGAAGAAACCGGGACACATGAGTGGGGATATTGGGATAAAAAAATACAGAGAGTTTTAGCATGGTTAAATAAAGAATAAAGAGATCTTAAGTTACTATGTGTAACTATAAACTATACTATCTATACTATAGTTAACTATGAGTATTTTGAACTCATACCGTGAATTTTGGAGGTTTTTATGGACAAGCTTTTTATTGGATTTTCGTATTTGGATTATAAGCAGATAATAATGTTCCTTATTGGTGGAGCACTTATTTATCTTGCTGTTAAAAAGGATTATGAGCCTATGTTGCTCTTGCCGATAGGTTTTGGCACCATATTAGTTAATATTCCTCTTTCAACTGTGCTGGAGTATGAAGGTACACCGGGAGTATTAAAAATTCTCCTAGACGCAGGAATAAAGACTGAACTTTTTCCGGTACTTATATTTATAGCAGTAGGGGCAATGATTGACTTTACACCCCTTTTTGTAAATCCATCGATGCTTTTTTATGGTGCTGCAGCCCAGTTCGGTATATTTGCAACTATTATTATTGTGCTGCTATTTGGCATCGATGATTTAAAAGTAGCATCGGCAATAGGTATTATTGGTGCTGCAGACGGACCAACTGCAATTTTTGTAGCTTCGAAATTTGCACAAAAATATCTTGGACCGATCACAGTTGCCGCCTATTCATACATGTCTTTAGTACCAATGGTTCAACCACCGGTAATAAAACTTCTTACAACTAAAAAAGAACGTATGATAAGAATGGAATACAAAGATGCAAAGGTTTCAAAAACTGTTAAAATACTATTTCCCATTTTTGTTACCATAATTGCGGGTATAATGGCACCTATAAGTGTTCCGCTGGTAGGACTTTTGATGTTTGGTAATCTTATCCGGGAAAGTGGAGTACTTGAAAGGCTTTCCAAAGCTGCTCAGAATGAACTGGCCAACATTGTTACAATTCTTCTGGGGGTGACTATTGGCTCCACTATGACAGCAGAGGATTTTTTACAGCCAACTACACTGTTGATTCTTTTAGCAGGTCTGGCAGCTTTTATTTTTGACACGGCAGGTGGGGTTTTGTTTGCAAAATTCCTTAATATCTTCCGGAAAAACAAAATAAACCCCATGATAGGAGCTGCAGGAATATCGGCATTTCCAATGTCTGCAAGGGTTATACAGAAGCTTGCAACGAAAGAAGATCCCACAAATTTTATTTTAATGCAGGCAGTAAGTGCCAATGTTGCAGGACAGCTTGGCTCAATAATAGCAGGGGGAATGATACTTGCTATTGTTCCATTGCTGTTAGGGTAGCTTATCATTGCTGCTGTTTTGGTTAAACGGGTTTTATTAGTTTTGTACTTTAAATTTAGAGGGTGCAGCTGATATAACGAATGTAACAAACATAATTAATATAATTAATGTAATGAATGTAAAGAAAGGAATGCATATTAACATGTTCGAATATTTAATTAACGGTACGAATCTGCAAAAAGCACTTTTTGTTATGCTTGCTGGTATCTTGGGGGTATTTGCGGTGCTTATACTTTTCTTTATTTTAATTATAGTATTAGTCAGGGTTTTCCCTGAAAAGGAAGAAAAATAACTAAAAAAGCAGATTGCAAAACAAAGTTCTTCTATAATAAAGTTCTTCTATATTGGGTATATTTATGAACACCCATGTGGAAGAACTTTTTTTCGTCACACTTAACCCTGATAAAAAGTATAATATATTACTGATTAAAGTAGCAAAGAGAAAGGGAATAGTATGGTGTTAGATTTTAAATTATTTCTTGAGGTAATAAGGAAAAGAATTTTGATGATTATGTTGCTTCCGATAATATCAGCAGGACTTTCCATTTTAATCAGCTTCTATTTTATTGAGCCAAAGTATGAATCCAGTGCTACATTTTATCTTATAAATAAAAAAAGTGGTTATGCTTTCCCGGGGGAATATGGAGAAATGCTTCTTAACAGACAGTTGATAAGAGATTATACTAAAATCCTCAAAAGTAAATCAAATATGGAAAGCATTATCAATAAATATAAATTGGAAAAGTATACACCAGCAGAATTGGCAAAGAGGATCAGCATAAGCTTTACTGATGATACTAATGTTATTGAGATAAAAGCATATTCTGAGTTTCCTGAATTGGCAAAAGTTATTGCTGATGCTGCCTATAACATATTTGTGCAAAACCTTGCAGAATTTACAGAAGTATTTGATGTAAAGCTGGTTGATGATGCGGAGCTTCCTGAAAAGCCCTCAAATTCCAATGTACTTGTAAATACAGCTATTGCTTTTTTAGCTGGTGTTTTAATATCCGTGAGTATGGCAGTATTTTTAGAATACATTGATCATACAATAAAGACCCGTGAGGATGTGGAAACGTATCTCGGGCTTACGGTACTTGGTAGAATTCCTGTAATTGAACGGGAGTAATGGGCCTAGAATAGACGGGGGTTGAAGAAATGACAAAAAATATTATTCAAGTTGTTAATAGGCTGAGTGCTCAAGCGGAAGAAGCCTACAAAGTGTTAAGAACAAATATACAATTCTGTGAGTTGGATAGGCAAATCAAAACATTAACTATAACAAGTTGTTTGCCTGGAGAGGGAAAGTCAACAACATCAATGAATCTTGGTGTTTCTTTTGCTGAAACTGGTAAAAAGGTTCTGGTGGTTGATGCTGATTTGAGAAAGCCAATCCTGATGAAACATTTTGATAATACGGATTTTAAGGGGTTGTCCAATTATATATCAGGGCGTGTCTCCCTGGATGATATCATTTATAATACGAATGTAAACGGACTGCACTTTATAACTTCAGGAGTAAAACCCCCTAATCCTGCTGAACTTATAGGCTCAGCAAAATTTAGAGACTTTTTGAAAATAGTCAGAGAACAATTTGATTTAATAATATTTGATACTCCACCTCTTGGTAGTGTAATAGATGGAGTAATTATAGCTTCTCAAACAGATGGGACACTACTTGTCATTGAATGTAATGTAGTAAGCTATCAGACTGCACAACAGGTAACCAAGCAGCTGAAAATGGCTGAAGCGCGAATATTGGGTGTAGTTCTGAATAAAATTGGCAGTAAATATTATAAAGGGTACAACAATTATTATGATTTCTATGAGAACAGAAATAATACAGACAGGGAATTGATGGGGAGATTAAGGGAGAAACGAGGGGTAATGAGGTTATGATTGACATACACAGTCATCTTATTTACGAAGTAGATGACGGGCCGGCAACTATAAAAGAGTCCATAAGAATGGTACTTGAAGCTGAAAAGATTGGTATACAGTCCATAATAGCTACACCTCATTTTCACGAAAACATCTATAGCACTGAAAAGGTTATCTACAACTTTAATGAATTAGTTCACAGGACAAGAGATTGCGGCGTAGAACTCTATTTGGGATATGAAGTATTTATTAACACATTGAAGAATATCTGTATGTCAGGCAATATGCAGGAGAATACAACTCTTAAAGGTATACCCCAGAAGGATATGAGTTCTGCAGACATGACTCAAAAGGTTACCGATAGGGCAGGCACAGCTCAGAGAGATTCAAATCAGGCAGACATGGCTCGGAAGAATGCAAGTCTTGCAGGTATAACCCTCGGAGGCTCGAGATACCTTTTATTTGAACTGCCTTTTGATAGTATACCTGCATACAGTTATGAAACTATATATACTTTAAATCTAGAAAACATTATTCCAGTAATTGCACACCCTGAGCGTAACAGAAGCTTTGTCAGAAGCTTTGGGTCATTTATAAGTTTTATAGAAAAAGGCTGTCTGCTGCAGGTTGATGCAGCAAGTATAATTGGGATTTATGGTACTGAAGTGAGGAGTTTTACAAAAAGGCTGATAAAGCTTAAACTTGCGAATTTTATTGCGTCTGATGCCCATTGCTCCCAGGATTACATTGAATGGTATGTATCTGCTTATAACACAGTATGCAGGTGGGCAGGTATAGAGTATGCAGAGAAGCTTTTTTACGGTAATCCAATGATGATAGTAGATCAATTAAAAAAGTAATAAACAGGCGGGAGGTTAAGTTATTTATGAAGAAAATATCATCAAATATAGAATACATTATTGATCAGAAAAAGCTAAATAAAAGTGTTTCTGGGAGATATGTAATAATTAAGAGAATATGTGACGTTTTTCTAGCTGCATTATGTATAATACTTTTCCTACCGGCTATTGTTACTGCTGCTGCAGCTTTAAAGTTAAATTCATATAGGACTGTGTTCATTTATGACTATGTTTATGGACAAAAAGGAAGGATTTTTAAACTATATAGTTTTAATGTCAAAACTAATAGCCGCAGACAAAGCTTAAATAATTTGAATGATGTAGGAGAAATTATCGAGAAAACAGGAGTAAAGAAGCTGCCTTATTTATTCAATATACTTAAGGGTGAATTGAGTTTTGTAGGACCTGCACCCCTATCAAAAACAATATGTAATATTGATGAGCACAATTCGTGGTATGCTCTTCGTTTTTCAGTAAAACCCGGCTTAATATGTTTATACACTATAACTTCCGGAAAATGTCCAGATATTGATGAAATGGTGAGAGCTGATCTTAAGTATATAAAAGAGAGAAATTTATTGTATGATTTTAAAATTTTCTTAGCATATATTCGCATTATAGCAGGTAATTACAGAAAACTTATATAAGAGGTGGGCAATTTGGAAAACAATGATTGCTTCGTGCATGAAAGCTCATATGTAGATGAGGATGTTTATATAGGCAAGGGGACTAAAATATGGCATTTTTCTCATATCCAAAAAGGTGCGAGAATCGGATGTAATTGTACCATTGGGCAAAATGTTAATATTGCAAATAATGTCTGTGTAGGAAACAATGTGAAAATACAGAATAATGTATCGATCTATGAAGGAGTAGAACTTGAGGATTATGTTTTTTGTGGTCCTTCCATGGTTTTTACAAATATTAAAAATCCCCGCTGCAAGTATCCTCAAAGGGGGAGTGAGTACTATATGAGAACTCTGGTGAAGGAAGGGGCTTCAATAGGTGCAAATGCAACTATAATATGTGGTAATACAATAGGAAAACATGCACTTGTTGCGGCAGGAGCAGTGGTTACAAAGGATGTACCTGACTATGCCCTGGTGACAGGTGTTCCCGCAAGAATAACAGGGTGGGTATGTGAATGCGGCCAAAAGCTTCCAGGTAATCTGAAAAACATACTGGATAGTAACCTGGATGACAACCTGGTATGTAAACATTGTGGAAGAGTTTATAAAGAAGAATATGGACAATTAAGTGAGGAATAAGGCAGAAAAAATCAGAGAAAAGTTAGTGAAAAAGCCGGAGAAAAGTTGGCGAAAAATCAGTGAAAAAGTTGGTAAAAAGCCAGTGAAAGGTCAGTTGGAAGTCAGTTAAAAAATCAGCGAAAGGAATGATTAGGAATGATACCCTTTATTGATTTGATGGAGCAGTACCGCAGACTAAAAAGTGAAATTGGTTCAGGTATCCAGCAAGTGCTGGAACATGGTAAATATATAATGGGACCGGAAGTGTATGAGCTTGAGAACAGACTTGCAGATTATGTTGGTGTAAGGCATGTTATTAGTTGTTCAAGCGGTACCGATGCCCTGCTTATGCCATTGATGGCATGGAATATAGGTAAAGGTGATGCCGTATTTACTTCAACATTTACTTTTATAGCTACTGCAGAAGTAGTTTCCCTACTTGGAGCAACACCGGTTTTTATAGATATTGATCCCGGAACATGGAATATAGATCCAAACTCTCTTGAAGAAAAAATCAGGCAAACTATTGCTGAAGGTAAACTAATACCAAAAGTTGTAATACCTGTGGACATTTTTGGATTGCCTGCTGATTATGAAGCAATAGAATCAATAGCTGCCAAATATGGAATTAAAGTTCTTGAGGATGCTGCCCAAAGTTTTGGCGGAATATATAAAGGTAAAAAAACCGGAAGCTTTGGTAATGCTGCCGGAACATCTTTCTTCCCTGCAAAACCCTTAGGCTGTTATGGAGATGGTGGAGCGGTCCTTACAGATGATGATAAACTGGCAGGCGAATTGAGGTCAATAAGGGCTCATGGGCAGGGTGGAGATAAATATAATAATATTAGAACCGGTATAAATGGAAGGTTGGATACCATCCAGGCTGCTGTACTACTTGCCAAGCTTAATGTTTTTGATATGGAATTATTACGAAGAAATGAAATTGCAGATAAATATACCAGGGGTTTGAGAGGTGTTGTGAAAACACAGACAATACCGGATGGCTGCAGTTCTTCATGGGCTCAGTATTCTATTGCAGTCGGGAGTTATGATGAAAGGGAGTATATCAGGGAAAAACTTACAGTGTGTGAAATTCCTACCGGTATATATTATCCCAGGCCCTTACACTTACAGGAGGCTTTTAGTTATCTGGGCTATAGTGAGGGAGATTTTGTTGTGGCGGAGGATGTAAGCAAACGAATAATGAGTGTTCCTATGCATCCTTACTTGCCAGATGAAACAATAGAGAAAATTATTGAAATAATTGAAATATCCATATGAGCTATGAGCTAATCAGGGAACCGTTCGTAACAGCTTAAAATGGGGAAAGTGGAGGGCTGTCCCCTACCCTAAAAGTCGGAAAGTGGAGGACTGTCCCCCAAAATTGGAAAGTGGGAGACTGTCCCCGGAGACGCAAGGTAAGAGCCATCCCTGCTACATACTGTAGCTAAGAGAGGTTGAATGTAATATGTGTGATATAGATGGAATGGTAGATTATGTTGGTAGAAAAGTAGATTGTGTAGATAGAATGAAAGATTGTGCAGGCGCAAAAGATGGTTTGCTGCAAAAAATACATGATAAAACTGCAGTTGCAGGGGTTCTTGGATTAGGTTATGTAGGGCTTCCTCTTGCTGTGCAGAAGGCAAAAACCGGGTTTAAAACAATAGGTTTTGATATACAAAAACATAAAGTGGATATGGTGAATCAGGGGAGGAACTATATAAATGATATACCGGATGATGATTTATCTCATGTTGTAAGCACCGGCATGTTAAATGCAACAGATGATATAGCTTTTATTGGCTTAACTGATTGTATAGCAATATGTGTTCCCACACCGCTTGATATTCACCGGCAGCCGGATCTTTCATATGTAATAAATTCTGCTAAAGCTATTGCAGAATATCTTCACAGGGGTATGCTTGTGGTCCTGGAAAGCACAACTTACCCTGGAACTACCGAAGAGGTAATAAAGCCGCTGCTTGAGAGCTCGGGACTTAAATGCGGAGAGGATTTTTTCCTTGCTTTTTCCCCGGAAAGAGTTGATCCAGGTAATAAATTATACAAGACTAAAAATACACCAAAGGTAGTTGGCGGGGTAACGAAAGACTGTACAGAGGTAGCATCTGCATTTTACCGCAATATACTGGAAGATGGTATTGTTGAGGTATCTTCCCCTGCTGTGGCGGAGATGGAAAAAATATTAGAGAACACTTACAGAAATATAAACATAGCACTTGCAAATGAGATGGCTATTTTGTGCAATAAAATGGGAATTAATGTATGGGAAGTTATAGAAGCAGCAAAGTCAAAGCCTTATGGATTTGTTGCATTTTACCCTGGCCCTGGAATAGGAGGACACTGCATCCCCATAGATCCCTTTTATTTAACGTGGAAAGCCCGGGAATTTGATTATCATACAAGGCTTATCGAAGTAGCAGGAGAGATCAACTCAGGTATGCCCGAATTTATTTGCACAAGGGTAATGTTTCTCCTTAATAAGCGTAAGATTGCGTTAAATGGTGCACATATTTTTATTATAGGAGTTGCTTATAAGCAGGATATTGATGATTTAAGGGAAAGCCCGGTTCTAAAGGTTATGGAAAAACTAGAGGAACAGGGAGCTCTGCTTACAATTCACGACCCTTTCATCCCTGTATTTCAACACAATGGCAAAGAGTACAGAAGTGAAGAGCTATCTGCTGAAAAACTGAAAAATGCTGATATTGTAGTTATTACAACGGCACATAGCTGTCTGGATTATAATTTTATACAAAGAAATTCTACCACGATTTTTGATACAAAAAATGCAATGAAAAATGCAAAAGATAGGGATAATGTTGTGCTTTTATAAGCCTGAGCAAGTCAATTCAAGTCACTTATTAAATAATTAGTGGAGGTTAGAAGTTATATATGGCTAAATACCTGGTAACAGGGGGAGCAGGTTTTATTGGTTCAAACCTGGCTGAGCACCTGGTTAATGAAGGATATTCGGTGAGAGTGGTAGATAACCTGGCAACGGGTTCATTTGAAAACATTAAATCTTTTGCAGATAAAATTGAATTTATCTGTGGTGATTTAGCTGATAGCAAGGTAGCGGAAAAAGCAGTGGATGGTGTGGATTATATTTTGCATCAGGCTGCAATTCCTTCAGTACAACGGTCAATTAACGACCCTGTATCTACTAATAGAAGCATTATTACAGCTACAGTAAACTTATTTAAAGCAGCTGTTGACTGTGGCAGCATAAAAAGAATAGTTCAGGCTTCTTCATCATCAGTATATGGTGATACGCCTATATTACCTAAAAGGGAGGATATGACTCCGAATCCTTTGTCACCATACGCAGTAGCTAAATTTACTCAGGAATGCTATGCAAAAGTATTCTATAGAGTGTATGGACTTGAAGTATTATCATTAAGATATTTTAATGTATTTGGTCCTAAACAGAATCCATATTCCTTATATTCATCAGTTATACCAAAATTTTCAACACTTATGATGCAGGGTAAAAGACCTGTTATATATGGGGATGGATCTTCAAGTCGTGACTTTACCTATGTAGAAAATGTTATTGAAGCCAACATGCTTGCCTGTGATTGCAAATGGCCAGGCCAACCGGAGGTTGTGAATATAGGTTGTGGAGAAAATACCTCTTTGAATGAATTGGTGTGCATCATGAATGCTGTTTTAGATACTGATATTAAGCCTATATACGAAGAGCCCAGGGTAGGTGATGTAAAGGAATCTCTAGCAGACATATCCAAAGCAAAAGCAATGTTTAACTATAAGGTAAAGGTTGATTTTTTTGAAGGATTGAAAAGACTTATAGCTCACCTCTATATGAAGAGGAGTGTCCCTTTACATTAGAAGAAGAAAGGATAAAGTGGCATTAAATGATGATATATTATAAACTTAAAGAATATATCAGAAATATAAAAAAAAGGTTATATGAAGATAAGCTTGTAGTAAGCGTGCTTACTCTTATGGGTGGAGCAGCAGCAGCACAGGCAATACCTATATTAATATCTCCTATTATATCAAGAATTTACGATGTTGAGGATTTTGGAGTATTATCAGTCTATACATCACTGGCTGCTATGATTGGTATAGTAGCTACGGGACGTTATGAACTTGCGGTTATGCTTCCCGGAGATGATGAGGATGCAGCCAATATTACGGCTCTATCAATTATTATTTCGACTATTATAAGTGTTATATCTCTTGTTGTATTTTGTACATTTAATTTGCAAATTACTACGATGCTTGGAGATGCGAGAATATCAAGGTGGCTTTATTTTATACCTTTATCAGTGTTAATGAGTGGTATTTATGAAACATTAAACTATTGGACAAACCGGAAAGAAAGGTATAAAAGATTGACCATCTCCAGAATCATGCAGTCAATAATTGTGGGGGCTTTAAACCTTGGTTTGGGATTTGCAGGTGCCGGCATAAGCGGGTTAATTGTATGCGGCTTATTAAGTCAGTTAGCAGCTGTTGCTGTGCTTCTTTGGAGTGCTGTAAGCAAAGACCGTCATCTTGTAAAAGTTATATCCTGGACAGGTATAAAAAATAATGCTGTCAAGTACAAAGATTTTCCATTGGTGAACTCTTTCCACGCCTTTGCAGATATAATACAGTCCAGTGGCATTGTACTTCTGATTTCGGCATTTTATGGCAGTAAAGTACTTGGACTTTATTCATTTACTTTAAAAGTACTGAAGATACCCATGGGATTGATTGGATCAGCTGTAGGGCAGGTATTTTACCAACAGGCATCAGCAA
>Ga0116194_1001401_pt1 | contig 14933 bp, 11 predicted proteins | sample AD_SCU001_MetaG_FD_89887 | JGI IMG/M metagenome (GOLD analysis project Ga0116194, IMG submission 89887) | Active sludge microbial communities of municipal wastewater-treating anaerobic digesters from China - AD_SCU001_MetaG | ecosystem: Engineered > Bioreactor > Anaerobic > Digestate | place...
CTGTATTCGGCAATAGAATTTCTATTGCATACAGGACCACGTTAATGGCTCTGTCATTCGATTCTGAGGCGATTAAGATTTGATTTTGAATGTTCTGGCCGCTTTCGCGGTACCCTCGCTTGAAGGTTTGGCTAATTTACCAGATTTGCATCGTAAGGTCAACAAAAAAGTGTACACATTTTCAAAAAAGTTTATGTACCGACCCTAATTGCGATTGCGACGCCTGTTTCCGAGAAACATGCGTTTCATTGCCGAATTTAAAAGACCGACAAATCTTTTTTTGGCGAGAGCTTCAACTGAATCAATTGCGTTTACCAATATTTTCATTTTTACGACTCCTTTTCCTGCCTTTTTTTCGGGCCTTAATAGCCATCGACTCCTGACAAATTTTGTGAAGTGGTAAATTTTCACTTGCCTGAGGGACGAAGCTCCCAGAACAAAACATTCTTAAACCACTCTTACTACCTCTTTGTCATAACGCCCAAGCAAACACCAGTTTTAAGCAAGTTTTCACAAGCATATACTTTGTCTGCAATACCTAAGCAAGCTGCCGACTTCGAACAAACTTTACAACCATACACCTCTTCTACGACACCGAAACAAGCTGCAGAACTCGAGCAAGTCTTCATTAGCCATAAGCATCGCCCACGACACCAAAACAAACCATCAGTTTCGAGCAAGTTTTCACAACCCGTAGAATTTGCCTAGCATCTTCAATTAAACGATCTGCGCCAGTTTTTTTTGTTGAACCACAATCGCTGCCGGAAAAAATAGAAAAAAAATTGAGTGCAGAGGCAGTCTTTAATATTGTAAAATGTCACGATTTGAATTTTCCAAGGAGATTTGAATGAAGACCTTTATTAAAAACGCAAGATTTTTCTGGGCCGGCGGCGATGCCGAAGTTCAGGAAAACGTATCAATATTGGTTGATGGCTCGCAGATCGTTGCCGTGGGCGATGCCAGTAAGCTTGCAGCGCAGGCTCAGGGTGCCAGAACTATTGACGCTTCTGAACTGATCATCATCCCTGGCCTGGTAAACACACACCATCATTTTTACCAGACCATGACCCGAAACTTTCCTAAAGTGCAGGATGCCAAGCTTTTCACCTGGCTGGTAAGATTGTACCCCCTCTGGGCAAGAATCACCCCTGACGATTTTGGCCGGGCCACCGAAATTGCAACTCTTGAATTGCTTATGAGTGGCTGCACAACTGCAGTCGATCATTCATACCTCGTTCCTGACGGGCAGTCGGATCTTTACTTCAAGCAGGTCGAAGCAGCACGCAGAACCGGCATGCGTTTCCACCTGTGCCGCGGCAGCATGTCCCGCTCGAAAAAAGATGGTGGCCTGCCACCCGATTCAGTCGTTCAGACCGAAGACGTCATCATGAAGCAGACCGACGACCTGGTCAGCAAGGTTCACGAAGCGCAGCGCGGCGGCATGACCCGCATTATCGTCGCCCCCTGTTCGCCGTTCTCGGTAACCAAGGAACTGATGGTCGAAGCCAAGAAATATGCCAACAAAAAGGGCCTGAAGGTTCACACCCATCTTGCTGAAACGAAAGATGAAGAAGAATTCTGCATCAAGGAATTCGGTGTCAGACCTTTCAAACTGATGGAAGACCTCGGCTGGATGGACGGCAATTCATTCTACGCCCACTGTGTACACATGTCCCCAGAAGAAGTCGTCGAAATGGGAAAAGCGCAGGGCGGCGTCGCTCACTGCCCGACCAGCAATATGCGCCTGGCCTCGGGTATTGCGCCGATCGTCGAGATGCTCGAAGCGAATGTACCGGTCAGTCTTGCCGTTGACGGCAGTGCCAGCAACGACTGCTCGAACATGATGCTCGAAGTGCGCAATTGCATGCTGTTGCAGCGTGTTCTAAAAACCGCTGACTGCATGACCGCCCGCGATGCCCTTAAAGTCGCAACCCTTGGCGGTGCCAAGGTTCTTGGTCGCGATGACATCGGCCTGCTGCAGCCATCTTTCGAAGCCGATATCGTCGGTTTCAGGCTCGACAGCCTCAGACAGGCCGGCAGTGCGACTGACCCGCTCGCAGCCCTGGTGTTCTGTGCTGTCGACACCGTCGATTTCTCGATGGTTCACGGCGAAACCCTCATTGAAAAGGGCAAATTCACCAGATTCTCGAACGAACAGCTCAACGAAATCATCACGAAACATAACGAACGCAGCCGCGAGATTTACTTCAAGGCGTAAAAACACTGCCGGCCCCGGCAGATAACGCCTGGGCCGGCAAAATTCAATAAAAGCGCAGCAGAAATCAGTCCTAAATGAAACATTCAGAAATACAGGTTTCCCAGAACAGCAGTGGCCCCGAGCTCTATTTTTCGACTCTCAGAGAAGAAGAAAAGCTGCTGTGTTCACTGCAGCTGGTTTATGCGGCGCCTTTCGATTCATACCTGGCCGGCTGGCTGGTAAATAAACTGAGTCGTGAAGATGTAATTTCGAGTGGTCTGTCACGGCAGAGCCTCGAAGTGACGCTGACTCAGATGGTCGAACGCGGTCTCATGGTTCCGGCGCGCACCGGTTGCGAGCTGAATCAGAGGTTTATCGACCAGGCCTTTGCCTGGCCACTGCAGAATAACAAGCACCGGCAGATCATCGATGCGGTCAGACAGCTGGTTACCGCCTCAGAATTTTCAGGGCAGTCACGCTACACCTCTGAGAGTGAGCGAGCTCTGATCGCTTCATACTATCTCGGCAACCCCGATTTTGAAGAGCGCCCCGACTTCAGCTATCTCGAAGAGGAGCGCGAGGCGGTCTACACACTCACTACCCGACTGGTTTTTCCGTTCGAGGAACAGCTTTTTTCGCTGCTGCCAGAAGCCTCGCAGGTTCACATTCTTGCCGAAGTACACGCACAGAGCCTGCTGACTTTCGACGGCGTTTTCAGCGATTCTGAAAGCGGCTTTTTCAAATATTTTCTGCAGCCGCGCTGGCTGAAATCTCCGATTTTTCTGCTGCACGGCGCCCATGTCATGGCCGAGCGCCTGATCTTTCAGGGCGATTTTCAACGGGCAAAAACCTATCTTGAATTCTCGACCTCGCCTGAAGCACCCGGTCTGCACGCACTGATTCTCTTTTTTTTTCACGGTCACGAAGCGGCACTGCCAGCTTTCCGCAATGCTCTCAGAGAAATCCGCAAATCGGCCCGCAAAAAGACTTCGAGTTTTCGCACCCTTGCCGACCCGTTCTATTTCATAGCTCTGATCCAGAACGGCAGCCCAGAATGTCTGCAGGAAGCGAAGCAGCACCAGGATAAGCTTCTCAGGTCTTCGCTGCTCTACCCGCCGTTCTACCTGCATCTGCGCAAGCTTTATGATGCCAGAATCAGCGGCCGCTTCGAAGCAGAACAGATTTTCGGGCAACTCGAACATTCGGGCTGCCTGTTGAACAACTTCTTTGGTCTGCTGGTGCTCAGATGGCTCGGCGTCAGCGACAGTTCGCTTTACGAAAAGCCACTCAATCAGGTGATCATGAAAGCCAGGGGAGCCGGTTTTCAGCTGCCGGCCTGCGAAAGTCTGCGCCTTAAAAGCAATCTCAACCTGCCGCTCAATAAAGAAGAAGAAACACTGATCGAGACCTGGAACGACCAGATGATGATGCCGCTCGCTGAAGTCGTCGAACGGCGCGCACCCTGGGAAATGGTTCTCGAAGCTCTCAGCTCAACCCTCAATCTGGCGGGCAGCCGTGGCGATGCATCGGAGCGCCTGATCTGGGAAATCAGACTCAACCTGCCGCGCAGCTTTGAAATCAGTGCCCGCGAGCAGACCCGCCTCAAATCTGGCAAATGGTCGGCGGGCAAGCAGATCGACAACCACAGATATTTCAACGGCATGAAGCCTTTTCCGGATTATTACACACTGCACGACCAGAATATTTTCAAGGCTCTGCAGAACGTCAGACCCTGGCTGCGCTGCTACGACGAAGACGACGAATGGGAAGTCTTTGCCGCCATGATCGGCCACCCCAACGTCTTTTTTGCGCACAACGACCAGCAGCCCGTCGAAATTCTGCGCGGCGAACCAGTGTTGCTGCTTAACCGCAACACCGAGGGTTTTCAGCTCATTTTTCAGCCTGAGTTCAATGGCCGCAGGGTTGTGGTCAATCAGGAAGCCGACTACCGCCTGCGGGTTTATGAATTTACCGAAGTACAGATAAAGGCGGCTAAAGTTCTCGAGAACAATCAGCTTTTTCCGCCGGTGGCGCTGAATCGCCTCAAACAGACAATTGCCGGGCTCAGCCCGCTGATGCCGGTTCATACCGGCATCGAAGGCACCGAAAATCTCACTCCGATTGCCTCGGTAGCTGCCAACAATCAGATATACGCCCAGCTGGTCCCGGCCGGTGACGGCCTTAAAATCAAGCTCTGCGTCAGACCGTTTGGCGACAAGGGCCCGGGGTTTGTTCCGGGGCGCGGCATGCACGACGTCTTTACCGAAATTGCCGGGCAGAAGCTGCACACCCAGAGAAACCTGGCCACCGAAGTCGCCAGTGCTGAGAGCCTGATTTCGCACTGCCCGTCACTCGACGGTATCGAGAAAGCAGATTTTGCCGGCGAACTGGCTACGGCTGAAGATGCTCTGCAGCTGCTGCTGGAACTGCAGCAGGTCGACAATCTTCAGATCGAATGGCCCGCCAATCATCGCCCAACCAGGGTCAGTCGCGCCAGTTTCGGCAATTTCAGGTTCAAGATCAACGGCAGAAGCGACTGGTTCGAACTCAGCGGTAAGCTGAACGTTGACGACGGCCAGGTTCTCGAACTGCAGGAACTGCTGAAACTCTACGACGGTCACAGCCGCTTTATAAGACTTGGCGAAGACAGGGTTCTGGCGATCACCGAAGATTTCAGACGGCGCATCAACGATTTGCGCGGCTTCACCGACCAGAAAGGCGGCGTCAGCAGTTTCCATATCTCGGCAATTGCGGCGGTCGAATCGCTGTTTGAAGATGTGCAGGAAATCACCTTTGACCGCACCTGGAAGGAAGCTCAGACCCGCCTGAAAAATGCGGCCGAGAAAAAGTTCGAAATACCTTCGACGTTGACGGCCGAACTGCGCGAATACCAGCGCGAAGCTTATTACTGGCTGAGTCGCATGGCTTATCTCGGCATGGGCGCCTGTCTGGCTGACGACATGGGTCTTGGCAAAACGGTAGAAGCTCTTGCTCTGCTGTTGAGCCGCGCTGCCGACGGACCGGCTTTCGTTCTGGCCCCCACTTCGGTCTGCATGAACTGGTATAACGAAACGCGCCGCTTTGCGCCGACGCTGAACCCGGTTCTGTTTGCACAGAGCGATCGCCGCGAAACCATTCGCAATCTGGCACCTTACGATCTGGTCATCTGCAGTTACGGCGTTCTGCAGAATGAAATCGAGGCGATTGCCGCGGTCAACTGGTCGACGATCGTTCTTGACGAGGCGCAGGCGATCAAAAATATGGCGACCAACCGCTCGCAGGCGGTCATGCTGCTGCAGGGCCGTTTCAAGATGCTGATGACCGGCACGCCGATCGAAAACCATCTTGGCGAACTCTGGAATCTGTTCAGGTTTTTGAACCCGGGTCTGCTGGGCTCGGTCGAGCGTTTCAACGAAACTTTTGCCACCCCGATTCAGAGTTCGGGCGACAAGCTGGCGCAAATGCGCCTGAAAAAACTGGTGCAGCCCTTCATTCTGCGCCGCACCAAGAGCCAGGTTCTCCAGGATCTTCCACCGCGCACCGAAATCACGCTGCAGGTCGATCTCAGCCGCGAAGAAACGGCACTTTACGAAAGTATGCGCCGCAACGCCATCGAAAAGATTTCAACGAGCGAAGGCGAAAGTAGCCGCCCCATGCTGGTTCTCGCAGAAATCATGCGACTGCGCCGCCTCTGCTGCAACCCGGCGCTGGTGGCCCCTGAATCGGGCATCGCCAGCTCAAAAATGCAGCTTCTCGAAAATATTGTCGAGGAACTCATCGAAAACCGTCACAAAGCTCTCATTTTCAGCCAGTTTGTCGATCATCTGACACTGGTGCGGCAGCTTTTCGACCGCAAGGGCCTTTCTTATCAGTATCTTGATGGTTCGACGCCGGTCAAGGCACGCACCAAGGCAATTTCAGCTTTCCAGGAAGGCAATGGCGACTTTTTCCTGATCAGTCTCAAGGCCGGCGGGCTGGGTTTGAACCTGACTGCCGCCGATTACGTCATACATCTCGACCCGTGGTGGAACCCGGCGGTCGAAGATCAGGCCTCTGACCGCGCACACCGCATCGGCCAGACCCGCCCGGTCACCATTTACCGCCTGATCACCACGAACACCATCGAAGAAAAGATTCTGCAGCTGCACGGCCGCAAACGTGACCTCGCCGACGGGCTGCTCGATGGCAGCGACATCGCCGGGCGCATTTCTACCGCAGAGCTGGTGGCCCTGATCAGCAGTTCAATCATCTCTTCAAGCTGAGCGGCGGCGCGACGCCCTTCCCTGAGATGGGGCATATTGCAGTTGCCATTTGCGGTGGCATTGTGCTATTTTTTAAAGGCTTCCGAGAGGCTATTACACATACCAGGAAACGAGGTTGATTGATGAAAATTATCGGTCACGCTACTGTAGTTACCCTTGGCGAGAATCATCAGGTTATCAATGATGGCGCGGTCGCCTATGACGACCACAAGATACACGCAGTCGGAACCACCGAAGAGCTGAAACAGCGGTTTCCGAAAGCCAAGGTTAGAAATGTTCACGGCAGACTGGTCATGCCCGGCATCGTCAATACCCACATGCACCTTTATTCGACCTTTGCGCGCGGCATCTCGCTGAAAGACGCGCCGCCGACCAATTTTGTGCAGATTCTCGAACGCCTCTGGTGGCGTCTCGACAAGGCCCTGACCAAAGAAGACCTGTATCTGACCGCGATGATTCCGCTGCTCGACGCCGTGCGCAATGGCGTAACGACGCTGATCGACCATCACGCCAGCCCCAACTGCATCGGTGGCTCGCTGTCGGTTCTGCGCGACGCCTTCAGAAAATGCGGTCTGCGCGGCAATCTCTGCTATGAAATCACTGATCGCGATGGCATAGAGCGCTGTGACGCCGGTTTTGAAGAAAACGCCAACTTTATCAGAGGTCTCAAGCTTGATTCTGAATCAGACATTACTGCCATGATCGGCCTGCATGCCAGTTTCACTCTCAGTGACACCAGCCTCGAACGTGCAGCCGAACTGTCAAAGGCTCTGCAGACCGGCGTTCACATTCATGTCGCCGAAGACAAAGCCGATAATGAAGACGCCGTCAAACGCGGTTTCCGCTCGGTCGTCGACCGGCTGCACCGTTTCAAGCTCACCGGCCCCGAACATATTTTCGTTCACGGTGTGAATTGCGATGCCCACGACATTTCGACGCTGGCGCTCACCAAAACCAACGTCATTCATAACCCGCGCTCGAACATGAACAATGCGGTCGGCTGCTCGCCTCTCGAAAAGATGATGGAAGAAAAAATCAACGTCAGCTTCGGCACTGATGGCATGTCGGCTTCACCGCTCGAAGACCTGATGGTTGCCAACATTTTGCATAAGCACCAGGCCGGTGACCCGAGAAAAATCTACGGCGAAGCCTGGAAAATGTTCGCAGTCAACGGCCCCCGCCTCGCCAGCCGTCTGTTCAAGAACAAGATCGGCAGCATCGAAGAAGGCGCCGCACCTGACCTGGTCGTCTGGGATTACATTCCCCCCACCCCGGTCACTGCCGGCAACACCTTCGGGCATCTGACCTTCGGCCTGCCGTTCAGCCGTGTGCAGACAACGATCTGCCAGGGCAAAACGATCATGGAAGATGGTAAGCTGATGTTCCTTGAAGAGGGCGAAGAAGAAGAAATGATGGCAAAATCACGCGAGCTCGCCCAATCACTCTGGGAAAGATTCTAAGCTCCCCGCAACCTGATTTTTTGTAGCTTGTCTCTGCCGCCTCACCTGTGCTAGTCTGGGTGAGGCGTTTTATTTTCGCCTTTTCAAAAAATATAGTTTTACCTTAAAAGGTTTTTGCGAGGTCTTACAGAAATCGTATGGTTGGTAAAAAGAAACCCCAGGCACCTGGCGCCCCCAAAAAATCTCCGGTTCGCCGCCGTTCAAAAGAACTAAATGCAACCGAGCAGAAATACCAGCTGATTTACGAGAATTCCCCGATCGGGATTCTTCACTTTGACAATCAGGGAGTCATTCTCGACTGCAATGAAAAGTTTCTGCAGATTGTTGGATCAACACGCGAAAAGCTTAAAAAAATCAACATGCTGCATCTGCCTGACGAAAAGGCTCAGAAGGCGATAAATGACGCTCTTGCCGGCCGCACGGGCTATTACAACAGTTACTACAGCTCCATAACTTCAAAAAAGATTACGCCGCTGCGGGCGGTGGCAACTCCGATGTATGACCATTCAGGCAGAACCATCGGCGGCATCGCAATTTATGAAGACATGAGCGAATTCAAGGATACCGAAAACCGACTGCAGCACCACTTCAGGTTCGAGCGTCTGATTTCGAACATTTCCACAGGGTTTGTGAACTGCACGATGGGAGAAATCGATCAGGTAATCGAAAATTCTCTGCGCCTGACCTGTGATTTTTTCGAGATCGGCCGTGGCTATATCTTCACCTACAACCGGGATAACAAAACCATTACCAACACCCATGAATGGTGTGCACCGGGGGTAAAAAGTCTCAAAGAAAAGTATCAGGCATTTCCGCTTTTTGACTGCAGCTTTCTTGACAGTTTTCAGAATCAGACTCTCGATCATTACCAGGTCAGCAGTCTCGATGAAATGCCCCCCGAAGACAATCAATTCAGAATCCTTCTTGAAGAAGATGAAACGAAGGGAATTCTGCTTCTGCCAATGTTCCGCGAGGGGCAGGCCATCGGGCTATTTGGCTACGACAGCCTGACAACCAGCCGCATCTGGACAAACGAAGAGGTCTCACTGCTGAAAGTTGTCGGCGAAATCTTTTCGAATGCCCTTACCCGCAAAGAAGCCGAGCACCAGAAAATTCTCGTTGAGTCGTACCGCCGCCAGACCGAAAATTCAGACAGCCTGGCAAAGCTCACCGAAGCTGTGGCACAACAATTCAACAACCAGCTGCAGCTGGTCATCGGCAATCTCGAACTGCTCACTTTTGACGGCAACGAGGTTCAGAAAAAGAAACAGCGAGATCCCATGAAAGCAGCGATGAAAGCTGCCGAACTCATTTCGATGCTGATGTCGTATCTCGGTGAGACCCACGGAAAAACCCTCGAAGAGAAACTACAGCTTCAGGATAAGCAGGCACGAACCCTGCCGGTGCAACTCGAAGGTGGGCATATTCTTGTGGTTGAGAGCGATCAGATGCTGCGTTTCATCACGACCAGCATGCTGCAGCACTTTAATTTTAATGTGCTCGAAGCAAGAGACGGTGCAGAAGCCGTGCAGATTTATCTCGCCAACCAGAAAACCGTGCGGCTGGTAATCTGCGACCTCGTCATGACCGGCATCAACGGCTGGCAGACGCTCGCAGCGCTTCGCAAAAAGGCCCCTGGCCTGCCATTCATTCTTGCCAGCGGCTACGACGACGCCATGGTCGTCAAAGGCAGCCACACCGAGCTGCCGCAGGCATTTTTACGCAAACCCTTCAACGCCGCCAGCCTGCAGGAAGCCATCCGCCTCGCCTTAACCAGCTAGTATTTTAACGAGTATAAAAAAAGCTTCAGGCTTGCGCCTGAAGCTTTTTTTATACTGATCAGATCAGAATTTGATGCGTTTGCGGCCTTTTTCGACCAGGGCTTCGAGCATCGCGGGAGCTTCTTTGAAGCGGCTGGTGAGGATCATGGCAGCGATCATGTAGGGCTTGTAGCCGGCTTCTTTGTAGGTTTCGATGCGATAGCGGTCGAAAACGCTGGCGGCAACTTCGCCGGCTTTGCATGATACGTCGGTGATGTCGGCGGGCAGGCAGTGCATGTAGAGAGCTTTACCTTTTTTGGTGAGCTTCATCATGTCTTCAGTGCATTCCCAGTTCTTGAATTTGGCGTTGTTGGCCAGGCATTCTTTTTCGAGGGCCTTGAGACCATCGTGATCGTTCTTGCGCAGCAGCTCGGTGCGCTTGCCCATAACGGCATACGGAGCCCAGCTCTTCGGATAAACGATATCGGCGCCCTTGAAGGCTGCTTCCATGCTGTTGCAGACTTCGAATTTGCCGCCGCTTTCCTTGGCGTTCTTCTTGGCAACTTCCATGACATCGGGAATCAGGTTGTAGCCTTCGGGGTGAGCAAGCGATACTTCCATGCCGAAGCGGGTCATCAGGCCGATAATGCCCTGGGGTACGGAAAGGGGCTTGCCGTAGCTCGGTGAATATGCCCAGGTCATTGCGATCTTCTTGCCTTTGAGCTTGTCGAGGCCGCCGAAATGCTCTTTCAGCCAGCCGAGGTCGGCCATTGCCTGGGTCGGGTGGTCAACGTCGCACTGCAGGTTGACAACTGCCGGTCTCTGGGGCAGAACGCCCTGTTTGACGCCGTCGTCAAGGGCATCGCCGACTTCGCGCATGTAGGTGTTGCCGGCGCCAAGATACATATCGTCGCGGATACCGATAACTTCAGACAGGAAAGAGATCATGTTGGCGGTTTCGCGAACGGTTTCGCCGTGGGCAATCTGTGATTTGCCTTCGTCAAGATCCTGAACGGCGAGGCCGAGCAAATTACAGGCTGAAGCAAAAGAAAATCTGGTGCGGGTTGAGTTGTCGCGGAAAAGCGATACGGCCAGACCGCTGTCGAATACTTTGGCGGAAATATTTTTGTCGCGCATCATTTTGAGCAGGTCAGCGATGGCGAGAATCTGTTTCAGTTCGTCTGTTGATTTTTCCCAGGTGAGGAGGAAATCTTTACCGTGCAGTTTGGTTTTGTAACCCTTGATTTCTTTCAGCAGAGCATTCAATTCTTTCATTTCTTGTTTTCCTTTTTTGAATTATTGCAAAACCTTGCAGACAAAAGAGAACCGTTGAACAGCGCTTTTATCAAACGCTGCTCAACGGGTTATTACGTTAGATATTGTAGGCGAACTGAGCGTAGAAAGCGGCGGCTTTTACGAGGTCGTCAACCGGAATCTTTTCGTTCGGGGCGTGAGCATAAACTTCATTGCCCGGGCCAAAGCCGATCATCGGAATCTTGTAGTAGCCGTTGATGGTGACGCCGTTGGTTGAGAATGTCCATTTGTCGACCTTCGGGTCTTTGTTGAACAGTTCTTTGAATGATTTGACGCCGGTCTGAACGACGTGTTCGGTTTCGGGGATCTTCCAGGTCGGGAAGTATTTTTCCATGCCGTATTTGAGGCCGGTGTAAGCGACTTCTTCATATTGCAGAACTTCAACTTTGGCTTCGTCGCCAAGTTTGAAACCGAGGTTCTTCAGCACGTCTTCAACTTCTTTCACGGCTGATTCCTTGGTTTCGCCCCAGGTAAGGCGGCGATCGAGGTGAATATGCACAGAGTCGGCGACGGCGCACAGAGACGGGCTGCCTGACTTGAATTCAGAGATGGTAACAGTGCCTTTGCCGAGGAAATCGTCGTGTTTCAGGCGCTCATTGAGCTTTTCGACTTCGAGGGCGAATTTTGCTGCCATGTAAACGGCGTTTTTGCCGCGTTCCGGGGCTGAGCCGTGGCATGAAATACCGCGGAAATCGACGCCGATTTCCATGCGGCCGCGGTGACCGCGGTAGATGTTGAGGTTGGTCGGTTCGGTGCTGATGACGAAGTGAGGTTTGATTTTTTCTTCTTCGACGATGTATTTCCAGCAGAGACCGTCGCAGTCTTCTTCCATGACCGAGCTGACAACATAAAAGGTGATGTCGCGGTCAAAAGCCATGTCTTTGAGAATGCGGCCGGCGGTGATGGCAGAGGCGATGCCGCCTTCCTGATCGATGGTGCCGCGACCATGAACATAACCGTCTTTTACTTCACCCGAGAACGGGTCAAATTCCCAGTTGGCGAGGTTGCCGACGCCGACCGTGTCAACATGGCCGTCGATGGCGATGATGGTTTTGCCGTTGCCGATGCGGCCGATAACGTTGCCGAGACCGTCGGTGCGAACTTCATCGAAACCGGCTTCTTTCATCTGACGTGCGACTTCAGCCTGCACGTCTTTTTCCTTCATGCTTTCAGAAGGGATCTTAACCATTTTGCCAAGGTTCTTGGCGGTATAATCGCGATACTTCTCAGCCAGTTCCATGATTTTCTTTGCGTTGCTCATTCCAATCTCCCGTTTTCTATAGTGGTGCAGACCGAAGTAATATATCGACCGTCTGCGTCGCCAAATTATACCCGACAGTTAACTTTTTAACAATATGCCGGATGCTTTTCTTGCCCAGCCGTTTCCCATGAGCGAATGAATTTTTTCTAAAATCATTGTTTGCCAGATATTTTTCAGCAAATTTTCACACGCTCATTGTAATTTTTGTAAAAATCAATATACTTTATTTGGATATGTTGATTTTTTACTTCATACGTAGGAAAAATGAATAATTCAAGTTCACAGGCAGCGAAAAAATTAGGTGCGACAATCAAGGATTGCCGCAAAAAGCTCGGTCTGACTCAGACACAGCTGGCCGACCTGGCGGGTGTCAGTCTGAACTACGTTTCGCAGCTCGAAAACGGCAAGCCAAAAACACAGCTCGACAAGCTGCTTGCCGTAATCGATGTTCTCGGCCTCGAGTTGACCCTTACCCCCGGAAGTTCAGGTTTCCGAACTTCAGAGGATATGGTTGAAGAATGAAAGACGCCCGTTCGATCAGCGAATTAAATATCTTTCGAGATGGTCAGCGAGCCGGAATCCTGCGCCGAACGCCTGCCGGCTGCGAATTTACTTTCTCTGAAGATTTCCTGCAGCAGCAGAATTTTGCAGGGCTTTGTTTTTGCATGCAGAAAAGCCAGACCTGCCTGATTAACCCGGGCGTCAATCTTTTTCCGTTTTTTGCTGGCCTTCTGCCCGAAGGGCTGCGCCTGAAATCACTGTTACGCAATCTGAAAACCTCTGAAGACGACCTGTTCAGTATGTTCGCGAGCATCGGCGATCAGGTAATCGGCGATGTGTATGCCGGCATCGAACGCTCTGCCGACGAAACACAGATTCCAAAGCTCAGAGAAATAAATTTCTACGAATATTTTCAGAAAGTGTTATCCGGCAGCGCAATTATGCGCGACGAGGCGATTGCAGGCGCCCAGGAAAAGCTCTCGGCATCGATGATCAGTTTCCCTGTCAACATTGCGAAAGAGAATTGCCGGTATATTCTCAAGCTGAACCCGCCCGACAAGCCGAATCTGGTTGAGAATGAACACTTCTGCATGGAACTGGCGCGAAAATGCGGAATAGAAACGGCCAGAACCAGTCTGGTAAGAGACCGCGACGGCAATAACGGCCTGCTCGTCACGCGATTTGACCGCGTCTGGAACGAAAAATCCGGCAGATTTCTGATGCATCATCAGGAAGACGCCTGCCAGATGCTTGATCGCTACCCGGCTGACAAGTATCGAGTCGCGTTCAATGATATAGTCAGGGGCATCATGAGGCATGTAGCGGCGGCAAAAGTTGCCATACTAAGGCTGATTGAGGTTTATGCGTTTTCGTATCTGGTTGGCAACGGCGATCTGCATGCCAAGAATCTCAGTCTGCTCGTCAAATCCGGAAGCAGAATGGCTGAGGTCTCGCCGGCCTACGATCTGCTCTGCACCTATATTTACGGTGACCACAAAATGGCACTGAAACTCGATGGACGTGACGACAACCTCAAAAGACACACTTTTGTCGATTTTGCCGGGCGGTTCGGGGTTTCTGAGGCGGCGGTCAGCAAAATGCTCGACCGGCTGACAGCAAGGTTCTGCCGGTATTCAGCCGTTCTGCAGCATATCCCCATGACCGAAAAACAAAGAACCCAGCTCGAAAAAGTCACAAAAAAACGCCTGCAGGACCTCAGCCCGCAGCCGGAAAACGCCTGACTCTGAGTTTCAGGTGTTCCTCGAGGGCGTCGAAATCGCGGTCGTTATGAATCAATGCCATATCATTTCTGATGCAAAAGGTTGCAATAAGCATATCCATGGTTTTGCGAATAGTGATTCCCTTTTTTCGCAGCTTACGGTAATTCGATGCCGCCTCGATGGCAACTTCCCTGCCAACCATGTCGCGATATTCAAGACAGGTAAGAAGACGTCTGGCAGCCTGAAAGTCTTTGTCGGTTTTAAATCCCTGCAGGAGTTCGGCAATTATCAGGTCACCGGTGACAATTCTTGAATGCTGCAGATCAAAGTCGAGCACGCGGGTGTGCGGAGCTTCAACACCGTTGAAGTAGTCGATCCATGCGGAAGTATCAACCACTATCATGAGTCTGAGCGCATTTTATCGAGATCACCCGCCCAGGGAAGTCTGCCGCGGAATTTTCTGACAGTTTCCTGTTTTTTCATGACAATCAGGAGCCTTAGAGCTTCTTCTACGGTTTCCCTTTTAGTTTTTAAACCTGAAAGAACAAGTGCTTCCGACATCAGATCGTCGTCAATTACAATGTTTGTGCGCATAGCTACTCCATAAATACACATTATTTTTGATATTATACACAATCAAATTTTACATTTCATCATTTTTAAGACTTTTCGCAACTCACTATCAGATTCCGGCTTTAAAATCCAGGGGTTAAGTGCCTCAGAGTTATTTTCCGGCGGCCTCTTCGGCGGCGAGGGCTTCTAGTTCGCGCAGTTTTTTAAGGCTCGAGGGCTGGGTGGCGATGCGCAGCGAATTGATGATCTCTTTGTAGGCTTCGAGGTTTTCGCGGGCGGTCGGGCCGGGCGCTTCGGGGTCGCCAAGCCCTTTTACCAGCCGGGTGCTGAGATTATTGGGCAGGCCGTGCACGTGCAGCAGGTCTTTGAGGTTTTTCATTGCTTC
>Ga0116194_1001405_pt1 | contig 14928 bp, 7 predicted proteins | sample AD_SCU001_MetaG_FD_89887 | JGI IMG/M metagenome (GOLD analysis project Ga0116194, IMG submission 89887) | Active sludge microbial communities of municipal wastewater-treating anaerobic digesters from China - AD_SCU001_MetaG | ecosystem: Engineered > Bioreactor > Anaerobic > Digestate | place...
CGGTAAGCACGCCCACAATCTGAGCCGAAATCTCTTTTACGGCTTCTCCGTTGTCCTTGTTTTCGATCCACTGGACAAACAGCTCCTTTTGAGAATCAGAAAAGTCAGCCGATTTACGGGCTTTCTGCATCAAATCCCCTACGCGGTTACGCATGCTTGCCTGAGCAATTACAAATCCAAAACCAAACTCGGCATTATCCTCGAACAACGAGTTAGCCCACGACGGCCCTTTGCCTTCTTCGTTTTTGGTATATGGGGTTGACGGAGCCGACGCACCGTAAATGGAAGAACATCCGGTAGCATTGGCAATCATCATACGGTCGCCATACAGTTGCGTAATAAGCTTGATGTACGGAGTCTCACCGCAACCCGAGCAGGCACCGGAGAACTCAAACAACGGTTTTGCGAACTGGGAGTTTTTTACGTTCAGCTTGGTATCCACCAGATGAGCTTTACTGCTGACGTGTTGAACCATATAATCCCAGTTCTTCTGGTTATCGTATTGTGTGGTAATGGGAACCATTTCGAGAGCGCTCTGCCCTTTCTTGCCCGGACAAACATCCACGCAATTTCCACAACCCAGACAATCCAGCACATCCACTTGAATCCGGAAAGCGGTTCCCTCGAACTGTTTTCCCTGTGTTTTCAATAGTGCCACCTCTTCTCCCAGCCCTTTCTGTTCTTTCTCATCGAGCACGAACGGACGGATAGTAGCGTGCGGACAAACGTAGGCACACTGGTTACACTGGATGCAGTTGTCGGGATTCCAAACAGGAACCGAAGCAGCCACACCGCGTTTTTCGTAAGTAGCCGTACCGTGTTCCCATGTTCCGTCTTCACGGCCCACAAAAACCGAAACCGGCAAATCATATCCGCGCTGGGCATTTACGGGACGAACCACTTTTTGAATAAATTCCGGAGCATCGTCTTTTTGTACCATATCCACATTCAGGTCCGCCCATTCCCGAAGAACTTCAACCTCTTCAACTTCTCCTCCGCGGTCAACAGCCGCATAGTTCATTTTTATAATCTCTTCCCCTTTTCTGCCGTACGATTTCACAATGAATTTCTTCATCTGTTCCACCGCCAGCTCATAAGGGATTACGTTGGATATTTTAAAAAATGCCGACTGGAGAATGGTATTGGTCCTGTTGCCCAATCCTATCTCATCCGCTATGTTTGTAGCATTTATGATGTACAACTTAATGTTGTTTTTGGCCAAGTATTTCTTCACGTTGTCCGGCAAATGGTTACCGACTTCTTCTTTCGACCACAATGAATTGAGCAGGAAGGTTCCTCCCTTTTTCAGTCCAGCGGTAACATCGTAAAGATGCAGGTATGCTGGAACGTGACAGGCTACGAAGTTGGGTGTATTCACCAGATAAGTGGAGCGGATACGGTTATCTCCAAAACGGAGATGGGAACAGGTAAATCCTCCCGATTTCTTGGAGTCGTAAGCAAAATAGGCCTGCACATACTTATCGGTATTATCCCCGATAATCTTGATGGAGTTTTTGTTGGCTCCAACCGTTCCGTCGGATCCCAGGCCGTAAAACTTGGCTTCGTAGGTTGTTTCATCCATCGAGACCTCCTCAACTTTCGGCAACGATTTAAATGTCACATCATCCACAATTCCGATGGTGAAATCGTTTTTCGGCATGTTCATCGCCAGGTTGTCGTAAACCGAGATAATCTGTCCCGGGGTAGTATCTTTAGAGGATAAACCGTAAATACCTCCGACAATCACCGGGGCATTCTCTTTTCCGTAGAAACTGTCTTTCACGTCCAGATAAAGAGGCTGTCCGGTAGCACCGGGTTCTTTTGTCCTATCGAGAACAGCAATCCTACGGGCTGTTTTCGGGATGACCGACAGAAATGCTTCGGCTTTAAAAGGACGGTACAGGTGAACGGCTACCATACCCACTTTTTCGCCGTTGGCGTTTTTGTGGTCAACCACTTCACGAATAGCTTCAGTAACGGAACCCATAGCAATAATCACTCTTTCCGCTTCAGGATCACCGTAATAATCAAACAATCCGTACTTACGGCCGGTTACAGCTGCCAGTTTTTCCAGGTATTTCTCAACAATACCCGGAACAGCGTTGTAAAAAGGATTAGCCGCTTCACGGGACTGAAAATAAATATCATCGTTTTGAGCCGTTCCTCGTGTAACAGGTGCATCAGGACTCAACGCTCTCTGCCGGAAACCGGCTAATGCCTCCTGATTGATCAACGGAGCCAGATCATCGTTTGTCAACGCTTCAATCTTCTGAATTTCGTGTGAAGTGCGGAATCCATCAAAAAAATGCAAAAACGGTACCCTGCTCTCTATTGCTGCCAAATGGGCAACAGCTGCCAAATCCATCACTTCCTGTACAGATCCCGTAGCGAACGATGCAAAACCGGTTGGGCGTGCTGCCATAACGTCCTGGTGGTCACCAAAAATAGACAATGCCTGTGCAGCAATGGCCCGTGCCGATACATGGAATACTCCGGGGAGCAACTCTCCTGCAATTTTATACATGTTGGGCAACATCAACAACAAACCCTGTGATGCGGTAAATGTGGATGTTAATGCCCCCGCCTGCAACGAACCGTGAACAGCGCCTGCGGCTCCAGCTTCGGATTGCATCTCCTGTACCAGTACAGGCTGCCCGAAAATGTTTTTTCTTCCCGCAGCGGCCCATTCATCGATGTATTCTGCCATCGTCGACGAAGGTGTAATCGGGTAAATAGCAGCTACCTCACTAAACATATAGGCGATATGTGCTGCAGCCTGATTACCGTCACAGGTTAAATAGTTCTTCTTTTTTGTCATGACAATATGATTATTTTATTGATTTGATTTTACGAAAGTCTTGAAGAATATAAGCATTGTGAAATCTGAGTACGAAATTACTATAAAAATATGGAACAGGCAAAAGATTGCATTTTTTTTAGATTCCTGACAGAAGTTCAACACCAATTCCTCCCTTATATTATAAAAATATGTTAAAAATTGATCTTTCCTGGAACGGGACTGTTATATTTTTAAACCGATTGGAAAAAAATTGATTGAACTGCTCGCCAATTATCCAGGTTCAATGCTGTATATCAACGCAGGACACCTTATATCCTGCGGGAACCAATAACAAAAGTGAATAAAAATAGAATCGTATGAAAATCCTTATTATAGCCAACAGGCTTCCTGTCAAAATTGAAAGAACCGAAGACTCCTTTGTCGTAAAACGCAGCGAAGGAGGGCTGGCCACAGGATTGGGGTCTTTGGAAACCGATGCGGAAATGCATTGGGTGGGGTGGCCTGGAGTCCATGTGGATGATGAAAATGAAAAGCAGGAGATTACCGAAAAGCTGAATGAGTTGAATTATCATCCGGTTTTTCTGTCCGGAGAACAGATTGAAAATTATTACGAAGGTTACAGCAACAGCACCATATGGCCGCTATGTCATTACTTTTTCGCATACATACAGTACAAAGCCGAGTACTGGGAAGCGTACCGGCAGGTGAATACACTGTTCTGTGAAGAAGCGCTGCCCTTTATAGAAGACGATGATATTGTCTGGATACAAGATTATCAACTGATGTTGCTGCCGAAAAAAATCCGCGACAAAAAGCCCAAAGTAAACATCGGGTATTTCCACCACATACCCTTTCCGTCTTACGAACTATTCCGTGTGCTCCCGGAAAGGGAACAAGTACTGGAAGGGTTGCTTGGAGCCGATTTAATCGGATTTCACACGCACGACTACATGCGTCATTTTATCAGTGCCATCTACCGGGTTCTCGACCTGAACTGCAACCTCGACGAGATCAGCCTGAAAGACCGTATCGTACATGTGGATGCATTCCCTATGGGTATAAATTATGAACAGTATCATCGGGCGCCCTCACTCCCGGAGGTAAAGAAAATATCAAAAAGGCTGATAGAAGAACTGGGTAATCAAACCATTGTTTTGTCGGTCGACCGGCTCGACTACAGCAAGGGAATTCTGCACCGGTTGAACGGGTTCGCCAATTTTCTTGAAAATCATCCCGAATACCACAAAAAGGTATCGCTGGCAATGATAGTCGTACCTTCCCGCGATGCAGTGGACAGGTATGCCGACCTGAAAACCCGGATAGACCAATATATTGGTAAAATAAACGGCATGTATTCTACCCTCGGCTGGACCCCTGTGTACTATTTTTACCAGAGTTTCCCCTTCAATGAACTGGTAGCACTTTACGACATTGCAGACATCGCTATGGTTACCCCGCTACGCGACGGAATGAACCTGGTAGCCAAAGAATATCTTGCCACCAAACGGGGAAAGCCCGGCGTATTGATACTCAGCGAGATGGCGGGGGCAGCCATTGAACTGACCGATGCCATCATTATCAATCCGAACGATACACAGGAAATTGAAGCGGCTATTCTCCAGGCATTGACCATGCCGAAAAAGGAACAACGTATCCGGCTCAACAACATGCAAAAACGGATATCCACCCAAACCGTAAAAAAATGGGCGAATGATTTCGTGAAGGAACTTCTCTACATAAGTAAGCAAAACAACGAAATTTTTCAGAAAATCGTAGGTAAACGACAGCTCTCACAAATAAAAAAGGAGTACGACCAGGCTTACACAAGATTAATCTTGCTCGATTACGACGGGACCTTGTCGCCCTTCGTGAAAAACCCCGAAGATGCAGTCCCTTCCAAAGAATTGTTGAACTTATTAAAAAAGATGACCGCCGACAAAAAGAACAAAGTAGTCATCAACAGCGGAAGGAATCGTCAGGTGCTGGACAAGTGGTTCAAGGGGATCGATTTGGACTTTGCCGCTGAGCACGGCGCATTTTTCAAGGAAAACCACAAATGGCATAAAAATGTTCAGGAAAAAATAACGTGGGACGATGAGATCCTTCGAATCATAGAGCACACCATCGACAAAACTCCCCGCTCACGTATGGAAATAAAGGATTCCTCGCTGGTCTGGCATTACAGGAACGTGGATGTATGGCTAGCCGAACTACGCCAGAAGCAGCTTATAAATGCACTGATGGGGCCGGCTTCACGCCTGAACTTGCAGATCGTTCCCGGAAATAAAATCGTGGAAATCAAATCTCCGGACTTTAACAAAGGCAGCGAAGTGAAACGACTGTTGGGGAAAAATAATTACGACTTTATCCTTGCCATCGGCGACGACACCACCGACGAAGATATGTTCCACGCACTTTCGCCCGGCGGGGTGAGCATAAAAGTAGGGCATTTTTCGCCTGCTGCTAAATACCGGATTCCGGTTCAATCCTCGGTAATTCCTTTTTTTGAAAACCTGATTAAATAAGAGACTTTTTTGACTTTTTATCTTATGAACGATATAACTGACCTGATAACGGAAAATAAGTGGCGCCACATTTTTGTTTCTCTTATCTTCATCATCCTGTTTATTTTGCTCACTTTGGCTTCCAACTTCATTTTTAAAAAATTGCGCAATCGTGCACTGAGAAGCCAAAGCCTGATAGATGATTTTATCGTGCGGCTTTTTAAAGTCCCGTCTGCGTGGATCATTTTCTCCATTCTACTGAATATTTTCAGTTCATTACTCGATAAGAATACCCGGGTTTACGATATCATACAGAAAACAGGACAGGTATTGCTGATTCTTTCCATCGGGTGGCTGATAGTCCAGGCAGTCCGTGCCGTATTCCGGTACTTCCAGAACAAACTTGATGTTAATCAGTCCGATAACCTGACCGCACGCAGGCGGCTCACCCAGCTGAATATGATTGAGAAGGTACTCATCGTAACCGTAGTGATCGTTTTCACCGGAATTGCATTAATGACTTTCGAAACCGTAAAGGGATTGGGCATGAGCTTACTGGCCTCAGCCGGTGTACTGGGAATTGTGGTCGGACTGGCAGCACAACGGAGTGTCGGACAAATTTTGTCGGGTGTACAAATAGCTATAACGCAACCCATCCGCCTGGACGATGTGGTAGTCATTCAAGGTGAATGGGGGCGCATCGAGGAGATAAACATCACCTATGCGGTTGTAAAAATCTGGGACGAGAGACGGCTCATTGTACCCATCGATTATTTCCTGAATAACCCCGTACAAAACTGGACAAGAACCAGCTCCAATATTCTGGGGACAGTATTCCTGTACGTTTCTTACGGCCTGCCAGTAGCACCGCTTCGTAAAAAGCTTGCCGGTTTAGTGAAGAACGACCCCAACTGGGACGGGCGCGTACAAAACATTCAAGTTACTGACAGCAAACAGTGGTATAAGGAAATCCGTGTACTGGTAAGCAGCGAAGATTCCTCTAAAAACTGGGATTTACGCGTGTCAGTCCGCGAAAAGCTTATCGATTTTATCAACGAGAATTATCCGGGGTCGTTCGCAAGGATTTCCACAACGGGTGAAGAAAAACAACGACACACTGCTACGGACGGATAAACCTCGACAGCTTCTTCTCTTCAGAAAGTAGCGTGGCCGTATTGATGAACGCCAGGTGAGAGTATGCCTGCGGGAAATTCCCGAGCTGGCGCTTGGTCTCAAAATCCAGGTCTTCGCTGTACAACCCCACGTGATTGGAATAAGTGATCATCGATTCGAAAATTTCACGAGCCTGATCCGTCTCTCCGATTACAAAAAGCGCTTCTATCAGCCAAAACGTGCAGATGGTGAACGATGAGGTGGGTTTTCCAAAATCGTCTTCAGCTTTATACCTGTACATCAACCCGTTGTGAAACAAGTTCTCTTTGATTGCCTTCACGGTTTTCACGTAACGCTCATCGCGGGCGTCAATAAAGTCATAAAACTGCATCAGCAGAAGCGAAGAGTCGTGATCGGTATTCTCATAAGCCTGCGTAAAGCATTGCAATTCTTCGTTCCAGCCCTTTTCGTGTATCTCCTCCTTAATACCGTTTGCTTCTTTTCGCCACAATTCCGCGTAATTGTCTTTGTGCAGCAGCTCTGCAATCAGAGACGCCCTGTCAAGTGCCACCCAGCTCATCACTTTGGAAAACACAAAATTCAATTCACGTGTGCGGAACTCCCAAATGCTCTGATCGGGAGAGCGCCACGATTTCAGCACCATCCGCACCATGTTTCTCACGACTTCCCAGATCTCCTCCACTTCGTCGAGCGTCCCCGGAAAGTACAGGTAGTATTTGTATATTACATCCATCAGGTATCCCAGTGAATCGTTCTGCAACTGGTTATAAGCAGCGTTTCCGATACGGACGGGATAAGAATTCTCATATCCGGCCAGGTGGGATAAAATTTCTTCGGTCAATTCCCTCTCACCCCGGATCCCGTACATTATCTGAAAAGTATCCTCACGCGACTTCAGAATACGTTTTATGAACCCTATAAATCGTTCGGCCGTGCCCTGATGTTTCATGTGCAGCAAGGTATCGATAGACATGGAAGCATCACGAAGCCAGCAGAAGCGATAATCCCAGTTACGGGTTTCCCCGATGCTTTCGGGCAGACTGGTTGTAACGGCTGCCAACATGGCACCGGAATGCTGGTACGACATTAGTTTCAACACCAGCATACTGCGGTTAACCATATCTCCGTATTGACGGTACTCGCGTGAACGGTTAATCCAGTTAAGCCAGTACACTTTCGTACGCTCGTAATCCAGCAAGACCCGGTTTTCGTCTATCGCTACAAGCTTTTGGTTGTAAGAAAGCAGAAAAAACTGATGATCCGTAAGCGTGAACTCTTCACCGCTCAGGATAACGTCGAAATTCACGCTCGAGTAGAGGTAAATCTTGTCCTCGGCATCTACCGCTGACGATGTTCTTATGTAGTTGGGGAAAACCGTATGCACAGCCTCTTCTCCGGCATAATTCATTTTCGGGTCATACAAAATGCGCATTTTTGGCTTTCCGTGCAAAACACGCAGGTACCTGTGGACTTCGGGCGGCAAGTAGTGGCTTTTTTCGCTTGTCCTGTACCGGGGCATATAGTCCAGCACGGTAAATGCTCCCTCAGGTGCTTCAAACCGCGTGGAAAGGATATTGGTGTTACCCAGATATGTTTGCGTTACAACATACTCACCCGACACTAGAAAAGCGAAGCTCCCTCCTTTTTCCTCATCCAACAGACGGGTAAAAACCGAAGGAGAATCGAAATCGGGCAAACAAAGCCAATCGATACTCCCTTCTTTGGACACTAATGCCGCCGTTCGGCAATTTCCTATCACTCCGTAATCTAAATTCTTCATTTGTTTTCTTATGTATGTTGAAAACAAAGATAAGAATTTTACCTTTCCGTCAGCTCTCCTCGTAACGAAACCGACATCAACCTCCTTACCTGATCGGGGGTTTTGCCGTTGCCCTGCAAAATCATTAACTTGGCCAAAGCAGCCTCCGTGGTGATGTCGTGCCCCGAAACAACCCCTAATTTTTCCAAATGCTGACCCGTTTCATACCGGTGCATTTCCACGTTTCCGTAAAGGCATTGCGTCACGTTAACAATAACAATTCCTTGGTCTATCGCCTCCTGCAACGCATCAATAAACCACTGATCGGTAGGCGCATTACCCGAACCGTAAGTTTCCAGCACAACACCTCTCAGTGCAGGAACCGAAAGGATTGACCTCACCACACTTTCCTGAATACCGGGGAATAATTTCAGGATAGCAACGTTGTGATCGAGCCTGAAATTAAATATGACAGGCTTATCATAATCCGGCTGTAAAATAAACTTATCGTGGTAACGAATATCTACCCCCACCTCAGCCAGGTACGGATAATTAGGACTGTTAAAAGCACTGAAGTTCTCCGAGTTTACTTTCGTTGTTCGATTTCCACGCATCAGCAGGTTTTGCATATAAATACACAATTCAGGCACGACTGGCCTTCCCGATTTATCTTTATCGGCAGCAATCTCAAGAGCAGTAATCAGGTTTTCCTTCCCATCTGTGCGGAGTTTACCGATAGGCAACTGTGATCCGGTGAATATAACGGGTTTTGTCAGGTTCTCGAACATCAAACTCAGTACCGATGCCGTATAAGACATCGTATCGGTGCCGTGCAAAATCACAAAACCGTCGTAATCGTTGTAGTTATCTTCCACTACCGTGGCCATATCCTGCCAGTTTTGAGGACTGACTTCCGATGAATCAATCGGTGGATCAAACAAGTAGGTGTCTACATTGAAATTTAAACGCTTCATCTCAGGCACGTTTGACTTCAAATGACTGAAATTAAAGGCTTCCAGGGCTCCGGTTTCCAGGTTCTCAACCATCCCGATGGTTCCACCCGTGTAAATGAGCAAAACTCGTGCGTTTTTGTCAATCATAATAGCCTAAATTTTCACAAAAATACAAAAACAATTGACACTTTGATACGAAATACTGACTTTTTTCAAAGAACAAAAGTATCTTTTTTTTGTTTAATCAAAAAGCGGAAACTGAACGGATGACAGGCATCGGAAAAATCAACCATCAAACATTACATTTATGACACATTCAATTAAAACCATTTGGAAAGATAACAACATTTTTGAAACCGACGTTGACGGACACAACGTGGTAATTGACCTGGCGGAAGATGCCGGAGGCAATGATGCAGGGCCACGGCCTAAAAAACTGCTTCTGGTAGCCGCAGCAGGTTGTACAGGGCTTGATGTGGTAGAAATCCTGAAAAAAATGCGCATCGACATTAAAGGATTTAACGTTCAAATAGAATCCGGCATGACAGACGAATATCCCAAACAATATACCGACCTGAAGGTAGTATACGAATTCGAGGGTAAAGATTTACCAAAAGATAAATTGGAGCGTGCATGCCAATTATCGTTCGATAAATATTGCGGCGTGTTGGCAATGTATAAAAAAGCGGTTCCGGTTTCGTACGAAGTGAAAATCACGGATGTGTAACTTTTTTTGCATAATTAAAGAAAAAATTCTGTATTTTCCTTATCTTTGTGTTCCAATTGCAAAGATTGTTTATACACTCCAATGAATATATTCTCATAAAATAAAAAATTATGCAAACAATTGACACTTTCAATTTTGCCGGTAAAAAGGCATTCATTCGTGTGGATTTCAACGTGCCGCTCGATGAAAACTTCAAGATTACTGACGACACCCGCATTCGTGCAGCTATCCCCACGTTGAAAAAAATCCTCAAGGACGGGGGGAGCGTGATCATTGGCTCACACTTGGGCCGGCCGAAAGGTCCTACCGAAAAATATTCGTTGAAACATATCCTTCCGCGGGTTTCCGAATTACTGGGTGTTGATGTTCATTTTGCCAACGATTGCATTGGTGAAGAAACCGAAGCAAAAGCAGCCGCTTTACGTCCGGGAGAAGCCTTATTGCTCGAAAACCTTCGTTTCTACGCTGAGGAAGAAGGAAAACCCCGGCTACCGGAAGGGGCTACGGAAGAAGAAACGGCAGCAGCAAAAAAAGCAGTAAAAGAATCGCAAAAAGAATTTACCAAGAATTTGGCTTCCTATGCCGATGTTTATGTAAACGATGCCTTTGGTACCGCACACCGGGCACACGCCTCAACCGCACTTATTGCTGATTATTTCGATGCAGGAAACAAGATGTTCGGCTATTTGATGCAGAATGAGGTTAATGCCGTAGAAAAAGTGATGTCCGACACGGAGAGGCCATTCACAGCCATTATGGGTGGATCAAAGGTTTCCACGAAAATTGAACTTATTAAAAACCTGCTCGACAAAGTAGACAACCTGATCCTTGCCGGCGGAATGACCTATACATTTGCAAAAGCCGGCGGCGGAAAAATCGGGGACTCTATCGTTGAAAATGACAAGCTTGACCTGGCTAACGAAATCGTTGATCTGGCTAAGGAGAAAGGCGTAAACCTGGTACTGGCAACCGACGCAAAACTTGCCGACAGTTTCAGCAATGATGCCAAGACGGATTTTGGGTCTGTAAAAGAAATTCCTGACGGCTGGGAAGGGCTGGACATTGGTCCCGAAACGGAAAAAGTATTCGCTGAAGTGATCAAGAACTCCAAGACCATTTTATGGAATGGCCCCGTGGGCGTATTTGAATTTGACAATTTCGACAAAGGCTCACGCGCAGTGGCTGACGCCATCGTGGAAGCTACTCAAAAAGGAGCTTTCTCCCTTATAGGAGGAGGCGATTCGGTAGCCTGTATCAATAAATTCGGACTTGCTGACGATGTTTCGTATGTCTCCACCGGCGGCGGAGCGCTGCTTGAAATGATCGAAGGCAAGGTACTTCCGGGAATCAAAGCGATAAGGGGGTATTGATAAAAATGCAGGTGTACACTTCGTGACACCTTAAGATATTAACCGTACGGACAGCTATTGTTCGTGCGGTTTTTTATCTTCACCTGATTACCTTGCGATAATACGTGAGTCGGACAAGCGGCTAAAGATTTTTTTAATCCGGATGATTTTTTTTTAAAGAAATGCTTATGTTTGCAAATTCATTTTAAAAATCACAAGGTTAATTATGGAAATCTCAACAGGCAAGACAAGTCGTATAGAAGTAGTGGATTCCTTACGCGGATTTGCAATAATGGCAATCCTCCTGGTACACAATGTCGACCATTTCTTTTTCCCGGAATTTCCTACCCATTCGCCTCACTGGCTTACTATTCTGGACCAGCTCTCCGTGAAAATTATTTTCACTCTTTTTAGCGGAAAAACGTATGCCATCTTCACCATGCTTTTCGGCTTTACGTTTTATATCCAGCACAACAATCAAAAGAAAAAAGGGAAAGATTTCGGGTACCGTTTTTTGTGGCGAATGGCCCTTCTTGCCGTCTTTGCCGTCCTTAATGCGGCCTTCTTTCCTGCGGGAGATGTGCTCATGCTGTTCGTCTACGTTTCACTCGTCCTGTTTATTTGCCGCAACTGGCCGGACAGAGCCGTTCTGGTATTCATCATTGTCTTGCTGCTTCAACCGGTAGAATGGATACATTTTATTTTATCCCGGTTTAACCCGGCGTACCAATTGCCCGATTTTGGCGCGGTTTCGCTGCACCAGCAAGTTGTCGAGAACACGAAAAACGGCAGTTTTCTTGATTTTATCCGTGTCAACGTAACGCTTGGCCAGAAAGTAAGCCTTATGTGGGCCCTCGGTTCGGGCCGTTTTCTGCAAGCTGCCGGATTGTTCCTGTTGGGGTTTTATATCGGAAGAAAACAGTTCTTCATCAACACTCCCGATAATTTACGTTTCTGGAAAAGGGTTTTGATAATTTCATCCGTTTCCTTTATCCTGTTTAACATAATCAAAAAACTGCTGTTGCAGTCCGACCCCATGGCCCAACAAACCGTGGGCCTTATATTCGATATCTGGTATAAATTAGCGCTTACTTTTGTTCTGATAGCATCGTTTGTGTTGCTTTACGAAAAGCGTTTTTTTAGAAAAAGATTGTCCGGCTTACGTTTTTATGGGAAAATGAGCCTTACCAATTATGTCTCCCAGTCCATCTTCGGGGCACTGATCTATTTCCCCATCGGACTGTACCTGGCTCCGTATTGCGGGCGTACATTCAGCCTGGTGATAGGGATAGCTGTTTTTTCCCTGCAGATGATGTTTTCCAGGTTCTGGCTGGGGAAACACAAGCAAGGCCCTCTGGAAGGGATTTGGCACAAATGGACATGGATAAATAGTTAACCACTTCCCATCCGCATTAAAAGGGCATGTATGCCCCGTAAATCAGGATTTATACTTGAGGATTATTCTTCAGGATCTACAAAGTTTCAGAACTTTGACGGAGGCTATCGTATTTTTTTGTAATTTTGAACACTTTTTCTTGAAGCAAAACCCATATTAGCTATTCTGAGTAAAAACGAAGAATCTGAGCCTGGGTTGTCAAAATAAACGACTTTAGAATGAACATCTCTTACAATTGGCTGAAAGATTACCTGCAATTCGATCTTTCACCACAAGAAACAGCAGCAGCACTCACCTCCATTGGATTGGAAACAGGTAGTGTGGAGGAAATTCAAACCGTCAAGGGTGGTCTTGAAGGATTAGTTATCGGCGAAGTGCTGACCTGCACCCATCATCCCAACTCCGACCACCTGCACCTGACAACTGTAAACATCGGAAATGGAGAAGAACCGTTAAAAATAGTCTGCGGAGCCCCTAACGTGGCTGCCGGACAAAAAGTGGTGGTAGCTACAGTCGGCACTAAAATCTATTTTGGTGATGAACCAGTAACCATTAAACGCTCCAAAATCCGGGGAGAAGAATCTTTTGGAATGATCTGTGCGGAAGATGAAATAGGCATTGGAACATCACACGAGGGAATTATCGTTCTTCCCGACGATGCTGAGGTTGGCATGCTTGCCAAGGATTATTACAACGTAAAAAGCGATTTCGTCCTCGAAGTCGACATCACCCCCAACCGCATAGATGCCGCATCGCATTACGGAGTGGCGCGCGATCTGGCCGCCTATTTAAAACAAAGTGGAAAGCCGTTTTCCCTGACAAAACCCTCTGTTGACGGTTTCAAGACAGATAAATCGGAAGGTGGGATAGACGTGGTGGTTGAAAATAGTGCCGCCTGTCCAAGATATTCCGGGTTGACCGTTCGTGGTGTTACCGTAAAGGAAAGTCCCGATTGGTTAAAAAACAAACTGTTGGTTATCGGGCTGCGGCCGATCAACAACATTGTGGATATCACAAACTTCATCCTTCATGAAACCGGCCATCCGATGCACGCATTTGATGTGAATTATATCGAAGGCAACACGGTTGTTGTTCGCACATTGCCCAGAAAAAGCAAGTTCCTTACACTCGACGAACAGGAACGCGAATTGAACGAAAACGACCTGATGATCTGCAACACCAAGGAAGGGATGTGTATTGCGGGAGTTTTCGGCGGACTGAAGTCTGGGGTAACCGAGAGCACAACAGATGTGTTTCTGGAATCGGCATATTTTAATCCTACCTGGGTGCGCAAAACCGCTCGTCGTCACGGATTGAACACCGATTCATCGTTCCGCTTCGAACGGGGTGCCGACCCCGGAAACACGGTGTACGTACTGAAACGTGCCGCCATGCTTATCAAGGAGATTGCCGGAGGTGAAATTGAAGGCGAAATACGCGATATCTATCCGGTGAAAATAAACAATGCACAAGTAGTTTTGCCGTTCCGGAAGGTGAACTCACTTATCGGAAAAGAGATTCCGAAGGAAACGATTAAGAACATTCTCCAAAGCCTGGACATTGAAACGGAAAACGAGTCGGAAGAGGCACTGACACTTAGCATCCCCACTTACAGAGTAGATGTGACCCGCGATGTGGATGTGATCGAAGAGATCCTTCGCATCTACGGATACAACAACGTGGATTTCAGCGATTCGTTAAGGGCCAACCTGTCTTATCAAACCCCTACAGACCGCAAACACAAACTACAGACACTTATTTCGGAACAACTTACTGCAAGTGGCTTCAGCGAAATAATGAATAACTCGCTCACCCGGAAATCCTATTACGAAAACAACACAACCTTCCCGGGAGAAAACGGGGTAAAGCTGCTCAACCCCCTGAGTAACGACCTGGGAGTAATGCGCCAGACGCTTCTTTACGGAGGCCTGGAGAGCATCGCTTATAACCGGAACAGGAAGCATTACGACCTGCATTTTTACGAATTTGGGAACTGCTACTTTTTTGATACTGACAGGAAGCAGGAAGGCAATATATTATCGGGGTATTCCGAAGAAACCCATCTCGGCCTTTGGATTTGCGGCGACAGCAACCCCAAAAACTGGGCAGCCCCTCAAACTGAAACTTCTGTTTTTCAACTAAAAGCGCATATCGAAAATATATTGAACCGGTTGGGCTTTACTCAGAATCAGGTGACGTTTGAGCCGACTCAATCCGGAATCTACGCTTCAGGAATGAATATACGTACTTTCAACCGGCAGATCGGAAGTTTTGGAATTATCTCAGGCAACATCTTGAAGAAGTTC
>Ga0116194_1001440_pt1 | contig 14657 bp, 16 predicted proteins | sample AD_SCU001_MetaG_FD_89887 | JGI IMG/M metagenome (GOLD analysis project Ga0116194, IMG submission 89887) | Active sludge microbial communities of municipal wastewater-treating anaerobic digesters from China - AD_SCU001_MetaG | ecosystem: Engineered > Bioreactor > Anaerobic > Digestate | place...
GGGGGAGATCCAGGTATCGCCCGATCACCCCGGTGCTCGCGACACCGACTGCCTCCGGTTCAAGACCGAGTGAGGAGGCCGCGATGGCGGACATCTCCACCGCATCACGGTAGCCCCGCTCACCGGTGTAGGCGTTAGCGCACCCGCTGTTGACAACGATCGCCTCGAGCGCACCCCTTTGCAACCGCTCCATCATCAACTCGACCGGGGCCGCTCTAACAAGGTTAGACGTGAATACACCGGCTGCGGTTCCGCCCGCCCGGATAAGAGCAAGCCCGAACTTTCCATCCTTCAGTCCCGCGGCAAAGACACCCTCTACCGCGCAGATGCTCTTCACGACTCTTCCTCCTCCTCGCCGGAGGACGCCCCGAGACCGTTGACTATGTCCGCCCGGGTGACGATGCCGACCAGTTTCCCGTCACGGAGCACCGGGAGGCGTGCGATCCCCTCGTGGAGCATCAGGGACGCCGCCTCGGAGATATCGGCCTCCTCGTCGATCGCGATAACCGGGCTGCTCATCACCCGCCGTACCTCCATGTTGCTTATATCGGTGAGTGCCCTCTTTGTCCTCTCCCAGTTGATGAACTCTCTGACCGGGATCTCGATCACCTCGAGCGGCGATGGAAGCCAGAGGTCATCGGAGAGGTCACCGACGTCCAGGAGCGAGAGGATATCCGTCTCGGTGATGATCCCCGCCACCCGGTCGCCGTCCATCACAGGAAGCCCACCGATATGGTACTTACGGAGCAAAGCTGCCGCCTCACGAAGAGGTGAGTCTACCCGGACGGTCACAGGGTTCGGGGTCATTATATCTTTTACCTTCAACATTCGGCATCACCTCAGGGTAGCATCCCGGCGAACCGCAGACCTGCGTCCTCCGCAAACCCGCACATAAGGTTCATGTTCTGGATCGCCTGACCGCTTGCCCCCTTGACCAGGTTGTCGATCGTCGAGACAGCAACAACCCTCTCTCCTTCGCTCTCCACCGCAACGTCGCAGAAGTTCGTCCCCCGGACGGCCGCAAGGGTCGGTTTCTGGTAGCGGACGAAGAACTCGTCTGCATAGTAATTCCGGTAAAGCGACTCGACCTCCTTCTGCTCCATGGGTTCGGAGAGGAGGATGTGGGCGGTTGTAAGGATGCCCCTGTTCACAGGTAGGAGGTGGGGCGTGAAGTAACACCTCGCGCCTGAACCGAGTCGGGCGACCTCCTGCCTCATCTCGGCAAGGTGGCGGTGAGTCGTCCATTTGTAGGCGCTGAAGTTGTCGCCGACGTTGGGGTAGTGGGTGGTCTCAGACGGGGTGTTCCCTGCACCGGAGACTCCCGTCTTTGAGTCGTAGATGATGGTATGGGCAAACCTTGCAAGCGGCGCTGCCGCAAGCGTTGCACCTGTCGGGAAACAACCCGGGTTTGCGACGAAAGAGGCGCCCCTTATCTCGTCCCGGTGGAGCTCGGTCAGGCCGTATGGGGCCTCAAAGTAGGCCTGGTGGGTCACGCCGTAGACCTTTTCGTACACATCCTTCGGGAGGCGGTAGTCGGCCGAGAGGTCGACGGTCTTTATCCCACGTTCTCCCAGTGTCCCGGCAATCAGCATCGCCGCGGTGTGGGGTACGGCCAGGAAGGCGAAGTCAGCGTCGATATCGCCGACTTCTGTGTTTCGGAAGACAAGGTCGGTCAGACCACGGAGGTGGGGGTGGACCGATGCGACGGGTGTGCCGTCCAGTCGCCGGGACGTCGCAACGACGACATCCGCTGATGGGTGGTTCAGCAGCAGTCGCATCAACTCGCCACCGGTGTAGCCGGATGCGCCGATAATCGCAATATCCATAAGATGGAGTCTCTTTTATGGAATCTTAAGGCTTTGTGGTATAGCGTTGATAGAGCTGGATGGCCAGGGAATCTATCTCGTCCTTCCCTTCAAGTCCATTCAGGAGATCCTGCGGGAGGGCGGATCTCCCGTAAACCGCGCCTGCATAGGCCCCGCATATAAACGCAATGGTGTCGGTGTTCCCGCCGACGTGTGCGGCAGTGGTGAGGAGTATTGTGAGATCTTTTATGCGACTGATCAGGAAGAAGGCGAGCGGTATGGTCTGGTAGACTGTAACATCGTTCCCTATCACCGAGAGTGCACCCTCCAGGCTGATCCCTTCCTGCTCAAGATTCAGGGCGTCGCGGATCTTGTTACCGAGCGTGACGTCCTCAAGCGTGGCATGTTTCCCGGCAAGGGTGATGGCGTCGGCGCGGCCACGAACGGCGTGGTGGACGAGCATCCCGACGCTGACCGCTCCAGCGTGTGCTCCCGGGTGGGTGTGCGTGACGCTGCAGGCCTTGACCACCCGTTCGGTCACGTCGATCGGGTCGTCGTAGAGGAGGCCGAACGGGACGGCGATACCGGTGCATCCGGCGGTGCTCGATGAGACTCCGGCCGATACCGGGGGATCGCTGGAGAGGAGGATTTGACGGCAGGCGGCGTCCACAGCGGCATCAGGAAACCTGAGATCGCCGTTCATATACATCCGTGCAAGGGCGGCCGCGTATCCCTGCTCCGAGTAGGTGCCGTCGGCGAGCATCCCTGCCACAAGGAGCATCATCTGGGTGTCGTCGGTGAACTGTCCGGGTTTAAGCCCGGCGTTCGGGTGTCCCCGCCAGGCACGGTGGTAGCCCTCATGGAGGTTCTGGAAGTCAGGTGGTGCCGTCTCCCGCGCCATACCCAGGGCGTCTCCGATGGCGGCCCCAAGGAGACAGCCCCTGAACTGATCGAGCATTTGAGTAATACTCTCTAAGGTCATTCTTAAGGGTTGTTGTTTGTCGGTGAAGGGTCCTTTCTGGATCCTGAGTCTTCCCGATCGCCAAATGCGCGTGTATGCGCCCCGGATGAGAAATTCAGGAGTTTTATGGGTTACATGGGTCGATCAAAAGCACATCTTTTATACGTTGCCCCCTCCTAATAAGGATATTAAATTTGCAGAGAGGGTATGCGTTGTCTTCAGGTAAAAAAAGGCCGTCGGTGTCTCAGTATATAGTCACGTTTGCGGTATTGATATTCTTCTGGTATATCCTGTCAGGATATCTGGAACCGTTCTATATCGGCGCCGGGATCATATGCTGTGCCATCGTGACCCTTATCTCAACCGACCTTCTCTTCCTCTCTAATGAGACCAGTGTTTTGCGGTCTGTGGGGACGTTCATCCGGTTCATCGGCTATCTTCCACGGTTGATACTGGCAATTATCATTGCCAACTTCGACGTTGCCTACCGCGTCCTTCATCCCCGCATGCCGATCGACCCCGGTATCATCACAGTCGATACGCCATTTAAAAACGATATCCTGCGTACAGCGTTTGCAAACGCGCTCACCCTGACCCCCGGCACGGTGACCGTGGAGGTGGTCGGTGGTAGATACACTGTGCACGCCCTTGTCCGTGAGGCGGCGGAAGAATCTCTACTCAGAGAGAAGGATATGCAGAAAAGCCTCGCACATGTCTTTGGTGAGGGCGAAGAATGATCGATCTCTTCGACGCCAGCGTGGTCGTACTCATATTGACGATCTTCCTCTGTCTCTACCGGGTGGGCAGGGGCCCCGGGGTTGAGAACCGCCTGATTGCTGTGAACACCATCGGAACAAAGACAATCATTCTCCTGATACTCATCGGACTCATATACGGGCGGCCGATCTTCCTGGATATCGCGATCGTCTATGCGATGATAAACTTCATTGCGACGATTGCGGTCGCCAGATACCTCAAAGAGGGATGCGTATGATGAACACTCTGGCCAGCATCTTCGTCGTCATCGGCCTCTTCTTCATGGTCGTCGGTGCCTTAGGTCTTATCAGGCTTCCTGATTTCTATACCCGTGTCCACGCAAGCGGCAAGTGCGACACGATGGGGGAGGGGATGATGCTTCTTGGTTTCATCCTCTACGAGGGGACGAGCCTGATCGCGGTTAAGATGTTCCTGCTGGTGCTTTTCATATTCATCACCTCGCCGACGGCCGTCCATGCCATCATTAATGTCGCACATACCTGCGGAACTGAACCATGGAAGATCGGGGATGAACGGCGATGATCTGGGCACTTGACTTTGCACTCCTCCTCTTTATGATCATCTGTGCAATAGCGGCGATAACCGTCCGCGACCTACTCCACGCGACGGTCATCCTTGCTGCTTACTCCCTGATCATGACGGTGCTCTGGTCGGAGATGAACGCCGTCGACGTCGCCTTCACCGAGGCAGTGGTGGGGGCAGGCGTCACTACCGTCCTATTCATCGCGGCCATAGCAAGAACTGAAAGGAGTTCTTCAGATTGAACGTAAAAGCTCTGCTTGCAGTTCTCTTCATAGGCGTCATCCTCTTCTGGGCGGTCGGAGATATGCCGGCGTTTGGTGATCCACAGTCCCCAGCCACTCGCTATACCGGAAAACTATACGTAGATCTGGCCCTTCAGGACGTCGGGGTCGAGAACATCGTCACAGCAATACTTGCGAGTTACCGTGGGTTCGATACGCTTGGAGAGACTGTGGTGATCTTCACCGCAGGTATATCGGTCGCTCTCCTGCTGAGACGGGGGGGGCGACTGTGAGGGAGAACGTAGTAATCCGGACGATATCACGGATTTCGGTGCCGTTTATCCAGGTTTTTGCCCTCTACGTCATAGTGCATGGTGCGGTGGGAGCAGGTGGAGGGTTCCAGGGTGGTGTCGCCTTTGCTGCATCTTTTATCCTGATGTTCATCGCTTTCGGGCTCTCTGGTGTCGAGAAGCGGCTTGGAAAGAAGTGGCTCATGGTCTACTCCATTATCGGGATTGCTATCTATGCAGGTATCGGGTTCCTCTGCCTCGCTGCTGGTGGAAACTACCTGGAGTATGGGGCAATCGAGTCGGCAGTTGGCGTGGCCCATCTCCATGGATACCTGATCGACGCGGTTGAGATGGGGATAGGGATCACCGTGATGGCGGTGATGGTCTCGATAATCTCTGATGTGATGGATAGGGATGGTGAGTCCCCGTGATGGAAGCGGTCCTTGAGGCATTCCTCTCGCACTACAACTATGGGATGGCAATCATCCTGATGATGATCGGGCTGTATGCGTTGATCGCCAAGCAGAACCTGGTAAAGAAACTTATCGGGCTCAATATCTTCCAGACCGCGATATTCCTCTTCTACATCTCGTTTGCCGATGTTGAAGGGGGTATAGCACCGATCTACCTCCCCGAAGGGATGGAAGCCATCTACGTCAACCCCCTTCCGCACGTCCTGATTCTGACCGCGATCGTCGTCGGGGTGAGCGTGACTGCGGTCGGTCTCTCGCTCATAGTCCGGATCTACGAGGAGTATGGAGTCATCGATGAGGCTGGTCTGTTAAAGATGGTGAAGAGACGATGATCGAACACCTCCCTGTCCTCCTGGTAACCGTCCCGATCGTGGCGGCGCTCTTGATACTCCTGCTTGGCTGGCACGACAGCCGGTTCTGCTACCCGCTCACACTCGCAACGATCCTCTTCCAGTTCGCTGGCGGGATCGCACTTCTCATCGAGGTGATGCGGGAAGGGACGATCCGTTACTATCTCGGGGGATGGGCACCACCGCTCGGGATCGAGTTTGTCATCGATACCTTCAACGGCTACATCCTGCCGATCGTCCTCCTGCTGGCCCTGGCAACGGCGGTTTATGCACGACGGAGCGTCGAAAAGGAGATCAAACCGGAGAAGATCGTCTCGTTCTACGTTCTCTTCCAGCTCCTTGTGACCGGTCTTGTCGGCATGACGATCACCGGGGACATCTTCAACCTCTACGTCTTCCTGGAGATATCGTCGATCGCCGCCTACACCCTGATCGCCTCCTCCCGCAAGCCACGCGCCTATGTTGCAGCCTTAAACTACCTGGTTCTCGGTTCGATTGCAGGAGGTTTTGTCCTGCTGGGCATAGGAAACCTCTACGTTGCGACCGGGACACTGAACATGGCAGACCTTGCCCGCCTGCTCCCCGCGTCGTATGGGCTTGCAACGGTTCATACCGCGTTTCTCCTGCTGGTAATCGGTTTCTCCATAAAGGTTGCACTCTTTCCGCTCCATCTCTGGCTCCCTGATGCCTACACGGAAGCCCCGTCTGCGGTGACGGTCCTGATTTCGACCGTGATGGCCAAGGTGAGCGTCTATGCGATGTTCCGGGTCATATTCTCGGTCTTCACGACGGCATACTTCGTCGAGACCGTGCCGGTGACCGAACTCATCCTCTTCATCGCAGCAGTTGCGATAGTTGCCGGTGCGGTGCTGGCCATCGCACAGGAAGACCTGAAGCGGATGCTCGCTTACTCGAGCGTCAGCCAGGTCGGCTACATCGTCTTTGCGCTGGGCGTTGCAAACCAGATCGCGCTGGAAGGCGGGCTCCTGCATATCCTTGGCCACGCCGTGATGAAAGGTTGCCTCTTCATGGTCGCGGGGGTGATCATATACCGACTGGGGACATCGAGTTTTTCCGACCTCAAAGGTGTTGCAGCAACGATGCCGGTCACCTGTGCCGCGTTCGCCCTCGCCGGGGCGTCGATGATCGGTGTCCCCCCAACAATCGGGTTTGCAAGCAAGTATTACCTGGTGCTTGGAGCGCTTGAAGCGGGGCACTGGGTCTATGCGGCCGTCCTCCTGGCAGGTTCGCTCCTGGCGGTCGGCTACATCTGGCGGTTCATCGAGGTCGCCTACTTCAGCGCCTCGAGTCACCACGAAGGCGGCGATCACCACCCGGCACCGGGGGTGCGCGAGGCGCCTCTCTCTATGCTCGTCCCGATGGTCATTCTGAGCATCCTCTGTCTTGTCCTTGGCATCTTCGTGGATCCTCTGATGAAGATAGTCGCTCCTGCCGTCTCGCTGTTACTCGGGGGTGCCTGAGAATGGTGGACGTAACCGGTCTGCTCCCGGCGGTAACCGTGGTCATCCCGCTCCTGGCGGCGGTGATGATCCTGGTCTCCGGGCGGCACGAGAACATAAGGGACGGGTTCACGGTGGCGGCCGCGGTGGCGATGCTGGTCTCTGTCGTTGCCATGCTCCCCTCGATCCTCTCCGGGGAGAGGATCACGATCTCGCTTATCCCGCTCCTGCCCGGCGGCGATCTGGCGCTGCGGGTGGACGCTTTCGGCATGGTCTTTGCCCTCACCGCCGCCGTTCTCTGGCTGCTGAACTCCTTCTACTCCATAGGCTACATGCGTTCGCTTAAGGAGCATGCACAGACAAGGTTCTTCTTCTGCCTTGCCGTCGCGATAGCCGCCGCGATCGGGATAGCGTTCTCGGCGAACCTGGTGACGCTTCTTGTCTTCTACGAGATCCTGACCATCATCACATACCCCCTCGTTGTTCATGTCGAGACTCCGGAGGCGATGGCGGCGGGGAGGAAATATCTGGCCTACCTCCTAATCGGGGGTATCTTCTTCCTTGCAGCGGTCATCCTGACCTATATCCTCACCGGAACAACCGGTTTTGTCCCGGGCGGGTTCCTTGCCGGGTCGGCACCGCCCCTCACCCTCCAGATCCTCTTCGTCCTCTTCATGGTAGGGTTCGTGAAGGCGGCCTGGATGCCTCTACACGGCTGGCTTCCTGCGGCGATGGTCGCCCCGACACCGGTGAGCGCGTTTCTGCACGCCGTTGCTGTCGTCACAGCGGGGGTCTTCGGGATTGTCAGGATCGCGGGGTGGGTCTACGGGATGGATCTCCTGGCCTCGCTCGGTCTCGGGACGCTCCTTGCCGTTATAGCCTCGTTTACAATCATAACCGCGTCCCTCTTCGCCCTGACCGAGGACAACCTCAAACGGAGGCTTGCCTACTCGACGGTAAGCCAGCTCTCATACATCCTGCTCGGCGTCTCGATGCTCTCTATTGCCGGAATGACCGGGGCGATGGCGCATATCCCCATCCACGCCTTCCTGAAGATCACGCTCTTCTTTGTTGCGGGAGCAGTCATCGTCGCTGCAGGGAGAGAGCGGATCTCCGATATGAAGGGTATCGGAAGGAAGATGCCGGTGACAGCCGTGATGTTCTCGGCTGCGGCGATCGGGATCTGCGGTCTGCCGCCACTCTCGGGGCTCATCAGCAAGGTATACCTGGCTCTCGGGGCGGTCGAAGGTGGTGTGCCGATTCTGCTCATCGTCCTGATCGCGAGCACGGTCTTAAACGCCGCTTATTTCTTCCCGATCATACATACGATGCTGCTTGGCCGGCCGGATGACGAGCGCTCGCTCGACTCCGTCAGTGAACCGCCTCTCACGATGCTCGTCCCGATCGTCCTGACGACGGTTGCATCGGTGTTGATCTTCTTCTTCCCCTCGATGCCGTTTATGGACCTCGTTGAGATTGCTATTGGAGAGATCACAGGATCGGTGATACCATGATCGGGTTACCACCAGCCTTCATCTACCTTCTCGGGATTCTCTTCCTCCCACTCTTTGCCGGCAGGGCCAGGAAGGCATGGACGCTATTTGCGGGGGTTGTAGGGGTTGTCCTGGCACTTGGACTCTCTCCTTCGGTGCCGGAGATCGTGATCCGGGTTCTGCCAGGGATCGATACGGTTCTCCTTACGGTTGACCCGATGCGAGAGGTGGCTGGCGGTATCTTCGCCATCTCCGGTCTAATCGTCCTGGTCTACGCGGTATACCGGGATCTCCCGCTTGTGGAGACGATCGGAATCCTGGCTTCGATCGCTGCGGCGATGGGAGTGGTCTACGCGGGGGACTTCATTACCGTCTTCGTCTTCTGGGAGGCACTTGCCCTTGCATCGATTGCGATCATCTGGTCATCGAGATCGCCTGGTTCCTCCGCTGCCGGTTACCGCTACATCCTCTACCATATCTTTGGTGGGGCGTGCCTTTTATCCGGGATCGTCTACACGCTGGTCTCCACCGGGAGTGCTGCCATCGGCCCGGTGGCGGATGGCCCCGGTCTGCTCTTCATTCTGGTCGGGATCGGCATGAACGCAGCGTTCATCCCCATCCACACCTGGCTACCTGACGCATACCCGAAAGCATCGGTCGTCGGATCAGTCGCGCTCTCCATCTTCACGACGAAAGCCGCGGTCTTCCTGCTTGCCGGAGTGGGTGGATGGGGGGTTGCGGTCGCCTACATGGGCGGCGCGATGGCACTTTACGGTGCTGTGTTTGCGCTCATGCAGGACGATCTCCGTCGACTCCTGGGCTACTCGATCATCAGCCAGGTGGGTTACATGGTCGCGGGCATCGGTGTGGGGTCGGTTGCAGGGGTAGACGCCGGGCTTGCTCACATGGTCAACGACATCCTCTTCAAGTCGCTTCTTTTCATGGCGGCGGGCGCTGTCATCCTCAGAACTGGCTCTCACCGGCTTTCGGAGATGGGCGGACTCTGGCGGACGATGCCGCTGACCACCCTCTCATGTATCATCGGCGGTCTTGCGCTCGCGGGCCTCCCCGGGCTGAACGGTGCGGTCAGCAAGGGTATGGTAATCGAGGCGGCAGGTTCTGTGCCCTATCTTGCGCCAATCCTCATGGTAGCGGCCGTAATAACCGTAATCTACGTCTTCCGGATCCTCTACCTTGGGTTCTTCCGCCCGGCCGAAGGTACGCGGGAAGGGCTCCTCCCGAAGGACCCACCGGTTCCGATGCTGCTGGCAATGGGGGCAACCTCTCTCCTCTGTGTTGCAATAGGGCTCTTCCCACACCTCCTGACAGACTTCCTTCCCGGCGGGACACCCGCTCACCCCTTTGCAGCCTCATATCTGCTTGAGTCTGCGGGTATCTTTGCCGTCGCAGGGGTGCTCCTGGCTCTGGCGCGTCCCCTCAGGCGCTCGTGGGACGGGTTCGAGAACGATGTAGACGCCCTCTACATAAGGGCAGGCCGGGCGGTTGTCTGGTTCTCCTCACACCCGCTTGTGGAGGTCACGGATGCGATAGGCCGCGGGATAGGACGCGTGGTGGCGTGTTTCCAGTATGTCTCGGCAAACCCGGGTGTTGCCATCCAGATAGCCTGGAGGAAGCTTGCTCTGCCGTTTGTGCGGATCTTTGGGGGTCGGGAAAGGTCAGCGGCATACGAGAAGGAACTTGCTTTCTTGAGAGACAATTACCCGGAGGTCCAGACAAACATCTGGGGCGGAGGTTACGGCATCATATTCATCTGTATCGTTGCGTTCCTCTACTTCCTCTTCAGTTTAACGTGATGGGGGGAGCCTCCTCTCATCATGATTTTCAACACCGGCCGGTCTGTGAATGCTGCCTCTTCTCCCGGCCATGGGATCTCTGGAAAGGTGGATCGAACCAATACGGTCCCTGTGTACGGCCCAGCTTGCCTCATTCCAGGATTCGCCGGGCTACATACTTTCCCAGGGCCACGATCGTGAGGATGGGTGGGCCGCCGGGGGCTCCGGGGAGGACGGAGGCGTCCGCCACATAGAGCCCTTCCACGGGAGTTTGGAGATAGGTGTCCACCGCTACACCGATGCGGGCGGTCCCGCCGGGGTGGGTGCCCCGGAGGCTGGCGGCCACCAGTGAACGTGGATCTGCGCCCGCCTCCACCAGGATCGCCCCCGCGTGCGCCGCACCCGCAGATAGCGTTCCCGCATCCCGGGGGGTGACCGCCTTCGATATGGTGTCGCCCACCTCTCCCGCATCATCGTCCCGGATCTTGACCATCATGGAGAGCACGTCAGACGCGGTCGCCGGCCATCCCCGTTCGACGAGCAGATCGACCAGCTGCCGGGAATAGTGGGGCATCACCAGCGTACCGTCGTGGTGAAGATACGCGTTCATGGGGATCTCCGTGTGGAGCCCGGCCGCAGGGCAGAAACCCCCGATTGTGACGAACGTGTCGATGAACAGCGGTGCGGTGGGGATGTCGATTCCCTGCAGCAGGCGGGGAGTCTCCAGTGCTCCGGCGGCGAGGACCACCTCGTCGTCGAGAATGTGCCGGGATCCAGAGCGGACACCTCGCACCTGTCCACTGGATACCAGTATCTCCTCTGCCGGGGTACCACAGCAGGTCCTGCATCCATGTTCCTCTGCCTCCTCCACGAACCAAAGAGCACTCCACCGGGCGTTTGTCGGGCACCCGAAGGCGCACTGGCCGTCCAGGCGGCAGCGGCCGTGGTCGATGAATTTGGGCATCTTTTTCATGGGCGTTCCAATCGTGGCGGCAGCCTCCATCAGGCGCCGGGTGGCCGGCCCATATAGCGAATCGGGGAGGATGCGGACGCCCAGATCCCTCTCTGCTTCGGCGAACTCGCGTGTGAGATCGATGCCAAGGGAACGCAGTTCTTCCTCCAGGCATCGCATGGCATTTCCCGTAGATACCAGGGTGGTCCCTCCCAGGCAGAGGGTGCGGAGGATCTTCACCCCGGCATCCACATTCGCATAGTATCGCGACGCGTGCCCGTCCGATGGCCGTGGCCCCCGCTCCAGAAGGGTGACCTCGGCCCCCTTCAGCGCCAGTTCACGGGCGACCGTCGCCCCGCCCGCTCCAGACCCGATCACGATCACCATCAATACCCCTGATCAACCTGCCGCCTGTTAAACCTTGCACCCCGGTGCGGTTGAAATCCAGGCAGGGGCGCTGTCCCCTGCTGTGCACAGGGGAAGGAGGAGGGGGTGGGAGAGGTATGGACTGAAGAATCCACCGAACTCTTCGCACCTGCGGGCTTTGCTATGCAGCGAGGGTGGTCTGCTGTCCGGTGACGGGGCGGTCTCAGAACCGGTCGCGTTTATCTGCTCTTTCCTTTTTGAGCCGTTCCATCATGGCAACCGCACAGAAATCTCCGCACATCGTGCATGGCCCTGACCCGGGGATGAGATCCCGTGCGGTCTCCGGGTCGATGGCATGGGCAATCTGCCCCTCCCGGTCGAGGCGTGATCTGGAACGGGCGAGGGCGAGATCTGCATCGTCCAGGCCGTACTTGATAGTGTCGCCTATGTGAGCGGCAATCCTGAAGGCGATCAGACCATCCCGCACCTGTTCGGGAGTCGGGAGACCCAGGTGTTCGGCGGGAGTGAGGTAACAGAGGTAGTCGGCACCTGCACCGCTTGCGATGCTTGCGCCCACGCAACCGGCGATATGGTCGTAACCGACGGCTATGTCGGTTGGAAGCGGGCCGGCGACAAAGAGGGGCGCCGGTGAGGCCTCCAGGTAGTGCTGGATGTAGCGGGGTATCCGGTCGGCCCTGACATGGCCGCCGAGCCCTTCGATGATCGCCTGGACACCGTGTTTATTGGCGCAGGCGGCGAGCCGTGCGTTCAGGTGCATCTCCCTCATCTGGGCCTCGTCCATCTCGTCGTGGATGCACCCGCTCCGCATTGTGTTGCCGAGGGAGAGGACAATGTCGTGTTCCCTCAGTATGGCAAGGATCTCATCGAAGCGTTCGATAAATGGGTTTCCAGAATCGTGGCTGAGCATGTAGGCGGCGGTGATCGATCCGCCTTTCGAGACGACCCCCATCACACGGTTTCCGTCCCGGGCGGCATCGATCATCCCCCTCTCGACAGCGTGGATCACAAACGAGGAGACCCCTTCCTCTGCCTGACGTCGTATGGTGGCGAGGATGTCATCCGCTGTCATCTTCTCGATACCGATCTCGGCGGCGGTCTGATAGATTGGCACCGTTGTTATCGGGAGGGTGGTGGCGGCAAAGATCGCACGCCGGATCGCCGAGATGTCCCCGCCTGCGGAGAGATCTGTGACGGTGTCTGCGCCATGTCTTTCGGCGATCCTGGCTTTTTTGACCTCATCCTCGGGTCGAACCATGGCGGTTGATGTTCCCAGGTTGACATTGACCTTCGTCCGCAAACCTCGACCGATGCCAAGGGAAAACTTTCCCCGCGTCATAATGACGGCCTCTCCATCGGCGATAGATCGGCGGAGGTCATCCACCTCGATCCCTTCGGTCGATGCAACCGCTGCCATTTGTGGGGTGATCATCCCATCCCTGCCCTCTTCGATCTGAGTTTTCATCCGGGATATTATTGGGTCTCAGATCTGAAAAAACCCGCTATAAGGCTATATTTCCCCTCACGCTCCTCCTGGCGGGTTCGGGAGGTGGGATGGGGGGGGGGTCGCCTCTCTCTGGAAGGCTACACCCCGCCGTTTTGAGGCTCATCTGAAAAGGTCTTTCTTCCTGGAGCGCTTATACCGTTCCTGTGAAGAATGCCGGAAACCTTCCACCCCCCGCCCGTATCGCTATCGTCGGGGCGGCGGTTGTCATAGTGCTTGCGGGAATCCGTGCAGCCACCCCAATCCTTGCGCCGCTACTCGTCGCCATCTTCTTCGCCACGATCACCGCGCCTGCCATGAAGTGGCTGATCCGGCGTGGCGCCCCTCCGGTCATCGCCGCCGCCGGGGTGGTCGCCGGTCTGATCGGGCTCTTCGCTGCGACTGTAGCCTTTCTCGGTGTTGCGTTTGGCGGTTTTATCCGTTCTCTGCCGCAATACAGGGAGAACCTCCTTGAGCAGGTGACCGTCCTGGCTGATTATGGTATCGATATCAGCGGTTTTACGATCTGGGACTACGTCGACCAGGCTTTCCTGATCCAGCAGGTGGCCGGGATCGCCCGCGGGATCGGGAGTTTCGCCATCGATGCCTTCCTGGTCTTTGTCGGGATGGCTTTTCTACTCATCGAGGCGCCGCGTCTTGCAGGCGTTCTCGAACGATACCTGGGGGTTGATAGTTCCCTATACCAGCACCTTGCACAGTCTGGCAGTTTCCTCATAGACTACATCCTTGTCAGGACGAAGGTGAACCTGATCACGGGTGTCGGGACCGGGCTATTCCTGGCCATCCTCGGGGTCGACTTCGCCGTGCTCTGGGGGTTCATAGCCTTCATCCTGAGTTACGTCCCCTACATCGGCCTGGTCATCGCGGCGATCCCTCCCACCCTTCTTGCCCTGATCGAGTTCGGGCCGGCCGGAGCGGTAGCGGTCATAGTCGCCATATCTCTCATAGACTCCGCTGCCGAGAACCTGATCCTCCCTCGCATGGCCGGACGCGAACTCAATCTCTCGCCTGTCGTCGTCCTCTTCTCCGTCGTTTTCTGGGGTTTCATACTGGGAGCGGTCGGTGTTTTCCTTGCGATACCGCTGACCATCGCGGTGAAACTCCTCCTTGAGAGCTGGGAGGAGACCCGGTGGATGGGCGAGTTGATCGGGAACAGCGACAGCGCGGAGGACTGACCACCGTTCAGGATGGAAGACTTTCGACCACCGCGGAGGGGATGGAACGTCCCCTCCGTCAGTGCCAACCTGAGATGGCGATTCTCCATCAACACTGACAGGGAAGAGCACCTCCAGCGTCACGGTGAACCCCTCCTGAAAAAACCCTGTTTCCGGCACAGGGACGGCTTTCCGTGGACTAGCGCCACATGCCATTCCCTCCAGGCGGAGGAGGTATCAGTTAAAAGGGTTGATGATCGCCGGGCAAACTGCCATAAAGATGTGGCGAGTTTACGAAGAAAACAGGCAGAATGCCCCCCACTTTAGTGGGGGGATGAATGCCGTCCCTCGATAACATTATTACGCGCCGTGGTGTACGAGACTATAATGCGTAAGGCATATCGGTATCGACTCTATCCCTCAAAGTCCCAGGTGACTCTGCTCGAGCAGACGCTTGAGGTCTGTCGGTGGGTCTATAACGATACCCTTGCATTGCGAAAGACCGCATGGGAGCAGGA
>Ga0116194_1001466_pt1 | contig 14394 bp, 10 predicted proteins | sample AD_SCU001_MetaG_FD_89887 | JGI IMG/M metagenome (GOLD analysis project Ga0116194, IMG submission 89887) | Active sludge microbial communities of municipal wastewater-treating anaerobic digesters from China - AD_SCU001_MetaG | ecosystem: Engineered > Bioreactor > Anaerobic > Digestate | place...
AAGCATATCCTGAAGATCTCTTACAGACTTTTGTATATCTTCCATTGAGCTTGCTATCTCCTGTACTCCTTCAGCTATTTCCCTATACCATTCTCGTTGTGTTTCTTCACTATCCGTATACTGTGTTTCTTCACTGCCTTTATAAGCATGTATGATTTGTTCAAGGCCGGTTTCAAAACCAGAGGATATCTTTGAAAAACCGGAATATAATTTTTCAGTGGCTGACGCAAAGTTCGCAAGTGCACTTTCCAGCGAGGTGAGTGCAGCCGACAGTTTTTCCTTATCAAAGTCACCCTCCAGGAGAATTAATGCATTGCTGATGGCTTGCATTGCATCGTTCATTTTGCCTGCACCAATTATTAGTTCATTTGCACCATTTTTAATAGTGGTAGAATTATCCTGCCATACTTCAGAATTCTGCAAAGTATCGGCTGCATCATACAAAGCCCTTGCACCGTCAGCAATTTGAACCATCCCGTCAATAAGGGAAGTTATTCCCTTCTGCATATCCGATAATGCATCCTTGACAGCTTTGGGGTCACCCATTCCGGCCTTCAAAGAGGTTAGTGAGTTCGAAATGTTATCAAGAGCTTTCTTTGTTGTGCCCAAAGCGGCATCAAGCTTGTCAAGGGCAGGGTTAAGCCTGTTCATACCAAATTTTGCACTTCTTGTCGTAACCTCTAGCTGTTCCATTGCTGTCTTAAACCTGCCAATTGCCATCTTCATATCGCCTATAGCAGCAGAAAATGAGCCCATAATTGGTTCCATTGCAACCAGTGTTTGTGTTATCCGGGCACTTACATTATTTATGTTGTCGATATTATCATTCAGCAATGAAATAGTCTGGTCTACCAGCACATCACCTGCAGTTCTAGTATCTGATATATGTTTTCCGACTGCTGCAAGTTGTGTAGAAATTGCAGATGAATATTGGTCTGTGTTATTGATTGTCACATTAATAAGTGACTGTAAAGTATTAAGTTCCTTGCGAAGCTTGCCAAGGGAATTCTCTGAAAGCTCCCAAAAGGCATATGGCTCAATTTGACCTGCAATACCACCTACATCCTTCCGACCATAGATGACCCCATCATTTTTACATCCGTTTACATATCCGGATTGTCTCCCTACAATCCCGCCGATATTGTATCCCACATTCCGATATCCAACTGTACCAATGTTTGAACAGCTTTGGATGATTCCGCTGGAAAACCCTGCAATACCTCCGATATCTGAAATATCCACAATATCTGCAGTGGAAAAGGAAGTGAGGTTTTCTACATTAATGCTATTAATGTTTTCCAGGTTAAAGCTGCTTTCTTCTACTGTTGTGTTTATATTAGCCTCATTAGTACTTAATAGAATAGTCCCAAGGTTCTCGCCGGCTATGCCTCCCACATTATGCTCGCCATAAGCAATCCCCTGTACAGAACAATTTGAAATCAGTCCTTTTGCTTGATTTATACCTGCAATACCGCCTATGTATTTGTCGCCCCTTATCACTCCGTTGAAAATGCAATTCTGGATTGTGCCATTGTTATTGCCTGCTACACCACCAATGATAGATTTTGTACCAATAGGAGTAACAACTCCTTTAACGGTAAGTTTCTTGATCAACGCCTCCTCCTGGACATAACAAAAAAGCCCCTGGGGAGAACCGTAATCTGTCAGGGAAAGGCCGCTTATTGTATATCCCTGGCCATCAAAAATTCCTCCAAAGGTTGGTATGGAAATAAACTTTACTCCTGAAAGATCAATATTGTTGTTTAGGATGACAGTCTTCTCCTGAGACCAAATGTCAAGTGAACATTTTTTTGCTAAAGAAATAAGGTCTTCTGCAGAATTGATGTATATTGTATTAGTAGTTTCAATTGCAAGCACTGTGGTGCTGGACAGTATCACAGGCAGTATTATATTCATACAAAAAATAGCTACAAGAAGAAATGAAACCAATTTATACTTTTTCATATTTTTCCTCCTGTGATTTAGGATCTTCTGATTTAGGATCTTCTGAATTATGATATTTTGAATTAGGATCTTCTGAATTAGGACCTTCTGATTTATGATCTTCGAATTTAGGGTCTTCGGATAATAACTTCATTTCACCGGATTCAACGACAGCATTGACATCCCCGCGAACGATGCCCCGAAGGTTTCCGATGATTGTACCCGAGACCTGACCCCTAATTCGCCCGTTTACATATATCATTCCCTTGGTATTTTGTGTACGTATGGGAGAATTTACTGTAAAGGATGTCTTTTCAATGATTTTATCTCCCATCAGCAAAATTTGGGGCAAAACGAACATAACCAAAACAAGTGAAATAATTGTCCCTCGACCAAGGCTTTCACCCATTCCGGAAATTGCAGGGTCCGATGTCATTGTTCCAATTAAAACGCCTGAGACCGCCATCATTGAACCGGAAGTAATTAATGTAGGGAATGATTGGTTCATCGTCTCTATGATTGCTTCCCGCTGAGGCATTTTAAGCTTCAATTCCAAATAACGGTTAGAAATGACAATGGCATAATCGATATTTGCACCCATCTGAATTGCACTAGCAATCAGGTAATTCATAAAAAGCATATTCGAACCTGTAAGATATGGAAAAGAGAAGTTAGTCCATATGCTACCCTGAATAACCATAATTAGGAATATGGGCAGGGCTACCGATTTGAAAGTAAATAGTAAAATAATAATAACGAACACGACCGATAAAACACTAACCAGTGTATTATCATTGGAAAAGGCCTTGCTTTGGTCATAGTTGTTGGAAGATTCGCCCACTAAATAGACATCGTCATCATAGTATTTCCCCGCAATTTCATGAATAGTATCCAAAAATCTAAAGGTTTTATCCCCTTCTGCAGGAAGGTTTAAATTTACTAGAATACGACTGTAATTCTTACCCTGGAGCTGCTGTTTGGCACTGTTCATCTGTGCATAGGCATCATCCAATGTTTCCTGCAAATCCTTATCAAGCTTCACATATCCTTCCTGTACTTGTTCATATAAAAACATGAACATATCAATCAAAGGAACACCATACACATCCAATCCGGTAACTACCTCACTGTAATTTTTATCTTTTACTGCATAGGCCGCATACAGAAGCTTAACTACTTCATAGTCCATATCTGTCAACTCTGAAAACTCTCTTGGAGTCAGTTTGTCAATAAGCATATAGCCGTTCATTGCCTCTATATTGGAAAGCCCCATGGCGTACTCTACTTCATCATAGTTTTCTAATTCTGCAAGCAGCTTGGCCTCAGACTCATATTTCCCTGCCGGTACTACCAGCGCAAGGGGATTTTCTGAACCGAAGGTATCCTTAATCATAGCTTTTACAATCTGCAACTCATTCTGCTTTGTTGTTTTTAAGAGATCATAGCCGTAAACATAGGGACATTTCCCTGAAAAAAATATTGATGCAACTAAAACCAAAACAAAAATTGGCGGTATTATCTTTCTCGTAGAGTAGGCAAACTTCCCAATAAAAGGTATCTTAGGTACAAAGTTTCTATGCCGCGATTTATCCATTAAATTACTGAATGCTAACAGAACTCCCGGCATAAGTATGAATACGGACAGCAGGCTTAAAAAGATTGACTTTATTAGAACAATACCCATGTCTAATCCAACCTTGAACTTCATAAAGGTCATTGCCAAAAGACCGCAGATGGTAGTTAAACTACTGGCTGAAATTTCCAGAATTGCTTTGCTTAATGCGTTTATAATTGCCTCCCTGGCAGGAAGTGTTTCCCGTTCTTCCTTGAATCTATGAATCAATATTATGGCATAGTCAACCGATAATGCAAGTTGAAGGGCTATGGCAACAGAATTAGATATGAAAGATATTGTCCCGAAAAGAAAGTTTGTACCCATATTTATTAATGCGGCTGATAAAAAAGTAATCAGCATAACCGGCACTTCCGCATAGGATTGGGAAGTAAAAAGCAAAACAGCTACAACAATAATTCCAATATATATAGATACTATTCCTACTTCTCTGGTAATAGTATCAATAAATATATCACCAATACCAGTGCCTACATATATATCATATTCCTTGAACTCCTCTAGCAAAACATTAAGAGCATCAACACAATTATCATCCTTCTCATCATAAGCAAAGGTCACATTAAAAAGTGCGGAAGCGTCATTATAATGATCTTTTGTTTTGTCAAACCCAACGGAAAAAATACCTTTAAGACCTTTCATCTGTTCCGCAATAGACTCAGCCTGTTCATAAGAAATATTTGCAATCATAACATTTGCTGTACCATATGTAATGAATTCTTCCTGCATAATTTTTAGTCCTTGTTTTGTTTCCGCATCATCAGAAAGGTATACCGACAACTCATTTTCCACATGTACCCAATTGACGGAAAATACTGAAAAAATACACAGGGCTGCAAATATAAAGAAAAATAGGTTGTGCTTATCTACGATAAAGGTAGCAAACTTTATAGTAAATTTATTATCTTGATTATTGTTTCCTATTTTATCTATGTTTATGCTATCTGCCATATTTTCATTGCCTCCCAGCGTATTATGCTACTCTATTTATTATAACGGAGCCCGGTTGAAAATACAACGATAAGCTCAGTGGTGTTGTATTTGGTGCCCGGCACCAAATACAACACCACCAAAAGTAGAATCAAGAAGTATTCATTTAAAATATGGTTATAATTTTGATAATTATAGTAATAAATATTTTCGCCAGAAAAAGCAGAGAGTTATAATATTTATAAAGAAAAAAGATAGTAGTTGGATTTCGAAAGATGAAGGTACAATAAATGATGTTTGTAAAATATCCGGAATTATCGATGAGATGTTGAAGGTAGTAAAATAATGGTTTTTATCTATAAAATTTTAACAGAATTATTAAATTGGGTAATAATGATGAAACAATTAATGATATTATAAAATTGTAAATATATAAGACATGCACAGGTTTATAAGGAAGGTAAAATTGGCTGTATCAATACTTCCGGGAAACTGGTTGTGCTTTGTGTGTACGATGAAATTATCATGTTCTCAGAGGGTTTGGCCATGGTTAAAAAAGATGACAAGTGGGGATTTATCAACTCTGTCGGGGAATTAATGATCTCTTGCATATATAGTTCTGTTCGGCAGCTTAATGTTGTATTTGGTGCCTGGCACAAAATACAACAAGGCACCAAATACAACAGGCACAAAATAAAATTTATTACAAATAAAAAAAGTTATTGAAATACTTACAAAATTAGGTTATAATATTTTACATAAATAGATAATATTTACTTAAGAGGCGAATTATTCATCTATTATTAAGAATATTTGCATTTTAGGTCTTGAAGTTTGCCTTATTAATATGGAGGTGAATGTTTGTGATGGTGTAATAATGATAAGTATTGCAGACCTGGGTGATGCTGCTGCTAAAGAGACCGGAGACGGAGTTGAGTCTTGTATAAATCAGAATGAAGGGGAGTGATTTAACATTGATTTTTCTTATATATCTGACAACCAAGATATAATTGAATATGTTATTTCAGATACTGAGAATCACAATTTTATGGCAGGGGGATAATATGGGAAAAGGAGAAAGAAACTTCCACTGCGGAACACTACATCACATCATTGAGCGTGGAAATAATAAAAATTATATTTATAAAGATACTGAAAATAAGAAAAAGTTTTTTGAATTGCTTTTACAAGCTATGGAAGAATGCGATTTTAAGATTCTGTACTATGTTCTTATGGATAATCATTATCACTTGATTATTGAATCAGGAGAAATACAAGCAAGCGTTGGATTTCATAGCTTGAATAATTTATATAGCAAGTATTACAACAAAAAATACAATCGAACTGGTGGTAACTATGAAGGTAAGTATACATCAATTTTAATAACTAGCGCAAGACAGTATTTCCAGGTACTTAAATACATAGCTAATAATCCGGTCAGAGCTAAAATTGTGAAAAATGCAAGAGATTATAGATGGTCTGCACACGCATCCTTTATTTCAGGAGATAATAGTATCGTAGAAATTGAAAGGGCACTTTCTTATTTTCCAAGTCCTAAAGCTCAGGTCATGGAGGACTATATTAATCTGATTGAGGAGGGTATGAAGGCTAATTATGATTATGGGCTTGTTCCAGTAAAAGAGGCACAATTGTTGTCTGATTCACTCGATTATATACTGAATAGTTTAAACTTTTCTGAGGATGTGTTTACAAAAATCAAAAATGGTGATAAAAGGAGTGATATCAAACCCGAAAGAGATTGCTTCATTAAGGAGGCGTACGAAGCCGGGTTTAAAATAAGGGAAATAGCAGAGCATATTTCATTTACATATGAAGGGGTAAGGAAGGTGGTCAGGGGGTAGGTGGATATGAACGGGGAAGGTGGGTATGGAGGAAGGAGGCGGATATGGAGGAAGGAGGCGGATATGGAGGAAGGAGGCGGATATGGAGGAAGGAGGTGGATATGAACGAGGAAGGTGGGTATGGAGGAGGTAGGCAGATACGAAGGAAGGAGGTAGGTATGAAGATATAGAGAATATGCAGGAGATAGATTGTTTCCAGTAGCACATATTAATGCTATGAGAAGGTAAATTATTGAGTTTCTACGAAATTGGTTATGATCCTCACAAAGATATGACAATCGTCACGATAACAATAACAATAACAATAACAATAACGATAACGGTAACGGCAACGGCAACTGTATTGGCGATAATAATGATAATTAGTATGGTATAATGGTGTATGAAGCTAGACGGGTATAGCTAATGGAGCGGCGGGGACCAGGGAGGAATAGGCGTTGAAAAAACTTAAAATAGCTGCCATCAGTATAATTGCAGTTCTATTAATTTTGATAGGTGTATTCTATGTCTATACATTGGATTACTACAAAGCAGATGATTTCGCGTTAAATGCCTTTGCAACAGAAAAGAATAATATTCAAGTTCAAAATAATATGATAGTATTTAGTCCCGACAAGCAGAATGAAAACGAAGCAGCACTTATATTTTATCCTGGTGGTAAGGTTGAGGCTATTGCTTATATACCACTTCTGGAAAAGCTTATGCAAAATGGAGTTACTTGTGTTCTTGTGAAAATGCCATTTAATCTTGCAGTATTTAATATTAATGCAGCTGATAGTATCTATGAAAAACTGCCGGAGATTAAAAACTGGTATATAGGAGGACATTCCCTAGGTGGAGCTATGGCAAGCAGTTATGCGGAAAAGAACAATAACAAACTGAAGGGTCTTATTCTATTGGGTGCTTATCCTGTCAACGACTCGGATATTACAACTATTACCATATACGGGAGCGAGGATAAAATTCTTGACAAAAGTAAACTTGAAAATACTGGAAACATGCTAGAGATATTAGGTGGCAATCATGCATATTTTGGCAATTATGGCGAGCAAAAAGGTGATGGCATTGCCTTTATAACAAGAGAGGAACAACAGGAAGAGACAGTGGAGGCAATCATTAGATTTATACGGTAGGATTAGTTTGAAAGAATGATGAGATAAAACTAAAATGAGAACAAGTCCATTTCAGACGAAAGTGGCACCTTGTGTTCACATATAGAAAGTACAACAAGCTTGTGCGCCAGGGTGTATTTTATGACCAGCAGCGTGGATGTGATAATTGAAGTGTAGAATTGAATAACTTAGTACCGGCCCAGGTAAGTTCGCGACCAGATAGGAAAATGATGAAACACTTGAAGCGTAATCCAATACATATTTTTGTGAGGAGAAACAAAATGGAGTATTTTGTAATTGTAATTGTAATCGTAATTGTAATATTTATTACTAAATTACCATCTGTGAAAGGTAATCTTGGAGAAATATCTATTAGGATATGGCTAAAGTTTTTAAATAAAGATAAATATAAAGTAATAAATAATGTGATGATTCCATCTGGAAATGGTAAACCGGCACAGATTGATCATATTATTGTATCAGTACATGGTACTTTTGTTATTGAAACAAAGAATTATAAAGGCTGGATTTTTGGAAGTGAAAACAGCCCAAACTGGACACAAGTGATTTACGAATCAAAAAATCAGTTTTACAATCCAATCCTGCAGAATGAAGGTCATGTTAAAGCATTGAAAAATTTATTATGCGATTATCCCTTTATAAGATATATTCCAATTGTTGTTTTTACTTCAAAAGCTCATTTTAAGAAATTAGATGTCACATCGCATGTCATATACAGTACTGAGCTTTTTAGAATAATTAAAAATTATACTGGGCAAAACATCTCATATGATGATGCAGAGAAAATATCAAAAGCTATTCTTGCTGCCAACAAAGATGATGAGGTAACAAGAAAAGAGCATATAGCAAGAATCCAGCGAAATAAATTTAACAGAATGAAATCTAATAATGGGGAATGCCCATGGTGTGGAAAAGCCCTTGTTAATAGGCAAGGCAAATATGGAAGATATACAGGGTGTAGTAATTTCCCAAAATGCAGGTTTATTATGAAAGGAAAAAGATAAGGGAGGGATACAACAAGCTTAAAAGATAATGGTTTAATATGCGCAAATGTTCGCTTGTTTGCATATAATTTTTATGCATTTATTATAATACATAACAAGTTATATCTGTAAAAGTGATAACAGGTATAAATACTGAAACAGAGAAGTTACGTGCAGCAACCTACGCCAGTGTTTCCACGTCGTTGTATTTTCAGCCGGGCACCAAATGCAACACCAAATGTCGTTGTATTTTCAGCCAGGCACCAAATGCAACAGGCATCGTTGTGTTTTCAGCCGGGCACCAAATGCAACAGGTAACAAATGCAACAAAAATCCAATACAATTTATTACATATAATACAAAAGATGTTGCAATATACATAAAAATAGTTTATAATAAATTACCGTAATATACAATAATTCTATGAGTGGGTAAATTATTGCTTCTCTACAAGTACAAAAATGAAATAGAATGGATTAATTAATGAAAGGGAAATAAAAACGCATTGCAAACGCGGCTAAAATGAATCCGCCCTTGCAGAAATGGAGCTTAGTTATAATGAAATTTGATTTTATATCTCGTAGTGTAGTCAAAGAACTATTGGAAGAGAATGATTATATTAGTAACAGAAATATTGAAATTACTATATTTAATGCAATAAAACTTCAGGTTCCACTTCTTATAGATGGTCCTGCAGGAGTTGGCAAGACAGAAATTGCAAAGGTACTTACCAAAATTTTTAATGCCAGTCTAATTAGAGTTCAATGTTATGAAGGCATAGATTTCACAAAGGTATTGTATGATTATAACTACTCAAAGCAGCTGCTTTTTGTCAATTTAGTAAAAGACAATGTCAAAACCATTATTAAAGGCAAAGATATACATAGTTCTATAGAATTACTCAACAGGGAAACAGATTTTTTTGGAGAAAATTTTTTAATCGAACGGCCTCTTCTAAGAGCTATATCTCCGAAAGATAGTAGTCCAAAAGTGTTATTGATAGATGAAATTGATAAAAGTGATGTGGAATTTGAAGCATTTCTCCTGGAGATGCTATCTGATTTTTCTGTATCAATTCCTGAATATGGAACCATATCCGCAGAAGAAAGACCTATTGTTGTTTTAACCTCAAATGCTACCAGGGAACTAAGTGAAGCTTTAAAAAGACGGTGTATATATCTTTATATTGACTATCCCGTTCCGGAGGTGGAAGCTAAAATATTAATCACAAAAGTAAATATTGAATATGATTTTGCTAATAAAATCGCGTCAGCAGTTAAAAAAATCCGGAGTCTTCCATTAAAGCAAAAGCCTTCTGTTGCAGAAACTATTAACTGGTCGAAAGCATTGCTTCTTACCATGGAGGAACCTGATTTTTCTGTACACAATAAAGTAGAAATAGATAGTACATTGAATGTTTTGCTAAAAAATCATAATGATATTGAAACAGTAATAAACAGTAGTTATTTAGTATAGGTTTGGTAAAGGTGTTACTATGGAGAATGAATATAAATGGACAAGCCAGGATTATTTAAAGTTATTTGGTAGCATTGTAAATGTTCCACTGGAAGAGGATACATTTGCAATTACTGGTTTTGACAAAAGAGGAAGTTCAAATCATAAGCTAATTAATAAAAACATAAATGCAAGCTGTAAGATAATAGCATACTTATCTCAAATTAAACAAGAATTAGGGAAAAGTTGTTTTAAAAAATATAGTGTGGAGGAAATTAAGGAAAAATTATCTGTACGAAGTTTAGAAATTATATATAAAGGTTTGATTCAAACAAAGGCTATAAGGGATTACTTACCGAATATTACCTTTGATAAGGCAAAATATGAAGATCCATTTGCAAAAGCCCATACTGAAGAATGGGAAAATATACGGAGAATTATTGCTAATTACAAAAACGAGCTTTCATATCTTTCCGATATATACACTAGAGAAGAATATAAAAGTGTTATTAAGAACAATATAAAGGAAACATTAACTATAATTAACAATGCAGAAAAAGTACCATGCAGGAACAAACGCTTTATCTACAGTATGGAAAGAAACTATAGTGGAATTATTATTGAAGTAAAGTGCTCTGCTTGCGAATTTTCTATAAAATATAATATAGAATACAATACAAAATATAATACGGAACAAAATACAGAACATGATATAGAACATAATACTGAACATACTACAGAATATGGTGCAAAACATAATACAGAATATGACGCTTCTGGTTGTGCAATCATAGATAAAGCCCATCTAGCAGATAGATACTTGGGTTTTTGCAGCAGTATAAATATTGAATATAAATGGTTCTTAAGTAAAAAAGATACTGTTGATGCCTTGAATATCATGGTTGGAGAAATAAGGGCACATTTTGCTGATAAGGTACAAAAGTTGTTGGCAGAAGCAAATAGGCAAAACTCGAATAAAGTTATCGGGTTATTGAAAAGAATAACTGATGTTAGTTATATTTATAATCCTAAAAAAGATTACTTTACTGTGTTTGATGTAATATTAACTGCAGAGAATGTACAGAACAATCCTGAACAAATCAAACGAAAAATTGCCGGCAGGATAGAGCAGAATATTGAAAATGCTATTAGCGAAATTCAAAAGCATAAACAATTTTATGAGACTCTAAAAAACTTGAGCAGTTTAAAAATTGTTCTCGAATGCATAAATGCGGTAGCAGGCTATGGACGCACTACCTATATAGAGCTGATAAAAGGCTCCAGGACTCAGAAAATGAATGAATATGGTTTGCATTCGTCTTCTTATTATGGTGTATTAAAACAGCACACAAAAAAAGATATTGAAGAAATTATAAACTCTTTAGAAGAGCACCAACTAATAAAAACATATTATGGACGGTATGACCGTTTATATAAATATCCAAAACTCAAGCTGACGCAAGCAGGTGTTGCGGAAATAAGCAAATCACTGCATGAAGATAGACATGAAGATAGACATGAAGATAGATATGAAGACAGATATGAAGATAAATGTGAAGATAAATGTAAAAATAAATATAAGGGAACTCAAAATGAGGAAACAAATCCATTAGCATTTTTAAAAATGTTCAATATGTATACTGCTTCGGAAAAAGTCAGGTTATTTAAATGTGTTGATATGAGCAAGTATACGGAAATAGAATTTATGGAATTCCTACAATTTGTCCTGAACCGGCGATCTTCATACAAGGATGTTGTAAATAGTATGATACAGGCGTTTAGTACAATGCCGGAAAAATATATTCCAATAATTGAAATGAACTCTCAATTAACGAGTGGTGTTGCGAAAGAAACATTAGAAATGATTATTGATTTTGTAAAGGCGCATAATGCTTAATGCTAGATATGGATATGGATACAAATATGGATATGGATATGTTAGATTTAAAAGATAAATTTGTTATGTTTATTATAAATTTTGCTTCTTTTCTAAGAAAGTGTAATTTTTCAATTGCTCCAAGCGCAGTTATTGATTTTTTTACGATTTGCCCGCAATATGACATTTTTCAATATGAAGAAATGCTGATAACAATCAGGTCGTTATTTGCTAAAAGCCAAAATGAATACACTAATTTCGAAATACTTTTACAGGCGTATTTATATGAAATAATTGATGACAGAACAAGTGACTATGTAAAAAAGAAGGCACATGAAGTGAATGCTCTTCTAGAAGAACTGAAAAGACAAAAGCATAGTAATATAAGTATCAAAACACGTACAACTAAAGAAGATAAGCTGCTGGCTCAACAAGCTGACGAAAATAAAGAAGCTATAGTAAAAATCTTGCAGGATTCCGGTACGGTAGAAATTTTACCAGTAATAATGCTTAAAGAGATGGAAATAGTCCAATTGCTTGCTTCTTCCTCTCAAGAAAAGGTAAAAAGCAAGTTAAACCAAGCTATAATGTTTAATATAATGTACCAAAACAATGCTCTTTTTAATCAATTATGCATTAAAGGGGCAAAGCTTTTTACTAAGTTGAATACAAAAGTGCAGAAAGAAATAACTGTACGACAGCGAAAAATAACAGAGTTAGAAAAACTATCTACATATACACATAGAAAAGATTTTATATATGGAAGCAGGGCAGTAAGGACGGTTTATGATATTATGGATAAACCTATTACTGATCTAGGAGAAGATGAATATGCACAGCTGGTGCAGTATATAAAACAAAATGCTGCCAAGTTCAGAACACGTATATCTAGAAATATGAAAGTTTCAAAACGTAAAATATTCGACTTTAAACACACTATCGAAAAAAGCATAGAAACTTATGGAGAACCGGTAAGATTATACTATAAAAAGCCGCAAATCAAAAAAACACGTATTGTTTGTATTGCGGATATTTCAGGTTCTGTAAAACAATATATTAAACTCATGCTGCAGCTTGTTTATGAAATATCCTCTGTTTTCAAAGGGGGTGTACGCTCTTATGCGTTTGTTGGTAACCTTTATAATATCACTGAATATATGACAAGATACCCTCTCGAAAAAGGTATTATGCTTGCCAGTCAGCAAGCAACAAGGGAATACTCGAACTACGACAAAGCATTTGGCATATTTGTAGAAGACTATATAGGTTTTTTAGATAAGCATACCATTGTATTGATTATTGGAGATGCAAGAAATAATAGAAATGATGCAGGTATAAATTATCTTAAACAAATAAAAAACAGATCGAAAAGTATTATATGGTTAAATCCTGAAGAAAAATTGAAGTGGAACACAGGTGACAGTATCATAGGAAAATATAAACCAATTGTAAATGCAGTATACCAAACCAATACATTCAAGGAAATAATAGAATTTTTAGACCATTTTCATCTATAATTTTCTAGTACTACGGCACCCGATGCTACAGAGCCAGGCATGTTTACAACGCTACAGAGCCAGGTATGTTTTACGGCGTCGCAAGGGGAAAGTGGGCATTTAGGCGGGTTTGGGGCAGTGTTGTGTTTCCGTTCCGTTGCATTTTCAGCCAGGCACCAAATGCAACACCAAATGCAACATTTTAAGGCAAGCTTACTTACAATCCTTCTTTTTCATAGCGTGGTTCGACGTAATTCTTGTTATAATCATTCCCTCCAGGGAAATTGGCACTCTTGAGGACACCGGGTGTTTTGCCCCGTTTCATCAATTCTTCCACTACTACTGTGGTTACGCTCCAGAGAATAAACGCCGCAGATAAGCCGGATGCAGCACATAGACGGGGCTCCAGGCCTTCTGCTTCCATTAGTGCTTCTGCTGCAGGTGCGCAGTTGTCGATGACCACATCGGCCATCTCATAGAGCTTTTTGCCGCTGGAATGGGGACTATCCACCGATGTTGTATAGGACATGGAGGTCACCACGATAAGTTTCATACCAAGCTTCTTCGCTTCATATGCAAGATCCACCACGCTGAATGTGCGGCCAGATACTGATCCCAGGATAAAGACATCGCCTGGTCTCGCCCCGGAAGCCTTGAGAGCGTAGGCTGCCAGCCCTTCCATTGAAGTGTCCATATCCGAACGGTTACGTTTGCGCACGGGATTTTCAACCACCAGGTTATATTTGAACTTCTTGTATAATATCAATCCGCCGCCCCGGTAGATCAGCTCGGAGTCAATGATATGCCCGGAATCATGAATGTGAACGCATGCCCCCTGATCAACCGCCTCAGCAATCAAATTTCCTGCCCGGATGATATTTTCACGCTGGGTAGATTTCACTTTATAATATAGATTTTCAATTTCCTTCCAGTACCGATCTAGTAATATCATATTACCCTCCTTCTTCTATTAAGTTTAAATTCCTTTAAATATCTCCTGTTTTCTTAGTTTTGCACATTGGAAACAGAGAGCTAAACTCCTACATATGGCACGGGAGCATAATTTTTACACCACATGAGTA
>Ga0116194_1001472_pt1 | contig 14321 bp, 13 predicted proteins | sample AD_SCU001_MetaG_FD_89887 | JGI IMG/M metagenome (GOLD analysis project Ga0116194, IMG submission 89887) | Active sludge microbial communities of municipal wastewater-treating anaerobic digesters from China - AD_SCU001_MetaG | ecosystem: Engineered > Bioreactor > Anaerobic > Digestate | place...
AGATCGTGTCCACTCCTGCCCGCATTGCGGGCTGATGATGGACCGCGACCAGAACGCGGCGATCAATATTATGAGATTGGGGCTGCAATCTCTGGGCTGAAAAACCCTGGATGCCCCCGACGAAAGGAGGGGGAGCAGTCACCGGATCTCGATCCGCTCGCCGGTCACCATGTAATGCACCTTCTCGGCGATCTTGCAGGCGTGGTCGCCGCAGCGTTCGAGGTAGCGGGCTATCATGATACAGTCCGTGCACCATGTGATACTACCGCCGTCATCCTTCATGCAGGCGAGAGACTCGCGGAGGATGTCATACCTGAGGGCATCAACCTTCTCCTCCCTCTCCAGGATATCCTGTATCACGGAGAGGTCTTCACGCTCGAACGCCGTCAGTGCATCGGTGATCATTCCGATGACGAGATCTGCCATCAGCGGGATATCAGCAAGGCGGCCTGAATCCCGGGTATCGACGAGATCGGGTACCAGGACAGCGATATCTTTTCCATACCGGCCGACGCGGTAGAGGTAGGTGTTCATCTTAAGCGCGGTCGCGATCGTTCGCAGATCCTTTGCCACAGGCTGATACAGGGCGATTAGCCTGAGGCATTTCTGCTCTATCTCGTGATCCTGATCTGCGAGTCTCTTCTTGTCGCGGTCAAACGACTCGACCATACTCACATCCCTGGTCTCCAGCGCTTTTACCGCCCGCTGGAGCATATCCCGTGCGAGATACCCCATCTCAAGGACATCTCTTTTCAGAGACCTAAGTTCGCCGTGAAACTTCTCAACCATGGTCTTCCTACCCGAACCGCCCGGTGATGTAGTTTTCCGTCAGTTCTTCTGCCGGGTCCTCAAAGATCTGCTGTGTCCTATCAAACTCGACCAACCTGCCCATATACATGAACCCGGTATACTCGCTGGCCCGCGCCGCCTGTTGCATGTTATGCGTGACTATGATGACGGTGTAGTCCCGGGCGAGCCTGATGATAAGGTCCTCAATCTTTGCTGTGGCTATGGGGTCGAGGGCGGAACAGGGTTCATCCATCAGGATGACCCGGGGTTCGACCGCAAGTGACCGGGCGATGCAGAGCCTCTGCTGTTGCCCACCGGAGAGGGCGAGTGCTGGTTCGTGGAGCCGGTCTTTCACCTCATCCCAGAGCGCGGCACGTCTCAAGCTGGTCTCGACGATATCGTCGAGCATCTCTTTGTGCCGCTCCCCGTGGATCGTGGGGCCGTAGGCGACGTTTTCGTAGATGCTCTTTGGGAAGGGGTTTGGTTTCTGGAACACCATGCCGATCTTCTCTCGGATCGTGTATACGTCCGTGCGATCAGCGTATATGTCGTCCCCCTCAAAGAGGATCTGGCCGGTGATTCGTGCCGAGTCGATGAGGTCGTTCATCCGGTTGAAACACCGGAGAAGGGTCGATTTACCACATCCCGAGGGGCCGATCAGCGCCGTGACCGTGTTCTTAGGGACGCGTATCGAGATATTGAGGAGGGCCTGTTTAGGCCCATACCATAGGTTGAGGTCTCTTGTTTCTAGAATCGTTGAGTCATCCATGTCTACATCACCGTTGCCCGGTTGTATCTCCGGCGGACGAGTATTGCAACGAGGTATATCGAGAGTACCATCATCAGGAGCACAAGGGCCGTCCCGAACTTCTGGTTGTCCGCTCCGGGTACGCTCGTCGTGAGGATGAAGAGGTGGTAGGGGAGCGCCATTACCGGTTCAGAGAGTGATGACGGAAGATATCTGCTGCTGAAGACCACCGCGGTGAACATTATGGGCGCGGTCTCCCCGGCGGCGCGACCAATCGAGAGGATCGCTCCGGTAATGATGCCGGGAAGTGCAGGAGGAAGCACCACGCGCCAGATAGTCTGCCATTTCGAGGCTCCGAGTGCATAACTGCCTTCCCGGAGGGATTTTGGGATCGACCGGAGCGACTCTTCGGTCGTCCTTATTATGGTGGGGAGGATCATCAGACCCAGAGTTATCTGCCCGGCGATAAGAGAGACCCCGAAGTTCAGGAAGAGGACCAGGAACGCAAACCCGAACAGCCCGAATACGATGGATGGTGTCCCGTTCAGCAGATCGACCGCAGCGCGGATCCCCCGCGTCAGCCGGCTATCGGCCGTATACTCGATCAGGTATATGGCGGTCGCGATGCCGATGGGGAGCGCTACTGCCAGCGCCCCCGCAACCAGGTAGAGTGTCCCGACGATTGCGGGGAATATCCCCCCCTCTCTCCCGAGGTTGCTCGGTGGGGCGGTCAAAAACTCCAGACTGATCGCCCCGGCCCCGTTGACGATGATCTCAAGCAGGATCACCCCCAGAGCCGCAAGCACGATCACGACCCCGAGTGAGATCAGTAGAAACGCGAACCTCTGTGTGGTTCGCGGGTGAATGACCCTCCTTTTGGCCTGGCGAGGAAGGGAGACCGGTATGAGGTTGTGGACGGGCTGCATGAACGCCCCTGATGCCCTCGAACGTGCCGGGGTCATCTGGATCCGGTGTATGATGAACCTCGCCAGGCCGTTGACGGCGAGTGTGATCACCAGCAGGACAACCGCTACGCCGAAGAGCGCGTGGTAGTGCATGCTCCCGAACGCCACTTCGCCCATCTCTATCCCGAGCGTCCCTGTGAGCGTCCGCACCGGGGAGAAGACGTTGGTTATCGGTTCAGGAATGATAGCGGCGTTCCCTGTGACCATGAGCACCGCCATAGTCTCGCCGATGGCACGCCCCATCCCCAGGATGACCGCCGCAGTGATCCCGGAGAGAGCGCCGGGCACAACGACTCTCCTGATTGTCTGCCACCGGGTTGCCCCGAGTGCAAGGCTGCCCTCTCTGAACTCCCGGGGGACAGAACTGAGGGCGTCCTCCGCGACGCTTGTGATGGTCGGGATGGCCATGATAGCAAGCAGGATCGAGCCCGCAAGCCAGCTGGAGCCGGATGGTCGGTCAAAGAGGATCCGGATCCACTCTGTCAGGAGTATCAGCCCGAAGAACCCGTAGACGACCGAGGGTATACCTGCCAGCAACTCGACAGCCGGTTTGATGACCTCTTTCGTCCGGGGACCGGCAATCTCGGCGATGTAGATGGCAGTGGCCATGCTGAGCGGGACGGCTATCGCCATCGCGAGCGCCGTCACCAGAAGTGTGCCGACGATGAGCGGGAGTATCCCGAACGATGGCGTCGGCCCGGCGGGGTTCCAGTCCATGCCGGCCAGGAAGTTCCAGAGGCCGATCTCAAGAACTATCTGGTAGCCGTCGCGAAGCAGGAAACCGATGATGAAGAAGACGATGAGGATCGCGAGCAGCGCGACGATGAAAAGGAGTTTGCCGACGATGAGATCGGTGAGGTGCCGGCCTCTCCTGGCGAATGGAACTTCAGGTTCTCTCCGGAAATGTCCTGACCACCCGGGATAGCCGGATTGAACTGCTGCCGCTTCTTCTTTCTTCATGTTCGCTCAGGGTTGCGTTATAAAAGAAATGTGGGGGGTTACCCCTGCAGCGGTATGTAATCGACGCTCGCCACGATCTGCTGCCCTTCCTCGCTCATGATGAACTCCAGGAACTCTTTTACAGCACCTTCGGGCTCACCGTTCGTCAGCATGTATAGCGGCCGGGTGATCGGATACTTCTTGCTGTTGATGTTCTCAAGTGTGGGCTCTATAGTGTTTCCGTCGACCTCAATGTTTAGCTGCTTCACGCCTTCAGTGTAACCCAGGCCCACGTAACCTATCGCACCGGGGGTGCGGGAGACCTTCTGCTGGATGCCGCCGTTTGAGTTGAACTCTTCCTGAGACCTGATGAAGTCTTCTTTCTTCATCACATACTCGCCAAAGAACTCACGGGTTCCTGATGCACTGTCTCTACCGATGACGACTATCTCCAGGTCTGGCCCCCCAACCTGGTTCCAGTTTGTGTAGGTGCCGTTGTATATGCCGCGCACCTGGTCCAGGGTTAGACTCTCGATGCTGTTTTCAGGGTGGACGATGAGAAGTATAGCATCATCTGCGATGTGGTGCAGGACAAGACCTGGATACATCCCGGTCTCCTCGGGCTTCAGGTCACGCGAGGACATCCCTATATCTGCTGTCCCCTCACCCACGGCCCTGACACCGACGCTTGAACCGCCGCCGCTCACCAGAACACTGGTGGAGGGATACCTGTCCTCGAAGGTTTCCCTTGCTTTCTCGGCGATGGGGAGCACCGTTGTCGATCCGGTTACCGTGATCTGTTGTGACGGTGATGCCGGTGACCCGGACGGCTGGCTGCCGAGACACCCGGCTGCCATCAGAACTACCATAAGTATGCCGGCGAGAGCAACCGCCGTCACACCCGACAGACGTTTTCCTGTCATGATAATAAATGGATGGTAAAAAGGTATAGTTATTTTCGACATTAAATATAGTCAAATCCATACAATAAATATCAGTATATTCAATATTGTTGCAACAGTTAATTATTTCTACTCCTATAGAAACACGTCTCTTATGGAGTTTCGGAAGGTCCAGAGAACCGGTGGGTCTTCGTATGTCATCTCTCTTCCAAAGGAATGGGTTCAGTCTATGAACATCAAGAAGAACGAGCCCCTTCCGGTGAAGGTCCAGGCCGATGGAAGCCTTCTCATCCTGCCCCGTCCCTCAGAGGAGAAACAGTCCAGGGAAAAGGAGTTCCAGGTCGACTCTATCCGGGATCCCGTTTTCCTCTTCCGGTGTCTTGTGGGCTCCTACATCGCCGGGTATACGGCCATCCGCATATCTGCGTCCACCAGACTCCCCCCTGCCATCCGCAAAGCTGTACGTGACTTCAGTATGATGACCATCGGCCAGCAGATCGTCGAGGAGACCGACTCATCCATCCTCATGCGGGACATCCTGAACCCGGTGGAGATGCCGTTTGAGAACAGCATCAGACGGATGTTTGTGATAATTGGGACGATGTATAACGATGCTATGGTCGCACTCGAGTCACGAGACACCGTTCTGGCGGAGGATGTCATCAAAAGGGATGTGGAGGTGGACAAACTCCAGTGGCTGATCTCGCGCCAGTATCATCTAATGTTCAGAGACGCGACGCTTCCGGAGAAACTCCACGTGACCGTTGAAGGAGCATCCAGTTATTATACGGTCAGTAGAAGCCTTGAGCGAATCGGCGACCACGGTGTCAGGATTGCATCTCATGTCCCCGTTCTGATCAAGCACGAGGTCGATGGTGAAGTCGTCAACGGGATTAAAGCAGCCACGGAGACCGCAATGTCCATATTGGATTCAAGCATGCGGGCTCTCTTCTCATCAGATATGGTCGATGCCAACCGGACGATCGAGATGGTTGGAGACCTTGCCAGGATGACGGATGGTATCAGCGCCCTTGCGCACGAAAAGTCTGGCGAGGTTGTCCTCTCGATCGGCTACATCGCTGAGAGCATCCGGCGGGCGGGGGAGTATTCCGCCGACATCTCTGAGGCGATCATCAACCAGATCATCCGGGATTGAAGGTCTATCCGCCTAACTCTCCTCTTTCTCCCACCAGACCGCTGCTGTGGGCCTTCGTGTTGTCTCGACATACTTCCCGGCCTCGTCTCTGTAAAGCACCCTGGCAAAGTAGTCCCTGACCGGAGAGAGATCCTCCATGCCCGGGTTGTGCATCGCCACCCATGTTCGGGCGGCCTCTTCTGGAGATTCGTAGACGGTCTCCCAGACGGCGTTATAGATCCTGACGTTCGGGTAGATACCGGCATCGTGGAGGATGTTTACGGGGAAGATGTAGTCGGGGTAGCCTTTCCTCATTATCGCTTCTTCTCCAAAGACTGCACGATATAGTGCCATCTCCTCGGGGCCACGCCACTCGCCTGCGTGCCAGAAGAGGTAGACCGCCCGGGTTGCAGCGGCGTCTAGTTTTTCCAGGGCGGCAGCAAGGTCGTAGAACCCGAGCGAGAAAGCCGCGATGGCGATCTCGTGGGGCTCGATATCTCTCCCGATCACGACATCCTCCCAGCGCATCTTAACGCAGGAGTAGTTCGTGAGTCCTTCAGCTGCCATCCGCTCGCGCAGGACGTTGAGCATGCCTTCGGAGGGGTCGAGGGCCGTTACGTGGACTGCGGCCCTCGCAATCGGCACCGCAAGTCTACCTGTGCCTGCACCAACGTCAAGCACGGTCTCCCCGCCCTGGAGGTTGATGATCTCGAGTTCCAGTCTGGTTGCTTCCTTCTCACCGCGGGTGACCCGTCTGTAGGCAGATGCACGTCTGTCCCAGGCGGCGGCGGGATCACGGCTCTTTGCGAGCCGTTCGGGTGAACTTATGTGGATTGCTTTCCAGAGTTCGTTCCAGTCGATGATCCGGTGCATACTGTTTTGCTCGTTCTGCGATTGTATATACTGTCCGCATCCTTCGGTGTGGTGCGCACAACGTATTTATCGTCACAGACTGATGCTTATATACAGAAAATTGCCGGGCCCGTAGCTTAGTCTGGTTAGAGCGCTCGGCTCATAACCGAGCGGTCGTGGGTTCAAATCCCTCCGGGCCCATTATTTGATCGGGGTCTCCCTGAAGGTGCAAACCCGTCTGTGACATTTTTTTGTCCAACTCCTTCGTCTATGGACTTGCAGAACCTGCATGGGAGATCTGAAATCTGTAGGTGCATGAAGAAGGGCCCCCTTCTTCTGAGGACGGGTAGAAAGGCTTCAGGCATCTGCCGCAATTCTCATACCGCCCTCTCTTCAGGGTGTGGAATCGCCGAGGAGCCGTTTCCAATCCTGTATACCCGGGACCGGGTTTTGCGGGAGAACTTCCGACTACACTCAGGTTAGAATCGTTCTGAAAGTCCGGTCTCCTGGCCGGGGCACGGCTTTCCAGCAACCATCATCCACTCTCCATCCGGCCGTGTGGGGATCGTATACAGGCCGGAATTTTTGTGATTACCATTGTGTTGTGGCAACTACCCGGGTTGAACCCCGGAATCGCTCACCCGGATGGCTCCTGCTCCGCGTCTTTCTTCCTGTAGCCCTCAAGCAGGATCGTAGTCAGGTTCTTCACCGGAACATCCGTGCAGTCGGCGATATGGAACTCGCAGAACGGGCAGACCGTCACCACCACGTCCGCACCGGTCGCCCTCACCGCCTCGCCGCGCATAGCCCCGAGGGCCATAGCCTCCTCCGGCACCCCCGACCGGACGCCACCACCGGCACCGCAACACTGCGCCGGCATCTCCACGAACTCCCTAACAGTCTGCCGGAGGAGTTCCCGCGGCTGTTCGCGGATCCCCTGGCCCCGCAGGAGGTGGCAGGGGTCGTGGTAGGTCGCCCGTATATCGAGTCTCGCCGGGGGCTCGATCCCGTAATCCGTCAGGACCTCGGTGACGTCTTTGACCACGAACGGGGTCTCGTAATCGTTCTTCAGCGTCGCCCCGCAGCCGGCACAGATCGTCATCACGGTCTTTATCCCCCGGCTTGTGAACGCCTCGATGTTCCGCTCTTTCAGGTCGTCCACAAACGATGTCTGTCCCGTCCTGATCAGCGGCGACCCGCAGCAGACCTGCTCGTGGGGGATGATCACCCTGATCCCGTTACGTTTCATGACCTCCATCGCGTCAAGCGCCGTCTGCGGCACCCGGCCGTTGAACATACAGCCGACAAAGAACCCTACCTCTCCGCGGACCGGTCCATCTGGCTCTATCACCTCCGGCACCTGCTCAAGGAACGTGACCTTCGTCCGCTCGACGCTCCGTCCCGTCTCCTGCACCAGTCGGGCCACCTCCTGGTGTCGCGGGAGGGTCAGCCCGCGCCGGTTCGCGAGTTCCCGGAGTTTCTCGATCGCCTTTCCGGGGGTATCGATATCCTTCGGACAGACCTCCACGCAGCGCTTGCAGGTTGTGCAGTAGAAGAGCCCTTTCTTGATGGCATCGGTGATCCGGTCGCCGGAATCCCTGGGGTCGAGGGCAAGTCGCATCTCCTGCCGGAGCACCGTCGGTCCGGCGAACTCTGTCACCAGGAGCGCCGGACAGGCAGAGACGCAGCAGAGACACTCGATGCAGTCCCGGAGCGGTTTTATCTCCTCGATCACCTCCTTTGGCGGGAGTTCCGCGTCTGGTCTCGGGCAGATCCTGGCGATCTTGGCGATCACCGGTTCCATATCGATCACCAGGTCCTTAAGGACGGGGAGCACCAGCGGTTCGACCGTCATCCCGTCGCGTGCCTCCTCCATGCAGGCAAGGACGGGTTCCCCGTTAACCCTGACGGCGCATGTTCCACACTGTCCTGCCCCGCAGCAGTAACGGTAGGCAAGCGTCGGGTCGTGGTCGTCGTGGACGGCATGAAGAGCGTGGAGCACCCTCGCGCCCTCATTGACCTCGACGGTATATTCCTCAAGGTGCGGTTCCGCGTCTACCGCGGGGTTGAAACGCGAGACCTTTATTCTGATCTTTTTCATGCTGCCACTTCCCGTCGCTCGATCCCATCCCGGGTGAGAGAGATGTATGTATGTCCAAACGGTGACTTCGCCGGTTCGGTCGCGACCTCGGCGTCCAGCCTCATGTGGGCTCCACGACTCTCCGGTCTCAACATGGCGCAGCGGATTATCAGGGAGGCGGTGGTGCACATGTTCCGGACAATACAGCACTCGGCAAGGTTATCGCTCGATGCTGCGTATAGCCGCCGATCCGAGAGACGGCGGACCTGCATAAGGGCAGTCCGGAGGTCAGCGGCGTTTCGAAAGATCCCGGCATGGTTCCACATCGTGAGTTTCAGGTCTTTCCGAACATCCGCCGGCTTTACCACCCCGTCATAGAAACCGTCGAGCATCTTGAAGATATCATGGACTCTTGCCTCATCGATCCGGCCGCTCCGTGCCGCAGACATCCCGGCGAACTCGCCTGCACGTTTCCCGAAGACCTGTGTCTCGGCAAGCGCGTTCCCGCCCAGGCGGTTTGCACCGTGCACCCCGCCGGCAACCTCCCCGCATGCAAAGAGGCCTGGCAGGGTTGTCCGGCACTCGGCGGTGATCCGGAGCCCGCCCATGATGTGGTGGGCGGTGGGCGCCACTTCCATCGGTTCCCGCCTGATATCCACGCCGAATGCGAGGAACTGTTCAAGCATCACCGGGAGACGGGTCTCGATCGTCTCTGCTGGAAGGTGGGTAACGTCCAGGTAAACCCCACCGCGGGCCGTCCCGCGCCCTTCCAGCACCTCGGTTGCGATAGCCCTTGCAACCACGTCCCGGGTGGAGAGTTCCATTCGCTCGGGATCGTATCGTCTCATGAACCGCTCACGCCGGGCGTTCATGAGGAGACCACCCTCTCCCCGGACGGCCTCCGTCACAAGGCGCCCCCGTGCGTCGTAGGGGTAGACTGCGCCTGTTGGGTGGAACTGGACCATCTCCATATCGATCAGTTCCGCCCCTGCACGGTAGGCCATGGCGAACCCGTCCCCGGTACCGGCGGCGGAGTTTGTGGATATGTCGTAGACCTGCGTCCCTCCCCCGGTTGCAAGCACCGTCGCGTCGGCCCGGAAGAGCACAACCTCACCGTCACGATCGAGGGCGATCACCCCTGCGACCGCACCGTTCTCGTCTGTTAGAAGGTCGATTACGGTGACCTCCTGGTAGATGTGCGTATCTGTTGCATCAAGACGTTCGAGTAGGGTCATTATGATCTCATGCCCCGTCCGGTCGCCGGCATAACACGTTCTGGGAAACCGCTGTCCGCCAAACGGCCGCTGTGCAACCTGACACTCGGTAGTTACATCGAAGACCGCGCCCCAGCGGATGAGGTCGTCCATCCGCTCAGGGGCCTCGTGAACCAGGATGTCCACGAGTTCTGGATCGTTGAGATATGCGCCGCCCGCCAGGGTATCCTCCCGGTGGACATCAATCGAGTCCTGGTCGCGCAGCACAGCGTTGTATCCACCCTCTGCCATCGTCGTGCACCCACCCTTGCCGGCGATTGTCTTGGAGACCAGGACAACATCGCCGTAGCGGGACGCCTCGATGGCAGCCCGGATACCAGCGCCGCCACTCCCGACAACCAGCACGTGCGTGTCCACAATCTCATCTACAAGCATCTTATTAGTCGATGCGTTGTATACTATCATAAAGTAATTGCAGGGGATAAGTGAGCCAGAATGAGGCTTTTGATGAAATTTGGCGGCACCTCTGTCGGGGAAGCGGCATGTATCCAGCGGGTCGCAGATATAGTTGAATCACATCATGCGGCAGGAGATGAGGTTGCGGTAGTAGTGTCAGCATGCTCCGGTATCACCGACCGGATCATCGCGGCTGCCGATGAGGCAGCTACGAGCAGTGAAGCACCAGCGATCGATGAATTCATCTCAGCGATGCGGGAGCGCCATATCAGGCTCCTGGAGGCAACAGCCCAGGAATACACCATTGAAGTGACGGGGATAATCGACGACCTGCTGTTCCGGTTACAGAACATACTCACCGCGGTGCATACCCTGAAGGAACTGACTCCTCGCTCTCGTGATTACATCATCTCCTTCGGGGAAAGACTCTCCGCCCCTATTTTGAGCGCTGCTATCAGGCAGCGTGGCATACCTTCAGTCGTTCTTGACGGCGCTGAAGCCGGGATCGTCACGACTGCAAACCACGGTGATGCCCGTGCTCTCCCGGTGAGCGAGGAGAGGATCCGGGCCCGGGTCGTCCCCCTGCTCGGAGAGGGCGTTCCTGTTATCATGGGGTTCATGGGGGCAACGGAGCAGGGTGTTATCACCACACTGGGTCGGAGCGGTTCCGACTACTCGGCCGCCATCATCGGCGCCGGTATCGATGCTGACGAGATCTGGATCTGGACAGACGTCGACGGCGTGATGACCTCTGACCCCCGTATCATCCAGGACGCACGGGTGCTCGACGAGATTTCTTACCTGGAGGTGATGGAGCTCTCCTACTTCGGTGCAAAGGTGCTCCACCCCCGCTCAATCGAACCCGCGATGCAGAAGGATATCTCGATCCGGGTCAAGAACTCTTTCAGGCCAGAACTCCCCGGCACCCTTATCCGCCGGGACAGGCATCAGGAGAAGCGGGTGGTCAAGGCCATAGCCCTGATCGAGAAGGTGGCCCTGATCAATGTCAACGGTGCCCAGATGATCGGCCGTCCCGGGGTTGCAAAGATGATCTTTGGAGCGCTCGCGGATCGGGAGGTGAACATCATGATGATCTCGCAGGGCTCAAGCGAGGCAAACATATCCCTCATCATCGATGAGTCGCACCTCGACGCCGCTCTCGCTGCCCTTACCCCCATCGTGAAGCAGGGGATCGTGCGCGAGGTCACTCATGACCGTGATGTGGTTGCACTGGCGGTTGTGGGTGCCGGGATGGCCGGATCCCCCGGAACAGGTGGGCGGATCTTCTCCGCGCTCGGCCGTGCCGGGATCAACGTAATGATGATCTCGCAGGGCTCAAGTGAGGTGAACGTCTCCTTCGTTGTGAAGGCCTGGGATGGCAAGCACGCCCTCCGGGTGCTGCACGACGAGTTCCGCCTATCAAAAAACTCGGATGAGACTGAGGATGTCCCTGTACCGTCCCCTCAGGTACAAAATGGAGGCTTCGGAGATGCCAGAACATACCTACCGTGATGCCGGTGTCGACATAGACCTTGAGGCCCGGGCGGTGAGGGCGCTGATCGATAAACTCACCTACCGCAGAACCGGTGCGTTCTCAATGCTGGGGGAGGTCGGGCATTTTGCCGGGCTGATCGACTGCGGGCCATACGTCCTTGCACTCGCGGTAGACGGTGTCGGTACCAAAATGCTCGTCGCTGATGCGCTGCAGGACTGGCGGACGGTAGGGATCGACTGTGTCGCGATGAACGTGAACGATCTCTATGTGATGAACCTCGAGCCCGTTGCGTTCGTGGATTACATCGCGACCGACTCACTTTCGCCGGAGAAGATGGCCCAGATCGGTGAGGGATTGAACGAGGGTGCCCGCCAGGCTAACATGAACATAGTCGGCGGCGAGACCGCGACTCTCAGGGGCCTTGTGAGAGGCCTGGATCTTGCCGGGACAGGTCTTGGCGTCCAGAAGAAGGGGAAGGTCATAACCGGGGAGGCGATCGTTCCCGGCGACGTGATAGTCGGCGTCCCCTCAAGCGGTATTCACAGCAACGGCCTGACCCTCGCCCGGAAGATCGTGGATGAATGTGCCTCCTATGATACCCGTCTCCCGAACGGTAAGACCCTGGGTGAGGACCTCCTGACCCCTACCAGGATCTACGCCGGGGTGCTCAAGGTGACGGAGGGCTGCACCATCCACGGGATGTGTCACATCACAGGTGGTGGTCTCCTGAACCTGAAACGGCTCTCAAAGTATGGTTTCTCGATCACGAACCCTCTTGAGCCCCATCTCATATTCAAGTGGTTGCAGGAGGCCGGTGGTATCGGGACGGTCGAGATCTATCGGACGTTCAACATGGGTATGGGCTACGCTTTCATCGCCCCTGCCGGGAGCGTGGCCACTATCCAGTCTATATTCCCCGATGCCCGGGTGGTCGGCGAGGTGACGGAGGAACCGGGTGTGCGGTTGAAGGGCGTGGAGATCAGGTGATTGGTATCTCTCTTATTTGAGGGATATCAGGGGGGATGGTTGCCCGCAGTTCTCCAACTTCTAATCAGGCCACCGCAACCAGACGGTAGAAAAAACCGCCACTCCTTTCGGATAAAGCATCTGTGACCTTTGCGTCACCGGATCGGCCGGGTTTGGAAAAAAGGTCAGGTCTCCTCTTCTTCGAGGAGAACCTTCTTGGCCTTATCGCTGACGAGCATGCTGTTTCCAGCCGGATCCTCCAGGATGACGGTGAACGGGAATGCCGCATCCCGTGCGGCTGTGAGTGTCTCCTTTACCCTGAGCGCGGCCTCTTGCTCGTCCTCGCTCTCCGGGTTTGCCAGGATCGCCTCCACCGCCTGTTCAAATCGTGAGAGAACACCTTCGATGTTTGTGACGAACCCTTCGCAGGCGGTACCGGGCTCGATCGTAAGGCCGAGTTCCGGGATTCTGATAGTTCCTGTCGTGCTCCTGACTACCCGTATGGATAGATCTTCGGGCCCCTCCACCTGCACCGTCCAGCGGACGGGGTCACCCTCCCCCAGTATGATGGTGTCCGTATGCCGGTAGCCGCAGGCCTCGCACGCGATCGAGACCAGTAGCAGGTCAGGGAAATGCGGAATCTCCAGACGGTGATGGGTAATCTGGATCTCACCTCCGCAGGCGGGACAGGTTCCAGAGTAAGATTCCCGCACTCAGATGCCACCGCCGATCTTCTCGCGTGAGATCTTGACCGACATCGGTGTGATGATGACGTACTTCTGTTCGCCGAGGCCGACAATGTCGCCGTTAACGTCCTTTGCCACGTCGCGCAGGTCTTTTATGACCCGTTCAAACGTTACCTTGTCCATCTTCAATCGCCCCATATCGACGATGACGATGTTTCCATTGTAGACCTCGTCCTTAACGCGGGGTGTGTCCTTGAGGTCAGATATGGTGGCGATCTTGACGTACATCGATGCCGGCTCGTCTTCACTCGATACCTCGTAGGCGGCGAGATCGAGTTCCATATAGTCCTCCTCACTCCGTGCCGGGCTTTTACCGAGGATGCTGTCGAAGATATTTTTAACCATAGAAAAAATTGAGGAATGAGTTTTATTTAATAGTATCCATTATTATCGCTCTCAGACCTCAAGATTCCAGAGATCGTCACCGACGTGGTGGATGTTTTTAACAGATTTACCCTTCTCCTTTTTTTCCATATCCGCTGCATCAAAGAGCGCAATCCCCACAGCAAGCGGTTTGGAGTGCCTTTCATCGACGACCTGAACCGGGTGCCCTGCACGGACGTCAGAGGTGACCGAGACTATCCCCGGGCGCATGATATCCGCGCCGTTAACGATAAACCTGACCGCGCCGGAATCGACCACCACCCTCCGCTCGGGTATCGGCCGCTCGACGAGCCCCCGAAGGCTCGGAAAGGCCCAGTCTGCCGTGCCCATAAGGAGCGGTTTTCTCTCGACCAGGTAGATCTCGAATGGAAAATCGGTTTCAACCCGCTCGATCCGTTCAGACCTGAAGAGGTCGGCGGATGCCCCGATCTCCTCGCCGAGGTGCTTCATAAGTTCGGCTACCTGTGACTTCCGGATGACATGACGTTTCTTTACGGTGATCTGTGGCATCTTTCGGGACCTCATGCTGGGTGCAACCAGTGCGGTTATATTTAAGTAGGTTCCTCACTCAAATATATTACTCCAGAATGGACGGCAAAGGGTAATCATATGACGCCAAGACCGTTGGATATTTTAGATCAGGTACTGAA
>Ga0116194_1001474_pt1 | contig 14313 bp, 14 predicted proteins | sample AD_SCU001_MetaG_FD_89887 | JGI IMG/M metagenome (GOLD analysis project Ga0116194, IMG submission 89887) | Active sludge microbial communities of municipal wastewater-treating anaerobic digesters from China - AD_SCU001_MetaG | ecosystem: Engineered > Bioreactor > Anaerobic > Digestate | place...
AGTCGGTTGCCCGTCTCGACCACGTCATCGCCTCCAACGGGACCCTGCTGAACATGAAGTTCCACCCCAACGCCCTGAAGGACGACCGCGGGATACAGAACCTGGTCGGCGTCACCGAGACCTTCTTCAACGGCGGGGGTACCCACATCCAGTACAACGTCATCGGCCGCGACACGCTGCTGGATGCGCAGAAACACCCCGACAACTACCAGGGCATGGTGGTGCGCGTGGCAGGATACAGCGCCTTCTTTACCTCCCTCGACAAGGCCATCCAGGACGATATCATCGCACGTACCGAACAGGTGTTCTGATGGTATGCGCATAACAACCTCGGGGAGCCGGCATTTGTCCGGTGCGGCTCCCCGGAATCCATCAGGTAGTATGCCGATGGAGAGTGTCGGACTCTTACATCAAAGGAGATGATACAATGAATATTTTTCTGGCTGAAACCATAGGGATGGCTATTCTTATTCTTCTTGGAACCGGTTGTGTCGCGCAGGTATTGCTCAAAGATTCGAAAGGTTCGACCGGTGTCCTGTCGTCAGGCTCCGGCTGGCTGGTGATCGTCTTCGGGTGGGGTTTCGCGGTAACTTTCGGTGTGTACGCCGTTGCCTGGGCGAGCGGCGCCCACCTCAACCCGGCGGTAACGATTGCGCTCGCAATACTCGGCAAAGTCCCCATGGAAAAGTTGCCGCTCTACTTCGGAGGTCAGATGTTCGGCGCAATGATTGGCGCCACACTAACCTGGCTGGCGTATCTTCCCCACTGGGAAGCGACGCAGGACCCCGGCTTGAAGCTGGCTGTCTTCTCAACAGGCCCCGGTATCCGCAATATGGCAGGCAATGTAATCTGCGAGATTATCGGCACCGTCATGCTGGTTCTCGGCATTCTTTTCCTGATCGATCCGAATGTCCAGAAAGCCACTCCCATCGCCGGTCTCACTCCGCTGGTAATCGGTTTTCTCGTTACCGCTTGCGGACTGTCCCTTGGCGGGCCCACCGGGTTTGCGATTAATCCCGCGCGGGATTTGGGACCGAGGATCGCGCACGCCATCCTTCCCATCGCCGGCAAGGGGAGTTCGGATTGGGGATATGCAATGGTGCCGGTAATCGGCCCCTGTATCGGCGGCGTAATAGCGGCCTTCATCTATCAGGCATGCTGGCTGTAGGAGCCGGCTGACTCACGGGCAGGTATCTATGCCCCTGAAAAGGGCGAGGACGACCTCCTCCCGTCTCTCGCCCTTTCCTGTGCCTGCCATGACAGTGAGAAACGCCGAGCCGCAAGAATGAAGTAATCACGTACCAAGTCAAGGAGAAACGCGATGAGTTGGGCACATGAATATCTGCTTTATAATCCCGATGCAGGAAAGCGAAGGGAACAGACCGGCCTAGTAACCGATTTCCAGCGTTTTTCCATCCACGACGGTCCGGGTATCCGTACCATCGTCTTCCTGAAAGGGTGCCCCCTGCACTGTGCCTGGTGCGCCAACCCGGAAGCAATCTCTCCTCGGCCGGAGATTATGCTCATCCCGCACAATTGCATTAGATGCGGCAAGTGCATTGATGCCTGTCCCACCAAATGTTTCGGAGAATCCGAAGGTCTCGTATGTGCCATCGACCGGGACAGATGCCTCCTGCCGGAGTGCGGCAAATGCCAGCGTGTCTGTTATGCCAATGCGGTAAACATCAGCGGGCGGTACCTCACGGTCGAGGAGGTAATGGATGTGGTGCTGCGGGATCGGGAGTTTTACGAGCGTACCGGGGGGGGGATTACCTTTTCCGGGGGCGAACCGTTCGCGCAGCCGGTCTTTTTCCTGGAGCTGGCGCGTACGGCAAAGATGTTGAAACTGCATACGGCGGTCGAAACATGCGGTCACGTAAGCTGGAATGTATTCGCCTCAGTCTTTGATTATCTGGATATCGTGCTCTACGACCTGAAGCACATGGACCCGGACAGGCATCTCCAGGGAACGGGCGTCACCAATCGGACCATACTGGAAAACGTGAAGCGCCTTGATGCGTCAGGCAAACCCATTCGCATCAGGCTGCCGCTGATACCGGGATTCAACGACTCCGAGGAAAACGTACGGGCCACCGCGGACTTTATAGCGGGATTTTCCAATCTGGAGGCACTGGACATTCTCCCCTACCATCGCATGGGCGAACCCAAGTGGGGGCAGCTGCATCAGGACTACAAACTCCATGGCATCGCGCCTCACACCAAGGACCGCGTATTCGAACTGGCCGACATCGCACGGACGTACGGCATCGAAGTAACCGTCGGCGGGTGAACGGGAATCTACCGGAAATCCTTCAGCCTTGACAGGGAGAACCCATGGAAAGCAAGACGCCTTTGCACATGGCAAAATCCCTTGCCTTTGACGGAATGCGGCATCTGAAATCCTCCTCCTATGAGGCGGCTCTGGATGCCTTTTCGGAATCGGCGAGGCTTTTCGCGGAAGGAGGCGACAGCGCTGGTGAGGCAGCCCAGCTCATGCTTGTCGCCGACATCCGGTGTGCCCTGAATCAGCCCGACAAGGCACTGGGTACCTATCATTCAATCCTTTCAATCCTTGAGGCACGTGAAGATACAGCGGCACTGGCAGCCGTACTGAACAACATCGGTCTGCTTCAGGCGCGGCTTCAGCGTTTCGAAGAAGCCGAGGAGGCATTCAGACGTGCACTGCGGGCGTTCGAAGCATGCGGCAAGCCCGACAGGGTGGCCGAACAGTTGGGGAACCTGGGTTCGGTCTGCAGGGACCGGCAGGAATATGGACCGGCTCTTGACTACTATCGCCAGGCCCTGCACCGGTTCGAAGAACTCGGCTGCACCGAGAGCGTTGCCGATCAATTCGCAAACCTGGCCTATATTCACGTCATGCGCGGTGACAGGAGCGCGGGTCTTGACTGCTTTGAAAAGGCGAGGACGCTGTACGAAAAGACGGGCAATGCCGCAAAGGCCCGCGTCACCGTTCAGAATATCGATCTTCTCGGAGAGTGATCGCGGAGAGCGCGATGCAGGGACTAAAACTGGCCAGTGACTATTTCTTCACGCATGGGATGCCCATGATACGGGAATCCTTCGGTGATATGGGGGACCGGATTGCCGCCGGCTTGGTCGGGCCGGGTTCGGAGTGCTACGGGTTCGATGACGACCTGTCCCGCGACCATGACTGGGGGCCGGGCTTCTGCCTGTGGCTGAACAGGGAGGATTATGCGGTTCGTGGTGCTGAGCTGGCCGACGCCTGCCGAAGCCTGCCGCAAGTCTTTGCCGGTTTCGGACCCCGCCGGGTCACTCCCGGTGAGGAAGGACGAACGGGAGTCATGTCCGTGGACGGATTCTATTTCCGTTATACCGGGCTTGACCACCCACCGCTGGAAGCGAGCGAATGGTTGCCGTTGCCCGAGCAGTCCCTGGGAGTCTGCACCAACGGCATGGTGTTTTACGATCCCGCGGATACCTTTTCCTCCTGGCGCCGCCACCTGCTCGATTATTATCCGGAAGACATCCGTCGCAGGAAGATCGCCTCGCGCTGCATGACCATGGCGCAGGCTGGGCAGTACAACCTGGCGCGCAGCCTGAAGCGCAATGAACACTTTGCCGCCCGTTATGCGGAGCTGCAGTTCTGCCATGACCTCATGTCCATGTCATTTCTTCTCAACCGGCGCTATCCGCCCTTCTACAAGTGGCTTCACCGCGCAGTACGTCAGTTGTCCGTCCTTGGTCCCACCGTCTTCGAACGAATCAACAATCTGTTGAATACTTCCGACAATGGAGAAAAGGGTGAGATCGTCGAAGCACTCTGCGGCATGGTCATCGACGAGTTGCACCGCCAGGGTCTGAGCGACTCGAACAGCGATTTTCTGGCCGATCACGGTCCGGTGGTACAGTCGGGCATAGTCGATGCCGACATACGGAAGAACTTTACGGTATGTGCCTGATGTAATGGAAAGGAGCGTGTATGGAACGAAAGAGAGAGATCACCGAACAGATACTGGAAGTGGAGTTGGCCATGTTTATCTCCGTTCCCACCGCTCACCGGCACAGCTGCCAGGAGGATCCGGAAAGCTTCAAACTGCATCGTCGGGCCCAGTTCGCAGCCTGGTCGATTCCGACCCTGGAAAGCTATCTCATGGACCTGCTTCGGGCGAGGGATACGGATTGCAACCTGGTTGCGCTCAAGTATGCCCTCATGGACGACCTCGTTCCCCGTGAAAACTTCAGCCCGTGTATCAATCTCATCGTCGACCTGGCCCTGACGGGGCAGAGAAGGTTTATTGCCGATTTCCCCTGTCTGATGCGGGGAGGCCGTCCATTGAGCAAGGAAGAGGACGTCCCAGGCCTGACCTCATTTGAAACCTACTTGCGCGGCGAACTGGAGACATATTCGGAAAGCACCCTGGAGCTGCTGTATGGGGACATGCTGGCCTTGCAGTCATCCGGTACAAGCCTTTCCGAGGCTACCTATCGCAATCTGGCAGCGCAACTGGGTTTCAACTCCCTGGAAAGCCTGGAAGAGACTCTGCGGAGAAAGCACAATCCGTAAGTAAGTCTGCCTAAACGGGACACCAGAAACGGTAAATTACCCTGTGCTCCAGAACGTCCCGCCGGTCGTTCCCCTCACTGTTAGGTCCTGTTCCTGCGTTCATCATTGGAAAAGCCTTTCCGAAACAAACCGGAAGGAGCGGTCTTTGAGCTTCCCGGCAAAAACGGGTTGCAGCCTCAAGACCAAAAATGATATAGATGGATGACACGCCACGGGATGTCCCGTGGTTTTTTTCTTGGGCACCGGAAAAAGGACCACGACGAATGCGGTTTATCGACAGACTGGAAAAGAAGCTTGGCAGGTATGCCCCGACGAATCTCACCGTCTACCTGATTGCCGGCCAATCCCTTTTCTATGTCCTTTTCATGATGGGCAAGGTTGAACCGACTCAGATCTGGCTGACCGGGGGAAGCCTGCTGCAGGGCGAATGGTGGAGGCTCCTCCTGTTTCCCCTGTATCCGCCGAGCTGTGGTCTGCTCTGCGCCCTTTTTGGTTGGTATCTTTTCTACCTGATGGGGTCGGCCCTGGAAGAGCACTGGGGCGCCTTCCGCTACGACCTGTTTCTGCTCACGGGCTTTCTGCTGACGGTTTCGGTCTCCTTCCTTGTTCCAGCGTACCCCATGAGCACTGCGTTTCTCGGCGGATCGGTGTTTCTTGCCTTTGCCTTCCTGTTCCCCGACTTCCAGTTGCTCCTGTTTTTCGTCCTGCCGGTCCGCATCAAGTGGCTGGCGCTTATCACCTGGCTCGGGTACGGGTACCTGCTCCTGGTCGGCGGGTGGGCAAGCCGCCTGCTGGTGCTTGCCTCCGTTGGAAACTTCCTTCTTTTCTTTGCCCGTGATATCCTCGTGAATCTTAAATACGGCAGGAGACAGGTGGCAAAGAGGGTAGTGTCTGCAACGAGGGGCGCAGAACAGCCGTTCCATCGCTGCACGGTCTGCGGCATCAACGACAAGACCCATCCTGATATGGATTTCCGGTATTGCCCCCAGTGCGAGGGGCAATACGGGTACTGCCGCGACCATATCTTCAACCACGATCACATTAAAGGATGAGTATCCGCGTCCGTCATGCTGCTGAAACAGGCCCTAGAATCACCTCAACTTTCCGCCCGGCCTGCCGATATATCTCAGTATGGGACAGTACGGGAGGTGATTTTCATGACGCCGTCAACACACGCGCCTCGCGCCCGATGGCGTGACTATGTCGCATCGGCGTACCTGAGGCGTATAACGGACGATACCCGCGATTATGACCCCGGCAAGGGCGGCAGGATCTATCGGCGCTATGACTACACCATCGAGGCCGTCGGGGCTCTGGCGGAAGCGCGGCGACGGGCGAATAGATAGAGTACGGACGGCCACGGGAATCTAGGGAGGGCCGTTTCCATGAAGCACCACATAACGTTGATGTAAGAGTATCGGAGGAAGAATGTTTGATGAAACACAGCCATATCAATTCCCTCTTTCGCTGGAAGGGAACAATATACCGCGATTCGCGGTGATTATGCCCGGATTCGATTCGGTTGCCATGGGGAATGACGAGTATCTGCTCCTTACCCCGCAGGAGCATGAAACGGGCGATATCCGCGAGTATTTTCAGCTTCCCAACGATCCCAGGACCGTCCGGGAACTGATGGAGGTTATCGGGGCGACCGCGGAGGGTGGATGGATTCCCTTCGGAAGCTGGTTGCTGGAGTAACGCGCCGCTATCCGATTCATACAAAATCTTTTATGACCTGGAAAAGCCGTTTCCATCGCTCGAATACCGATGGAAACGGCTTTCGTCGTTTTCTCTCCGCAATCGGCACGATATGCGCGGACAAGCCCTTGGCTGACCCTTGCCGCGAACTCCGCATTCGGGCCTTCCTGTACGTTGACTTTATATGGCGTGGTTGCTAGAATGCCGAAGTTTACTGCCGGGCGTTCAAGGCGTTCCGGTAGCGGCATCGTCCGAGATTGTATCCCATAGGCACGATAAGGAAATGGTAATGATCCGCATGATTTCTGTTTTCATAGTTCCCTTTTTCCTTCTTTCTCTGTTTGGCTGTGTCGGCCAGAATGCCTATCAGAAAAAGATTGATGAGGCATCCGATCTTACCAAAGTCCTTGCAGAGGCCCGGAAGAAGAACGCGGACCTTTCCCGTGAGAATGAAGAGATGAGGGCGAAGCTAGACCGGCTCGATCGTTCTGTAGTCGAGCTTGAGTCGGGGAAGAAGAACCTTGAGGATTTGCTTGCAAAGAAGCAGGACACACCTGCGGTAAAGATAGCCGAACAGGCTCAGGAGATTGAAAAACTCAAGGGAGATCTGGCGAGTCTGCACCGTGAACGTGAGGGCAAGGTCCGGGACGTAAGCACCCTGTATGAAAGCCTTCTGGAAAGGATGAAGGATGAGGTCGCCCATGGCCGGGCATCCATTACCGAATTGCGCGGAACCGTGACGGTTTCCGTCCCGGAAGAGGTCCTTTTTGACGGGGATTCGGATGAGGTGAAGCAGGGTGGCGTTCCCATGATCAGGAAGATTGCCGAACTTCTCGCGAGGGTCCATGACAGAAATGTGCGGGTCGAGACTACATTTGTTGTCTCTGGAGAACCTGAGTCCACTGGGAATCGTCGTTCCGCATGGGAATCGGCCGCGGCTCGGGCCGTCGCCGTTGCCTACCTCCTTCGCGGGCACGGAGTTGATCCGGCGGTCATCAACGCCGGCATCAGCGGAGGCTTCACTACCGGCGGAGGCTCAAGCGCAGGCATTGTTCGGGCAAAGGGCCGTCGCCTGGAAATCAGCGTCATTTCAAAGGAGGGATGACGGCTTCGAAATTTTCCGTCCCTGCCGGAACGTGATGTATCCGGAATTCATCCGGCGGAGTTGGCGCGCGGATTCTGATTGCCCTTAAGTCGACAGTTCCGAATTGGAGACCGATAGTGTCACATCCGGGGTTTCCGGATGAACACAAACTCTGTACGAGAGCCTTTCAAGTATGAAGAAGAATAAGGAAAAAACGGAAAATAAGAAGGGCTTCTCCAATGTGCCGTTCAAGGGGCTGAAATCTTTTACGGTGAAGGCTGATGGCGCTCCTGTGGTTGCTGCCCCCCCGAAGATTGCCCCGCCTCCGCCCGTTCACAGGGAGGAGGACGATGCCTCCCTGTTTCTCCGAGAAATGGAAGGGATTACAAGGCTGGATGGTGAGAAACCGAAAAAGGCCCGACCGCCCAAGCCTCCGGAGACACCTGAACCTGAACTGGCCGAAGAGGAAAAGAACCTGTTCCTTTCATCCCTGACGGGAATGGATGTTTCATTCCGCGATGAGTTCCCGGACGTGAAACCCCTTCGGCCTCTGCCCGTGAACCGCATGCGCCAGTTGAAGACGGGCGCGATTCGCATCGACCTGGAACTCGACCTTCACGGGTTGACCCGTGACGAGGCGCTGAAAAGCCTTGAAAGCTTCGTTGCCGGTGCTTTCAATCGTGGGCAGAAGGCCATCCTCGTAATTACCGGAAAGGGCAACAACTCTCCCGCGGAACCGGTTCTCCAGGGTGCGGTTTCGTCCTGGTTGCGGGAAATGGGAAAGAAAATGGTCGCGGAATTCGCACCGGCCCCGCTTCGGATGGGGGGAAGCGGGGCTTTTGTTGTGTTTCTCAAGGAAAAAAAAAGCTCGGAGTCGGCAGCCGGATCCGAAAACGGAAGCATACGGTAATCTGAGAGAGGAGACGAGGAAATGATTAAGCTGGAGAGGTATCTTTCCATCAACGTCGTGTTGTCGATATTGTTGATCCTGTGGGGGGTTGTGCTGCTGCTTGCCGGTTCCGCCCACGCGGCGGACACGGGCGGGAAGTCACCCGTGACACGCTACTGGATGAGCATCTCCACGGAAAAGAGCAGCTTTCCCGGCATGCCTTCCGGGGTGCCGGGTATTGGAGGCCTTTTCGGGCGCGGGGACTCCGGCAAAAAGCTGCTGCTTCAAGTGAATTCGCCAAAGGCGCCGCCGGCAGGACCCGTGGCGACCCACGACATCCCGCCCGGGCAGAACATGGGAGACACTCTCCCGCTTGTAATCCCTGAACGGGAGCGGAACGAGGCGGGCGAGCCGGGCCAACCGGGAAAAATGGAAAAGCCGAAGATGCGCATGCTCATCTACTGGGGATGCGGCGAGACCATCCGCAAGGGGCAGCCAAAGGTTCTGGATACGGACAAGATGAGCCTCGCGGACTTCGGCAAGGCCATGGGCGGCAGGAGCATTGCCCGCCAGAGTCCGCCGTCACCACGGACCGGTCGGGTGTACGCCGACTGGCCCAATGAGCAGGACGGAACCGCCGTTCCCAAGAACAGTTCCCTGGTCGGCGGACACTATGTGCACGGTAACTATCTCCCGGATATGCGGTTTTCCATCGATGCCGGGCATGACTTCATGGCTCCCGTTGAATTCACGTCGGTGAAGGGAACCCCGGCGGAAAGCATCCGCTTCCAGTGGCGCGCCATCCCCACGGCGACCGGTTACTTCGCCACCGCCATGGGCCATGACCAGAAGACCGGCACCATGATCCTCTGGAGTTCCAGCGAACTTTCCGAACCCGGATATGCCCTCATGGACTACCTGTCCGAGGACGAGGTGCGGCGCCTGATCCGGGAAAAGGTGGTCATGGGCCCATCCGTCACGCAGTGCGCGATTCCCCGAGGCGTATTCAAGGACGCCGAGGGAGGCATCCTCCAGTTCATCGCCTACGGGGATGAGCTGAACATCGTGTACCCGCCGAGAGACCCGAAAAAACCGGTTGATCCCATCTGGACGGTGAAGGCGCGTCGCAAGTCCACCGGGATGCTGCCCTTGATGGCGATGGATGGCACGGGAGCGGCAGGCGAGCGGGCGGAGGACGAAAGAGGGCGAGATTCCGGTGATGCAGACTCTCCCGAGAAAAATGAAGGTCTTTCTCCCGGCAAGGTGCTGCGTGGAATCATCGGGTTCTGACGCCATGTCCGCGGCGGCGAAATGCCGGTTTCATTCGTATGATACTTCATGCACCTTCGGAAGTGTTCTCTGCAAAGAATATCCGGTAAGGGTGTAAGGAAAGCCGCTTCCGTCAACATGTGCCGACGGGGGCGGCTTTCTTCGTTTTCACGTTTTTTCCCATGTGCAGTATTACGGCTTGTCAAAAGAGGAGGCAACCATGTTCAATCCGCGGCGTATTCTGGTTCCGACCGACATGTCTGAGCATTCGGACAGGGCTATCCGTCGGGCATTCGATATCGCGAGGCAGTTTGGCGCGGAGATGCATATCCTCCATGTGGTTCGGGACCCCGTTCAACTCTGTACGGTCGACTTCTGCGTCAGTGAGAGCCTGATGAAACAGGTAACCGCCCAGATGCTGGAACAGGCCCTTGAAGCCGTCAGACGTCAGGTGGCGAGATTTCTGAGCATGGGAGATATTCCCCTGTCAACCGATGTCAAGGTTGGCACCCCCCACGAGATGATCCTGAAAGAGGCGGTGGAGAGGGAAATAGACCTGATAGTGCTTACTACCCATGGCGCAACCGATCTCTCGAAGCACCTGATGGGAAGCGTGGCACGGCATGTGCTGCTCGGGGCGGAGTGTCAGGTTCTTGTGGTCAAGTAGTCATCCCGGGGAGGGTGCATGGAAGAGAAAACTACTCCGGCAAGACGCGTTGCGAAAAGGTCGGCTTTTCTTTCATCGAAAAAGTTCCTGAGCAGTGTATTTCAGGCCATACCGGACCTCATTTCCATTGTGGACAGGGAGTTTCGAATCGTTTTCAGCAACTGGAAAGGGGAGCGGGACCCCATCGCGCCCGGGCCGGGAAAACGGAGCGGATACTGCTACGAGGTGTACTATCCGGGAAGGGCCGAACAGTGCGAGCCCTGTCACCTGCGGGAAGTATTCCGGACGGGGATGCCCCTCATAACCGAAAAATTCATTCCTCGAACGGGCTTCGTGGAGATCCATTCGTTTCCCCTGTTTGATGAAGAGGGAAACGTGGTCATGGCCGGTGAATACCTCCGGGACATCAATGAACGGCGTCTCGCGGAAGATGCGCTTCGCGAAAAAAACCAGATGCTGGAGTCCATCATCAACTCCTCGCCTCTGGCAATCATCGTCCTGAATGCCGAACTGATGGTAACGCTCTGGAATCCGGAGGCGGAAAAGATGTTCGGCTGGACACGGGAAGAGACCGTGGGCAAACCATATCCCATCGTCTCGGAGGACCGCCGGGACGAACTGATGGCAAACGTGCGTGAACTGCACGAGGGCGGTTCGAAGCGTTTCATGGAGACGGAGCGTATGCACAAGGACGGGACGCTTATTGACGTGAGCCTCTCCACCGCACCCGTGCTGAACAGCGAAGGAATGACCATCGGCTACATGGCCATGTTCGCCGACATTCGGGAACGGAAACGGGCACAGGAGGCGCTCCGTGAATCGGAAGCCAACTATCGGACCATCTTTGACGCGGCCAATGACGCCACCTTTGTCTTCGACCCGGAAAACGGCGCCATGCTCGATGTCAATCTGAAAATGTGCGAGATGTACGGCTATACCCGCGAACAGGTGCTGAGGCTGAACGTGGGGGCACTGAGCGGCGGTGTGCCTCCCTATACCTATGACGACGTGCTGAGAAAGATATGGAAAACCAGGTACGACAAATCCCACATGTTCGAGTGGCTGGCCAAGGACAGTTCGGGCAGACTGTTCTGGATAGAAGTGAACATGAAGGGAGCGGTCATCGGGGGTGAATACCGGGTGCTGGCGGTGTGCCGGGATATCGGGGAACGCAAGGCGGCCGAGGAAGAAAACCGAAAGATGCAGGAGCGGCTCCGCCAGATGGACAAGATGGCGGCCATCGGCACGCTTGCTTCCGGCATTGCCCATGAGATAAACAACCCCAACAATTTCATTCTGTCCAATGCCCAGTTCATTTCGGATATCTGGCCGGATATCAACAGAATTCTCACCTGCTATGCGGAAGAAAACGGCGAGTTCTTCCTGGGAAAACTACGATTTTCCGAGGCTGGAGCTTTCATCCCGAAAATGCTGGAAGGCCTGGTGGACGGCTCCCATCGGATAAACGGCATTGTAACGGGCCTGAAAGACTTCGCACGCCAGGAAAAGACGCGCATGGATCAGTCGGTGGACATAAACAGGGTCATCGAGGCGGCCCTTACCATGCTCCAGAACCAGATTCAGAAACACACGGACACATTCCAGTGCATACTCACGGAAAACCTTCCCCTCGTAAAAGGGAGTTTCCAGCAACTGGAGCAGGTAATCGTCAATCTGACCATGAACGCGTTACAGTCCCTGAAGCACAGGGAATCGGGGGTGTTCATCAGCACTTCCTGTGCCCGCTCCATCGGCCAGAACATTATAACGGTGCGGGACGAAGGGGAAGGGATGACGGACGAGGTCCGCCAGGCCATCTTTGACCCGTTTTTCACCACCAGGCTGGACAGCGGCGGCACCGGTCTGGGGCTTTCCATCTGCTTCAGCATCGTGAAGGAACACGGCGGCATCATTGAATGCGAGTCGGAGCCGGGCAAGGGATCGACCTTTCTCGTAAGGCTCCCGGTTCAGCGCCATGGAAAGGGAGGTCGAAGATCCTCATGACAAAGACCACTACATTTCCCGTCCTGCTCGTGGACGACGAGCAGCATATCCTGCTTGCGTCGGAATCCGTGCTCCGTTTCGCCGGCATCAGGGACGTGAGCAGCGTCGATGACAGCCGCCGGGTTCTGCCGCTTCTGGAAAAGGGCGGCATTGGTGTCGTGGTGCTCGACCTGTTCATGCCGTACGTCTCCGGCAGGGAACTGCTTGAGATAATGAGCCGGGAGTATCCGCATATCCCGGTCATCGTCATGACCGCGGCCGACGAGGTGGATACAGCCGTGGATTGCATGAAAGGGGGCGCGTTTGATTACCTGGTGAAGCCGGTGGAGAACGCCCGCCTCATTTCCAGCGTGAAACGGGCGCTGGAGATATGCAGCCTGAAGAACCAGGTCACTCAGCTTCGGGACCACCTCCTCACCAACCGGCTCAAGCATCCGGAAGCGTTTTCTTCCATCATCACCGCAAGCCCCAAGATGTCGGCTGTTTTCCAGTACTGTGAGGTTATCGCGGAATCGCAGCAGCCGGTCATCATCATCGGTGAAACCGGCGTCGGAAAAGAACTGGTTGCGCGGGCCATCCACGAGCTGAGCGGCGTCGGCGGCACGTTCGTTCCCGTGAATATCGCGGGCCTGGACGACAACATGTTTTCCGACACCCTGTTCGGCCACAAGAAGGGGGCATTCACGGGCGCGGAAAAGGCCCGCAGCGGGCTCATCGCACAGGCGGCCGGAGGCACCCTTTTCCTCGACGAGATAGGAGACCTTTCGGAGGCGTCGCAGGTGAAACTCCTGCGGCTTCTGCAGGAGCAGGAGTATTACCCGGTGGGGTCGGACATCCCTCTCGTGAGCGATGCCCGCATTGTTGCCGCCACCAACCGGGACCTGCGCGAGATGACCATGTCCAAGACGTTTCGGAACGATCTCTATTTCCGCCTCTGTTCCCATCAGGTATGTATCCCCCCCCTGCGGGAACGCAGGGAAGATATTCCCGTTCTTCTCGACTTCTTTTTCAGGGCAGCGGCCCAGATCTTCAGAAAGAGCGCGCCCAGCTATCCACCCGAACTGGTGACCCTCCTCTCAAGCTACGAATTCCCCGGCAACATCCGTGAAATGAAGTCCATGGTGTTCGACGCCGTAGCCCGGCATGTCTCGGGAGTCCTCTCCCTGGAGCGCTTCCGCGAGGTTATCGGGAACATGCCGGCGCCCGCCGGCAACGAATCGCTCCTCTCCCAGCGGCTCAACGACTGGCTGCTCCAATCCGGAGGCCGTTTTCCCAAGGTGCGCGAGGTTGAGGAACTGCTGATCGATGAGGCCATGAAGCTCGCCCAGGGAAACCAGGGCATTGCGGCCTCACTGCTCGGCTTTACCCGACAGACTCTCAATAAGCGGCTCAAGGTCAGAAAAGAGAAGAACGGGTAATACCCTCTGCTCCTTGTTTTCCTTCATTATCTTCCTCTCCGATTCACGCTCAATCCAGATCCGTTGTGCGTTTCACACTGAGCTGCTATCCAACAATGGCGATAGCGATTCAGTAAGGGTGAAAAAACTTGTTTTCTGTAAAAATTCTTTACAGGACGCCTATATCTTTTATTTACAGGCTTATTTCTCCCTTCGCCACGTTCGTCCCGCAAATACCTTTACACAAGCCCGTCGCAGGAAAATTATCAGCAAATTCTTAACCTTACAAAATCAAACGGTTTTTTATCGAGCCGGTCGTTGGCACAGCCTCTGCTATTAATGAACAGCGTTACGACAGTCTGCATCGGTAAGCGAAACCGGTCTGTCGGGCCTGAACCGCTCCGGTGGAAATGGTTGCTGCAACAGATCCGGATGCAAGCTGGAAGCCGCATGAAGAACGGAGGTGATGATTGGGAGCGTAAGCTGAACGAGTGGTATCGTGTTGGAAATGTTGGTAAAGCGACAAACCATGTGTGTAAAAAATCTTATTAGGAGGCAGGAAATGGCATTAGCAGAACAGGTTTTTGATTTCTTTATTCCGTCGGTTACGAAAATGGGTATCGGTGCTGTGAAGCAATTGGGCGCCACGGCGAAATTTCTTGGCGGGACCAAGGCCCTGCTCGTCACCGACAAGGGTATGGTAAGCCTTGGTGTTGCCGATCAGATGAAACAACTGCTCGAGGAAGCCGGTGTGCCGAC
>Ga0116194_1001475_pt1 | contig 14311 bp, 16 predicted proteins | sample AD_SCU001_MetaG_FD_89887 | JGI IMG/M metagenome (GOLD analysis project Ga0116194, IMG submission 89887) | Active sludge microbial communities of municipal wastewater-treating anaerobic digesters from China - AD_SCU001_MetaG | ecosystem: Engineered > Bioreactor > Anaerobic > Digestate | place...
ATTTCGCGGATAGGGCGGTCTTTCCAGTCTCCAAGGTAGGTATCCAGCATCAAACGGTAAAAGCTCCGACTCGACTCTTTCAGGTTTGGACGTTCAGCCAGGTAGCTTTTCAGAATATCATCCAGGGAAATGTCTTTCTTGCGTTCCGCTTCGGCAGCACGGACAAGGGCGGCTTTTTCTTCTTTCGGATTGACACCATCAGCCATTTTCCTTAATACTGTCTTTGCGGTTGCCCGTGCGTCCTTTACTGACTTGAAGAGAATAACCCTCCCGATGGTGTGCACAACCTGGATTCCATGTACCCGGCCCTTAACCACATAGGTCAGCGCTTTTCCCTTGGCATAAACACCGAAACCCGGGAGAGAATCATCCCAATAATAGGTAAGGGTATCGGTCCCCTTGATCGTCCCAAGTGTTTTTTCGTTCAGCTTGATCGAAGGCATAAAACACCCCTTGAAAGTTAAGTGTTTTAAAAGTTATACCAAAGTTATACCAAAAAGATGAATGATGCAATAAGAAACACAAAGAAACAAAAAGAAATTATATGCAGTGTAAAATAGATATAAAACAAGCACTTAATACCCATATTTCGGTGACTGTGTGGGATAATATGAAGGGATATGCAACACGGAGAAACGGCTGTCTTGTAACTGGGGGTCTAGTGGTCGCTGGTTCGAATCCAGTCGCCCCGACCAATAAAAACAGCCACTTGGGAGTTGTCCTTGGTGGCTGTTCCTTTTGGACCTGAAGTTTAGGTTTCATGGTCAATGTCAACTCCATCCATACCGTTTCTTTCAGAAAAAATGACAAATATGAAGTGTTTCCTCGTGCCGGGTGTCTATCAGAAGACCCGTGCCACAGTTTGTTACTATGAAAAAGCATGATGAACTATTGAAGAATTATCGAGATTTAGTGAGCAGGATTGATATCCTGTGCGCAGAGATTCACAGGACATATTTCGAATCGATTATATGCCGGAAAGGGTGCGACAGTTGTTGCCGCCATTTTTCCGTATCTTGGGTAGAAGCCGTTTCCCTGGCCTTGGCGGCACGGAGGCTGTCCGGTGAACAGTTGGATTTATTACGCAATCGCGCTACGTCGTCAACCAATCAGGACATCTGTCCTCTCCTGGTGGATGGGGCATGTATCCTGTATGCCCATCGCCCCATCATCTGTCGCACCCATGGTCTTCCAATTCTCATCCGCCAAGGGACGGATATACGCGTGGACTATTGTCCCCGTAATTTTACAAACATCAAGACACTGACGGGTAGTGGTATTGTGGACCTTGACCGACTCAATGATACTCTCGCAGCCGTCAATCTCCTCTTCATCACCAGTTATTTTCACGGAAAAGAACCTCCAACGGAGCGTGTGAGCATTGTCGAAGCGCTCATGATGGAAGTATGATGTTTCCTCCTTCCCTATCCTGTAACATTCTTTTTACGCAGAGGGGGGACTCAGACGGTTTCCGGAGAAGAAGCAAAGGCTGCGGCGCCGCGGTCAAGACCATGGAATCGTGATTCATCACTTTCATGACGTGAGCGTTACCGTTCGGCAAGCAGCGTCTTCGCCCGGCACAGAATCATTTCGCATGCGTCCGCGAAACCGACGACGCCGGTATCGATGGAGAGGTGATAGTTGCGCGCGTCAGTCCAATCACGGCCGGATAGTACCCGGATAAATTTCCTGCGCTGCCTGTCCGAGTCCTCAATCAAGTTTTTTGCTTTCTCAGAGTCCTTTATGTCAAATACGTCCATCACCCTTCTGAGCCTGAACTCCGGAGTTGCGTGGAGGAAAACGTTCACCAGACCGGAAATATCCGAAAGGATATGGAAAGCGCCTCTGCCGACAATTACAGAACTGTATCGTTCCGCTATTTTTCGGATGATGAGGGCTTCAACTGCAAAAAGTTCCGAGTCCATGATAGGTCGCACAGGGGGGGGGATATACCCCGTTTCAGGGATACAGACCGAACAGGAACGTACAAGATTCTCCCAAAAGGAAGAAATTCTCTCCTGTCGGTCAATAAGGAGACTCTCGTCCTCCTTCAGATGGTTTGCGACATGGCGGACTATTTCCCGATCCAGGTACCTGCATCCGAGGCTTTTTGCCACCTCTTGACCGATATACGCGCCGCCGCACCCAATCTGGCGTGATATTGTTATTGTTATACTGCTCGACATTCCTGGACCTCCTCCGGAAACCTTTTTTTCCAAAGTGTATCACCGGATTGAAAAAACGCATGGTTAACCGGACGAAAGGGGCAGGTGTGTCGATATTTTTGGATAAAAATACATATTCTGATGGAAAAACCGGCGAAATCCTGATAAACAGAACATTTCTGAAGTGTTTTCAGACATGCTTGCCTTTAGGAGAAATCAGTGGAAAAGATCGGAAGAAATGATGCATGTCCGTGCGGCAGCGGTAAGAAGTACAAGAAATGCTGTCTTGACAAGGGACGGGAAAGTATTCAACGCATGCGGGATGATTCGGCTGTTGCTAAACAGGCCCTGGAATTACTTGGTGAGCGGTATCCTGAAGGAGTCAGGGAAGCTGTGTTCGGCGGTTTTCTCGGTGGCCTGAAAAAGCGTGAAAGGGAGGCGGTGGGTTCCCTCTCACCCGATGTTCAGGAACTGCTTAATGTCAATATCGGAGAATGGCTCCTGACTGACGCAAAGATTGCCGTTCAGGGCGAACAGAAACCGGTTCGAGAAATTCTGCTGAGTCACGACGACTTTCCTCTGACGACGGAGGGAATACGCTGGCTTTCGAACTTGGGGGAACGTCCGTTGAGCATATATGAAGTTCGGAGGGTTGATCCGGGTGAAGGGATGTTGCTTTCGGACCTGCTGAGGCCTGATGAACCTGATATCCAGGTTCGGGAGCGAAAGGCATCAAAAGGCTTGGTGCGATGGGACACCCTTGGTGCTCGAATTGTAAAGTCAGGGAATGAATGGGTTCTGTCCGGCGCCGTTTACCCGTTGGCCCGCGAAGGAGCACATTCCTGCAGGTCCAGGATTCAACGGAAGGGCAAGGGTGAGGATACCGGTCCTGACGCATTTCGCGAATTGTGCGGGTCTATTATCAGGGAGGAGTGGCTCCGGGGTGTCTTCGCCGAAAGTCAACGTGCGGATAACGGGCATGATGATGCCGAAAAGATTGAGCCACCCACTGCCGCGGATTTCGAGAAATGGGCCGAAGAGCCTCTTCCGGCGCTGGGTGACAGGTCTCCCCGAAAGGCAGCCAAGACTCCTGCCGGACGCAGAGCGGTAGCGGAACTTCTTAAAACATTCGAACTTCGCGATGCCCGCCGCGCCCTTAAAGAGGGTGGCAATCCGGTTGATTTCGGGTATATTTGGGTAGGATTGGGATTGAAGCGGGAAATGCCCGACAACATAGCGGTCAGCTGATTATTCAGCCGGGCGCCGGGAGCCCGGCTACTCACCCCGATGACGAGAATTCACGAAGTCTATACAGGTCTCTATCGGGTTCGCTCCTACGAAACCGATTTCCGCGGCAGAGTTCGTTCCGTCACCCTTCTCAATTACCTTCAGGATGCGGCATCGCTTCACGCCTCGACCCTGGGTTTTTCGGTGAAAGACCTTCGTGAGAAAAACGCCACATGGATGCTTTCCCGCTACCATATACTGTTTTTTTACTACCCTGTGCTTGGTGATGAAGTTCGTGTTCGTACCTGGAGATCCGCCTGTGAGGGGTATTATGCTCTGCGGGACTTCGAAATTCTCGACGTACACGACAATCCCGTCTGCGTCGCAACCAGTTCCTGGGTGGTGCTCAACCTTACGACAAAACGTCCGGTCAGGGTCGAGTCGGTTATCGGAGATTTTCCTTGCCTGGAGCGACGTGCCCTGTCTGACGAGTTTCCTCCCTTGCCGAAACTCGAAACATACACACGTGAACTTCCGTTCAGGGTCCGGTCTGTAGACGTGGACCTGAACAGGCATGTCAACCATGCGGTCTATGTGGAATGGGCGCTGGAAGCCGTTCCTTCCGGGTTCCTTATGGACAGGCTTCCGTATGATGTGGAAATATCATATCGAGCCGAAGCAATACTGGGCGATCGAGTTCTTTCCCGCTCTTCGGAAATCGACTCGTCGGATTCAGGCGCCTTTCTTCATCAACTGGTTCGAGACGGTGACGGCAGGGAATTGACCCGCCTGAAAACCGTCTGGCGTTCCACCCCGTAAAACGGACATATTTTTTCTTTGACAAGGCGAACACCGTGGAACAGTGGAAAAGAAGTCTCGCAACGTGCATTACCAATCCCGAGGAGTTGGCGGAATATTTTTCCTTTGATCCGGCCCCACTCAGGGCGGTGGTAGAAAAATATCCCATGCGCATTTCTCTCCACTATCTCAGCCTGATGCACGGGGCCGGCGATCCCGTCTGGCGCCAGTGTCTGCCGGATCCTCGTGAGCTGGAGGATGACGGCCTGGAACCCGATCCTCTCCATGAAGAATTCCTGAGCCCTGTGCCGCGCCTCATCCATCGATATCCCGATCGGGTTGTTCTTCTGGCCGGCTCACAATGCGCCGTATACTGCAGATTCTGCATGCGAAAAAGGGCGACAGGCTGTCCCGCTGGAGTATCGGGGCAGGAAGGACTCGAAGATGCTTTCCGCTACATAGAGGAAACGCCGGCACTACGGGATGTGATCCTTTCGGGCGGGGATCCGATGCTGCTTGGTGATGATGAACTGGAGGATGTGCTGCTCCGGATACGACGAATACCCCATGTGGAGATTATTCGGATTGGAACCAGGGTGCCCGTCACCCTTCCGGACAGGATAACTCCCCGCTTATGCCGAATGTTGAAGCAGTTTCATCCTCTCTATGTCAACACCCACTTCAATCATCCGCTCGAAATAACCGCCGAGTCCGCTGATGCCTGCTCCCTTCTCGCTGATGCCGGTATCCCATTGGGAAATCAGACCGTCCTGCTGCGGGGGGTAAACGACGATCCGGAAACCATGAAGCGTCTGATGCAGAAACTCCTGATGATCCGGGTTCGTCCCTACTATATTCACCAGATGGATCTCGTCCGGGGGGGAGGGCACTTCCGCACCGACGTGAAAAAGGGAATGGCGGTAATGGCCGGTCTCCGCGGGCACACCTCGGGAATGGCCATTCCTTACTATGTGATAGACGTGCCGGGAGGAAAGGGAAAGGTCCCGATTTTGCCGGATTCGGGTCGTTTTGTTGGTGATCATCTGATTTTACGAAACTATCGGGGCGAGGAAATTCCGTATCCGGTCTCGGTTGATTCGGAGTTTACAACTCTTCCGGAGTGAAGGCGACTACTTCGTCGATTGAGGAGGCTCCGAGCAGCAGCATTACGAGACGGTCCATGCCGAAGGCGATTCCGGCGGAAGGAGGCATGCCGGACAACTCCTGAAGAAACTTTTCGGGAAGGGGATACACGGGTTTCGAGGAGTTCCGGCGAAACCCCTGTTCCTGGATGAACCGGTATCGCTGTTCTTCCGGGTCGATGAGTTCCGAGTAGGCGTTTGCGAGTTCCAACCCGCCGATATAGAGCTCGAAACGCTCCGCAACGCAGCGGTCTCCGGCCTTGAGCCTCGCCAGAGACCCACGTTGCGCGGGATACTCCATAAGAAAGGTCGGCCTTTCCCATCCGAGCATCGGTTCGATGGAGCAGACCATGATCTCGTCGAACAGATCCTGTTCCAGAGCTTCTTCGACGGTCATTCCTCCGAAACGGGAGAACGCATCCCTCACTGTACATCTTTCCCACGGTCCATCAAGTCCAACGACCCTGCCGTTCCAATCCACTTCGTACTTCTTCCCCACGGCGGCGGCCGCGGCGCGAACCAGTCCCTCGCAATCATCCATCAACGCGAAATAGTCGGCATGAGCCCGATACCATTCCAGCATGGTAAATTCGGGCAGGTGAAGCGAGCCCCGTTCCCCATCCCGCCAGCAGTGACAGATCTGGAAAATACGCTCAAGGCCGTCGGCAAGCAGCCTTTTCATGCATATCTCCGGAGAAGGGTGCAGTACCCAGGAACCGGAGGGCATGACATCAATATGTGATTCCGGGATGGGAACGGGGATCCGCTGGGGAGTGTCGACCTCAAGGAAACCGCTTTTCTCGAAAAAAGAACGTACGGCATGAACGATCTTCGCCCTGGCGCGGAGGGAGTTGTGCCGGTTCGGAAAACGGCGGATGCCGTTCACAACACTATCCTTTAACCCTCGTGGAATATTCGCCTGTGCGGGTGTCGATGGTGATAAGCTCGCCTTCCTCGATAAAGGGAGGGACCCTCAGCACGTAGCCGGTTTCGACGGTAGCGGGTTTTGAATCACTGCCCGTCGTATCACCCTTGATCCAGGGGTCGGTTTTGACCACACGCAGGTTTACGAAATTGGGGGTGGTGACTCCGATGGGTTTTTCCTGAAACATCAGGACATCAACCTCGAGATTGTCAATGAGGAAGTTTTTTGCATCGCCGATGGCGTCCTCGCTGATACTGATCTGCTCAGAGCTCTGATTGTCCATGAAACAGTAGTTCGTATCTTCCTTGTAAAGGTATTGCATCGTCCGTTCTTCAAGGTGCGCCGGCTCGAAGGTTTCGCCGGAGCGGTAGGTCCTGTCGAGACTTGTTCCGTTTATCATGTTCCGCATTTTGGTGCGGTAGAGGGCCTGCCCCTTGCCCGGTTTGGAGAATTCGAAAAACGTTACGATGTACGGATCGCCGTCAATGGTGATTTTGAGACCCTTTCGCAGATCAGCAACAGTGTACATGGGAAACTTTCCTTTTCTATGGATTTTGACTCAAAGAGCTTCACCCGGAAATGCGGGAGAGTGTCAATTTTAAATTGCTAACTATACCCTTCCACGTCCGATATGTTAAGAAAAAAATCTTCAGCCCCTGAGATTCCACCATATCCGGATACTGTAGATAGTGCCGATGGAAACGTTCAAAGGCGCTGACAACAGAACTGTAGATAGGTCGAACGAATGGCTGTCCGATACGCACGGGGACATACACCGGCGGCAATCAGTCGCGGTTACCTCATCACAACTGACGGATTCATGAAAAATGCCTGTGCTCGGACGGAGAACAGCCGGATGACCGTAGAAACCGGAGAACGTGAATGGGAGGTGGGTGGCAAAAAACAGGCGTGCGGGACGTGACTATTTTGAGCGATAGGTTATGCGCCCTCTTGACAGGTCGTAGGGAGAGAGTTCAACCGTCACCTTGTCACCAGGAAGAATTTTAATGAAAAATTTTCTCATTTTCCCGGAAATGTGTGCAAGAACAATGTGGTCGTTTTCGAGCTTTACACGGAACATGGCGTTTGGAAGCGGCTCGATCACCGTACCTTCAACTTCAATAGCTTCTTCTTTCTTCATGGGAACTCCTTGCGGGTACTGATTCTCTCAAAAGGGTGCTGAGAGGTAAAACAAGTCAGTTTATAGTCGGATTTGTGAAAAAATGCAAGGTGATTTACCGTTTGGGATGGTTCCAGTCTTCGTTCTTGCCAGGTTCAGGCGCTCTGGTACTCTGGTAGTAGTACGTATAAAACGAAGCAGTGGAGGTACGGTATGAGCCATGAAGTGCGGAATTATTGCGCGGGGGCCTGGATGGACTCTCGATCCGGGAGGCGCTTTGAAAGCACGAACCCGGCGGATATACATGAAACGGTTGCGTCGATATCTCTCTCCGGCAGGGATGATGTTGACTTGGCCGTCGCGGCGGCGCGGGATGCGTTCCGGACATGGAGGCTCACACCGGCTCCGAAACGGGGCGAAATACTTTTCCGGGCCGCCGGTGCTCTGATGGAGCGCAAGGAAGAATTGGGACGTTTGGTGACACTGGAAATGGGCAAAGTGCTCGCCGAAGGACTCGGTGACGTTCAGGAGGCAATTGATATGGCCTTCTTCATGGCAGGAGAGGGGAGAAGGCTTTCAGGTGAGACAGTGCCTTCGGAGTTGCCGGACAAGGACTGCAAAAGCGTCAGGGAACCCCATGGCGTGGTTGCGCTCATCACTCCCTGGAACTTTCCGACGGCGATACCTGCCTGGAAGCTGTTTCCGTCCCTCATATGCGGCAACACGGTCGTACTGAAACCCTCATCGACGACACCGGCCTGCGCTGCCGCAATTGTCGAAACTCTTGAAGAAGCGGGGATTCCTCCGGGCGTTGTGAACCTTGTTCACGGCCCGGGCCAAGAAGTGGGTGAATACCTTGTGACACATCCGGAGGTGGATGCCGTATCATTCACCGGTTCCTGCGCGGTCGGAGAGCGGCTGCAATCCCTGCTGACCGGTCTGCATCGGCCGTTTGCGGCGGAGATGGGGGGGAAAAACGCGATCCTTGTCATGGACGATGCCGACCTGGACCTGGCACTGGAGGGTGTCCTGTGGGGCGCTTTCGGCACCAGCGGCCAGCGCTGTACCGCGGCAAGCAGGGTAATCGTTCATGAAAGGATCCATGACCATTTTCTGGAGATGCTCGTGAACGGCGCGAACCGCCTGCGTCTTGGCCCCGGCCTCAATCCCGAAACGGATGTGGGACCCGTCGTAAACCGTCAGCAGATGAACAGGATACTGGAATATATCCGAATAGGAGTCGGTGAGGGCGCTGCACTGGTCGCCGGAGGTGAAAGGTGCGTACAAGGCCCCTGTGCCGACGGCTATTTCATCCGACCCACGGTTTTTGCCGAAGTGCAAGCCGGTATGCGCATCGCTCGCGAGGAAATCTTCGGCCCGGTGGTAAGCGTTTTCCGATGTTCGGGTATCGAAGAAGGCGTCGCCCTGGCCAACAGTGTGCAGTACGGCCTGTCGTCGGCCATCTACAGCCGGGACGTGAACACGACCGCCCGTGCCGAACGTGACCTGAAATGCGGGCTCGTCTACATCAACGCCTCCACGATCGGCGCGGAGATACAGCTTCCCTTCGGGGGCTGGAAACATTCGGGATCCGGCCACCCCGAAGCGGGGGGGAGAGGCGGAGCGCTGGAATTCTACAGCAGGACGAAGGTGGTCTATCGTGACTTCAGCGGCAGACTTCAGAAGGCGCAGATTGACTGATGCGCGAACGGAGGAACATCCATGCAATGCGATGAAACCATTTCTTATCGAGCCGCTCAGGTCTTTACTCCGGCACTTCATTTCTACTACCCGTTTTCCATAGTGCGGGGAGAAGGCGCCCATGTTTTTACGGACGACGGCAGACGTCTGCTGGATTTTTCTTCCGGCCTTGCGGTGCTCAACATCGGTCACAACCACCCGCGGGTTGTCGAGGCGGCGCGTGCCCAGATGGAGCGACTTATCCATACCGGCGGTGTCTATCTGAACGAGACGACCATCGCAGCCGCGGAGAAGCTCCTTTCCATTACGCCTGAGGGGCTTGACCGACTGTTCTTCAGCAACTCGGGAGCCGAGGCCGTAGATGGGGCGCTGAAACTTGCCCGGTTTGTCACCGGCAGGCAGGGGATCATCTCCTTTACCGGCGCCTTCCACGGCAGAACTTTCGGCGCTCTGTCCGTAACGACCAGTTCGGCCGCATACCGAAAGAAGTACCATCCGCTTCTTCCGTCCATCTATCATGCTCCGTACCCCTACTGCTTCCGCTGTCCCTTTCGACGCAGCCCCGACTCGTGCGGGCAGCACTGCCTCACCGATCTGGAAATGACCTTCAGACACCGGATTCCCCCCGAAGAGATTGCGGCTGTGATTATTGAGCCCGTTCTCGGCGAGGGCGGGTACTTCCCCGCGCCGGTCACATTTCTGGAAAAGATCCGCACCGTATGCAGCCGGTACGGGATACTGCTGATCTTCGATGAGGTCCAATCGGGGATGGGCAGGACCGGGCGATGGTTTTCCTGTGAGCATGCCGGGGTCTCTCCGGATATCATGACCGTTGCCAAAGGGATAGCCTCGGGCTTTCCCCTTTCCGCCGTCGTGGCGGGAAGGCACATCATGGAGCAATGGCCGTCGGGCGCCCACGGCACTACCTTCGGCGGCAATCCCGTATCGTGTGCGGCTTCCATTGCCACCATCGATGTAATCAGAGAAGAGGGGCTTCTGGACAAAGCATGTGAGCGCGGCGAGGAAATACTCGGAAGGTTGCGCCGCCTCGTATCGACTCAGCCGCTTGTGGGACAGGTGCGGGGATACGGATACATGATCGGTATCGAGTTCGTTACCGATGAGGGAGAACCAAACGGGGCTGCATGCCGGAATGTGATTGACGCCTGCCTGGACAAGGGATTGATTCTGATTGGGTGCGGTCCGGAACGGCACGTAATCCGTTTTATTCCACCGCTCACGGTGTCGCGGGAAGCCCTGGAAAGCGCGCTTGAAATCCTGGAAGAGGCGATACGGGGGCTGTCATGAGGCGGGAGCGGGTTCTCATTATGGGGGCCGCGGGACGGGATTTTCACAACTTCAACGTGTGCTTCCGCGATGCGCCCGGCGTGCGCGTTGTCGCCTTTACGGCAACGCAGATACCTTTTATCACGGAGCGGCGCTACCCCCCCGCTCTGGCGGGAAAGCTCTACCCAAGGGGAATCCCCATCTATGACGAATCACGACTGACGGAGCTGATTGCCCGGCTGCGCGTGGATCGCGTTATCTTTTCCTACAGCGACATTTCCCACGCGGATCTCATGCATCGCGCTTCCCTAGTCCTTGCGAGTGGGGCCGACTTCTCCCTCCTCGGTCCCGTCTCCACCATGCTGAAAAGCCGAAAACCGGTGATATCAGTCTGCGCGGTCCGTACCGGGTGCGGCAAAAGCCAAGTGTCCCGCTATCTGTGCGACGTTGTGCGGAGCGCGGATCTGGCGCCTGTCGTGGTGCGTCATCCCATGCCCTACGGAGATCTGTCGAGACAGGCTGTTGAGCGTTTCGGCCACTTCGAGGACCTCTCCCTCCACCGCTGCACCATAGAGGAACGGGAAGAGTATGAACCGCTGCTCCTGCACGGCGCCATCGTATACGCGGGGGTGGATTACGGCAAGGTCCTGCAACGGGCGGAGAGGGAGGGAGATGTTCTGATCTGGGACGGCGGCAACAACGACTTTTCATTCTTTGTTCCCGACCTGGAAATCGTCCTCGTGGATCCTCTCCGTGCCGGCCATGAAACCGGATTCTTCCCTGGCGAAGTCAATCTCCGACGTGCCTCCATCGTTGTCATCAACAAGAGCAACACCGTGGTTCGGGCCGTCTGCGACCGCATGGAAGAGACAGTCCGTTCGGTAAACCCGGCAGCAACCGTTATCAGGACCGAGTCCCTGGTCCGTCTTGCCGACCAGGATGCGGCGGCGGGACGGCGCGTTCTGGTCGTAGAGGACGGTCCTTCCATCACCCACGGCGGGCTTGCGTCGGGCGCCGGCTATGCGGCTGCCATCCGGTTCGGCGCCGGGGAGATCATCGATCCGAGGCCATATGCGGTCGGTACACTTGCGGAAACCTACCGGACATATCCACACATCAGCCGGGTGCTTCCTGCCATGGGATACCGCGATAGACAGATGGAAGACCTGCGGCGTACCATCGATGAGACTCCGTGCGACCTCATTGTCTCTGCGACTCCCATCGATCTCCGTCGACTGCTTCCCCTGTCAAAGCCCGTTGTCCGCGCATTTTACGATATCAACGAGGAGGAGGGGGAGCCCCTGAAAAGAATTGTGTTGCAATTTCTCTCCGAAAAAGGCCATTAATCATACCTTTCATCATCCCGAGGAAGGATCAGTTCATCAGAATGGAAACATGTATCAAACACATGGATCTGCCGAACGGGCTGCGGGTTTCCGTGTACGACACCACTCGCCGCTATTACGAAGATTACCATCTGGTCAGGCTTGAGTTTGTCTGCCGGGTATCGCTTCACAGGGAATTCTTTGATGACCCCGAATCATTCGAAGAGGCGATAAGGCTCTTGGGTGACACCGCGGTCTATCGTCGAACCTGTGAAAAAATGGGGGTTCCCTTTGCCGATATCGAGTCGGCGCGGGAATCCATCATCGCCGATTTCGTGAAAAATGCTCTTCCGTATTTCACCGTGGAAAGCTTTGCCCGGAAACTTGTCCAGTCGGAATACGCAAAGGCCAGGGAAAAGACCGGCCGGTTGCGTATGGATGAGGAGACATTACATGGATGAAGTCACGACAGTCATTGAGAAACTGGCGTTTGGCGGAGCCGGCCTGGGCCATGTGGACGGAAAGGTCTGTTTTGTTCCTTTCACCGCTGTCGGGGATACGGCACGGGTTCGAATAACGAAGGAAAAAAAGTCGTACATGGAGGGTGAACTTGTGGAGTGCTCTCCCCCCTCCACTGAAAGGACACAGCCCCCGTGCGCCGTCTTCGGACAGTGCGGAGGATGCTGCTGGCAGCATCTGCCCTACGAGACTCAGGTCAAGGCAAAACAGGAAATTTTCACCGATGTGCTCGGTCGTATCGCACGGGTACATCCGGACCTTGTTCAACCCGTGATTCCGGCTTCCTCACCCTACGGCTACCGCTCTCGGGTGCAGTTCAAGGTTCGAAGTATCAACGACAGGCTCCACCTTGGGTTCTATCGGCAGGGTTCCCACTTCGTCATCGACATTCCCGGCCGATGTCTCATAGCGAACGAACAGGTTAACCTGATCCGCGAGACCCTTTTGCCGCTACTTGCCGGCTTTCCCGAACCGCACCGGCTTCCCCAGATCGATGTTGCGACCGGTGATAGCGGCGACGCCCTGCTCCTTTTTCACTATATAGGTGAACGGACCCACGAGGTTGTCGACTGGATGGAAGAATCGCTCCCCGGCTCGGTGCCGGTTACGGGCATTTTCCTGCAGATAGGACGCAAGGCGACGATACGAAAGGTATGGGGAGATGAGCGAGTGTCATATACCGTATCGTCGGAGTTTTTTCCGAACCTCCCCGAGGTGAAACTTTCCTTCCGCTGCGGGGGGTTTTCCCAGGTACATTACCGGCAGAACGCTGCACTGATCGATACTGTTCTTGACTGGGCCGATCTCCGGGGTACGGAACGGGTCCTTGATCTCTTCTGCGGGAACGGCAACTTTTCTCTCCCTGCCGCTCGGTTGTGCGGCGAAGTGGTTGGTATCGAGGATTTCACGCAATCCATCGAAGACGCAGTCACCAACGCCCGGGTGAACGGCATCTCGAACGCACGATTCTACAGCATGTCAGCGGAAAAGGGGTTGCGGAATCTGACGGAATCCGGTGAACGCTTCGACGTGGTTCTGCTCGATCCCCCACGGACGGGAGCCCTGGAGGCAGTCCGACTCATCGCGGGAACGGCGCCGGAGAAAATCCTGTATGTTTCCTGTGATCCGCCTACTCTCGCGAGGGATGTCGCTGAACTCGGAAAGCAAGGGTACAGGGTTGCGGCGACTCGGGCGGTCGACATGTTCCCTCAGACATATCATATCGAAAGCGTTACCCTTCTTTTGAAATCCTGAACCGTTTTGGGAAAGATATTTGCAAGCCGAAACCTGGTGTTGCGGTCCACAGGCGGAGGGAAAAGAAAAACGTGTCCCGCAAACCGGTGTTCAATAAAACCCTGTTTGCGCATATGCGCGGAATAAGGCGGTCAAACCGGTTCACGACAGTGAACCGTGTTTGCCGCGCAAGTGTATCAATTTATTCCGGAAGATGATCAATTTTGATGACAGGCTGACGAGCCGAACAGGTATATCCGTGCCGTAGTCCCTGTATTCTTTTCTGATGGGAATTCGATACCGAGTTTTTTGTAATGTCAGCACATGTGGTGACCAAAGAAAGTCGGAGGAGACGAGATGAACAAATCAGAGCTTATTGAAGCCCTTGCACAAAAGAAGGATCTTTCTTTCAAGAAATCCGAAGAGATAATAAATACCATCTTCGAATCTATGTCCAACGCCCTCCATGCGGGTGAAAGAATTGAAATACGAGGTTTCGGCAGTTTTGTTATAAAGCATTACAAACCTTACGTCGGTCGTAATCCCAAGACGGGTGAAGCCATCACCGTAAAGCCGAAAAGGCTTCCCTTTTTCAAGGTAGGAAAAGAACTCAAGGAAAAAGTCGACAAGTAATTCTCTTTCCTTGTGCTATCCCTGCTGTTTCCTTTTGTCACGCTCCACCTTTCGAGCTGTGCGCGTCGTCCGTTCCGTCACGGAATACGATGGTGAGGGAAATCAGCGACCATTCTCTCCTTTCTCGAAAGTCAAACCTTTTTCGATTCGGGCACTCCGGAGTCAGACAGTATGCTTTTTTTCCAGCTGATCGAGGCACTCGGCGGGCTCGGCCTTTTTGTCCTCGGCATGAAAAC
>Ga0116194_1001480_pt1 | contig 14267 bp, 7 predicted proteins | sample AD_SCU001_MetaG_FD_89887 | JGI IMG/M metagenome (GOLD analysis project Ga0116194, IMG submission 89887) | Active sludge microbial communities of municipal wastewater-treating anaerobic digesters from China - AD_SCU001_MetaG | ecosystem: Engineered > Bioreactor > Anaerobic > Digestate | place...
ACCTTCCTGGAGGTGGATCTCTTCTCTCCCGGTGTTTGTCAGGCAGAGCGTCAGGTGGCCGCGAAACCCGGGGTCGATGAATCCGCCGCCAAGGAGGAGGCCGCGGCGGGCGAACGAGGAGCGGCAGCGGAGTGTCCCCGCCAGGTCTGTCGGGAGTTCCACGCGCTCGATCGAGGCTACCAGGGTGCATACACCGCGCGGGAAGACGATAGTTTCGGCAGCGCGGAGGTCGTAGGATGCAGGTTGCTGTGATGCACTGTGGTATGGTTCGATGACGAGATCGCCGTCATGTAGTCGGCGAACGATTTCGCTGGACGAGAGGATCATTGTATAGAACAATGCTATAAAAATGCTTAATATCTTATGATAGAAATCGATGAGGGGGACCCATGGGGTAGGGGACATCCTTTTGGGCTTCGAACCCAAGGACGCGGGTTCAACTCCCGCTGGGTCCGCTGTTTTTGCCGGAGTATTTTGCAGGGTTTATCCCGGGACGGATGGACGTTGCTGCATATCTGGATGTGGGGTGTCGGCGAAAGGCCGTACTCCTGGAGACGTTGTAAAGAGGGGGACGGGGACGACCCCGGTTCAATCTCCGGGAAGGATCTTATCTGCGGCCATCGCTGAACCCCCTCCATAGGATCCAGGTTTTCCTCCACGGGCAATCACCGCGGTAGCGGCCGGACGGTGGGAACGCTCGATGGAAGAGACGTTCACCGAGAGTGGTTCGTGGGCATCGGTGAACTGGTTTGATGGCCACAATACGCCTCTTCGCTGAAGGGCGACCCAATCAAGTGGGTAGCAGAGAGGTTTCGAGGCGGCATCGTTATACTCAACGCCTGCCCTTCCGGGTTGGGAGACGTTGAAATGCAGATCCACCGGGGGGGTGTCACCCCCTATGTTGGGAAAAAAGATTGGGGGCTATTCGATCTTTATGTAGGCACGCGATATCCTCCCGATAGGGATCTCGAATCCTGTCATATCCACCGCGTCGGGGGCGTCGTCCGCCGAGGCGGTGAGCCGGACCCCATAATAACCTGCAGGCAGGTTGCTTGCGTCCAGGAGGGCTTTGCCCTCTCTAGTCGAACTGTCCACCGTCTTCGTCCAGAAGACCGTCCAGGATAGACCTTTATCCTTTGAGTAGGCAAGGGTCTCATGGATGTCACTGGTGCCGTTGTAGGTGATCGTCCAGGTCAGCGGGACGGTGTCGGTGAACGAGTCCTGCCCGGGCGGGAGTTCTGGCTCCTCAAGATCCACCTCGAGCCAGGCGGACGTTATACCGGTGTTGTTCAGGTCAGGGAGGACCGTGAGGAAAGTATCCGGGAGAGCGAGCGTCTCTTCACCGTTGTTAAACGAGAGGCTTGCGCCAGGGCCGAAGATGTTGATGTTATTGTATTCGCCCCCCTTGTATGAAGAATTCACTGCAAGCCGGATATTCGCTTCCCAGACCTGGTTGAGGTGGATGGTACCGATGTCGAAGTGGAGGTTGTGATTGGTGTTCCAATTGCCGGTCTGGTCGACGGTACCTTTATAAAGGGTGGTGCCGTTTCCGCTCGTGTTAAGGATGTATGTGGAGACCCCATTCTGGTACCTGTAGTCAAACACTTTGAATGCGTCTACGGGCGTTTCGTTCACCTCAACATTATTGAAGACGGTCATCGTGGTGTTGACGCCGGCCTCGGTCTTGAGTTCGCCGGCGATTTCGGTGTAAATGGCCTCAATGTTAGTTGTATTACCATCATAATATTTCCCGCCTGTAGACTCAGCAAGTATCCTTAAAGTATTTCTGCCACCTTGAGATATGCTATCCGCGTAACCGATCGAGTAGATCTTTATATTTTTGCTACTAGCATATACAGAAAGGTTCTGCTGTGCTTTTGACAGATCTGTGAAGTAATAATAATTAGTGGTAAGATCAGTATAACCAGTGGGGTCATCTGAACCTTTGTTGCCTCTGGCCAGTGGATCTCCATACCAGTTGTAATCACCATCGGAGAGGAGGACCACAGCCTTGACGGAGTCGTCATTTGCGGTGGCGACCAGATGATCGATCGAGACCTTCAGCCCGCGCCGCAGCGGGGTACCATGATCTGGAACAATGCCATCAAGCGCTTCCTTTACCTCCTGGAGATCGTAAGTGAGCCCAATGTCAAGCGTTGCATAGTTATTATAGGTTTTAGGATAGATGTAATTGTTATTGATTTCCGCTGAGTTGATCCCCGAATTAACTCCTGGACGTGATATGTATCCATTTCGCCCAAACGACACGGTAGCCGCGCGGTCGTAGTTTTCCGTAAACTGATCCACGAACAGTTTCGCCGCCTCCCTTACCGAGTACATCCGATCAGGATTATCATAAAGCATACTCCCCGACCGGTCGGTGCAGAGCACAACATCGATCGGATCCGGCTGCAACTCATACCCATCGCCCTTCAGCCTTATCTTGACATCGACCGTATCGTTCATCCCAATAGTCGCCGGGGAGACCTCAGTCTCAACCGAGAGGTAGGGGAAGTTCATCCATGTCAGGACGAGGGTTCTGGTGGCCTGACGTCCCAGAGTTACATTCTCCCACGTGGCGCTGACGGTTACATTCCCCCTCGCAGCGATCCTTTTTCCATCATCAGGTTCTTTGAACTTTCCCGGGTGGAAACTGACGGTGGCATACCCGTTCTCGTCGGTCACGGCGGTGTTTATGTTCTGTCCTGGTGTCTCTCCCAGATAGGGATTGTCGGCCAGATCGACCCCTTCGTAATTGATCGAACCTGTATCGATCTCAAACCTCACCGTCTCCCCCCCGACCGGGTTCCCCTTGACGTCCATCACCTTGGCCCGGAGTTGCGCTACCGAATCGGGATCTACATCGCGGCTCGGCATCGATTGCGGGCTTGCGGAGAGGACCATGTCCACAGGGTCGGTGCTGGTGAACTCCACCACCTGCGTTACGCTCACGCCCGGGTTTGCGGCTGCGGTTGCCGTTATGGTCGCCGTGCCCATTGAGTTCTCAGGGCCGTAAGTGACCATCACCTGACCGTAACGATTGGAGTAGAGGAGAACGCTCTGCTCATCAGGTCCATTCGCCCGCTGTATCGTTGCGTTAACCCAGAGTCCCTGCCCGGGAGCGCTGTTACCGTAGGCGTCACGCAGGGTGTAGGTTAGCCGGATCACCTTATCCCCATCCGCCGGGACCGAGGCACTTACAGGGTCGACCACAAGATCGATCCAGGCCGGGTCGTTCCCGAGAGCGGTGATGGTGATGTACCTGCCCGATCCAACCGATGCTGGTGGCTTGATGTAGACGATATTCTCCCCGGCCACGGTATCGACATTAAGTTTCGCGGTGGCATTCCCGGTCACGTCCACATGCACCGTGACCTTATCACCATCGCTCCCTTCAAAAAACGCTCCGCCAGCAGGCGAGCCCACCATGAAAGTCACGGTCTCGGCAACCCGCCGGTCATCCACCGGGTTCCCGTAGCGATCCTCCATCCGGACAACGATATCCGTCGTCTCGCCAACCAGCACCTCAGGATCGTACCAGAGGCCGGCAAGCCTGTAGGGCGTCGCGTGGTCGATAAACTGCTCGACGCTCGCGGTCAGGGGCTCATCCAGCCCCTCATACAAAACCGTCGCCGTGATGGTCGCCGTGCCGCTCTTAAGCCCGGGCCTGAACTTTGCCGTTGCCTTCCCATCAGTGCCTGTCAGCACCTGTGCGGGTGTGATACTCCCATCCGTGCCGTCAACCGACAACTCAACCCTGATGCCACCCACCCCGGTAGCCGGGGTGCCATTTGTCACCTGTACCGTGATGGTAGCGGTCTCACTGCTCCCAGCCGTCAGCCACTGCGTATCCGTGCTGACGGTAACTGTATCCGGAATCTGCCCCGCGACCGGCGCTGCCAGTAAGACCAGCCCGATCACAAGGCACGCATACGTCCACCTGATCATGCGTCACACTGTACATTCTCCTGTTTCACTATCCAGGGATAAATGTTGTCAATTGAGAGAAGGTTCTTTCAGCATACCAGATAACTTGGTGAAAAACAGACACTATCCACCCCAATGACCCCCGGTGCTCAAACCTCAGCGATGATCTCGCAAAACCGTGGCCAGGGGATACCAGTGGAGGGGGCCACCCCATGTCACCCCCACGGGGTATACGGGGTATAGCCACCTCCCACTCCACTCAAAAATATGATGATCGGAAGGCCTACAGGCTGTCGCGGCCGCCGCGTGATCTGCCCTTACGCTGGCTGGAGCGCCTCCTCCGGAGAACCACTACAGCCGCGATGAGCAGGATGAGAACGATCCCGATACCGACCAGGGGAATCCAGATATTGAGCTCCCGCTCCATGACAAGCGGAACCGAGAATACGGTTGTGCCGGCCGGGATATCAACCTCGACCGAGATGTTCCGGTAGCCATCATGAACAGCGGTGACGTTATACACCCTGTTTGTGACAAGTGATCTCGTGAGGCTACCCTGACTGTCGGTCACCCCGGCGACCTGGTCATCGATTACGATCGTCACCCCGGCCAGCGCGTTCCGGTCAGCATCCTTCACGTTGAAGGTCACATCCGCCCGGTCGTAACCGAGCTCAACCACGATCTCCTCTCCTTCCCCGGAGATCCGGCGCGTCTCGCTCCAGTCGGCGTAGCCCGACGCACGCACCATGATCTCGTATGTTCCCGCAGGGAGATCGGAGAGCGTGAACCTGCCATACTGGCTGGTCTTTCCCTTCAGCGTCCCGTTGAGGTAGACCTCGGCACCCTCGATCGGTTTTGTTGCTTCGTCAAAGACCGCTATCGAGACAGAGTAGGCCGATTTCGAGAGTTCCACGCCCAGGAAGACATCGTCCTCGTCCAGGTAGATGGTCTCCTGGTAGGGCTGGTAGTCAGTGGCTGTAATCCTGAAAGTATACCGCTTCGCCCGCTCAAGGTGGAGTTGCAGCCCACCGTCAGCATCGGTCTTCCCGGCAAGTGTGTTGTCTATGTACACCTCCGCACCCTGGATCGGGGTTGAGGTCCCGGCGTCAATCACCCGGATACCCAGGATATCGTTCGGGAAGAGCAGGTACTGGACAGTTCGGTCGCTGCTCTCCATCTCCACGGTCTTTGAGAGGTCGTTGTAGCCCGACGCACGGACCTCGATGCTATAGACCTCCCCGGCCTTCACCGCAAACTTCGCGGTTCCACCGCTGCGGGTGACCTCAGAGTCGGAGTAGTCTGCGCCCTCGACCCGCACCACAGCACCCACGATCGGTTCAAGGGTGGTCGCGTCGTAGAGTTCGATGGAGAGGGTCGTGTCCTCCCGGATCATATCGACATATACACGTGTCACGTCGTAGTCGACGTAGTCCACCCAGTCCCGGTAACCTTTCTTTACGACCTTCAGGTAAAAGTCAGTTGTACTGGAATGGACGTAGGAGTATGTCCCGTCAGATGCGGTCTTTCCTATATATTTGCCATCGATGTAGATGGAGGCGTCGGCGATCGCCTCGCCGGTGCTGTCGTCGGCAACGTTGATCCGCAGGGTGACCGCCTGCACCGTGCCGCAGAAGAGGGCACAGGAGAGGAGGAGGATCATGATGAGATGACTTTTCTTCATTATGGAGTGTAAGGCGGTGAAAAAACTTGAGAGCATCGGTTCACACCCAGCGATCCTGTGGGATACGCTCAATCACCATGCCCTCCACAACCACTGGCATAAGCGCCCGGCCGACCTCGATCGCGCGTGAAAGCCGCCATTCCCGTTCAGCGTAGATGGTAAAGATGGGGTCTCCCTTCCTGACCCGTGTCCCCTTCTTCGCATGGATGTATAGCCCCGCGCCATGATCGTAAGGCGAACCAGCGAGTCTTGCGAGAGTGATAAGCGCGCTGTTGTTCAGCTCGATGACATAGCCGTCCTGGGGTGCCCTCACATCGAACGTGTACTCCCCTGGCTGGAGGTCTTCAGCCTTCACGTTCGGGTCCCCGCCCTGGATCTCTATGATCTGTCGCATCTTATCAAGCGCCCTGCCACTGCGGAGGACGTCTGCGGCGACCTCAGCACCCTGTCCGGGTGCGGCTTTCCCAGCCATTTCAAGCGCCATTCCGGCCAGGGAGACGCTCTTCTGGATCAGGGAGTTCGGTTCGGTTGCACCCTCAAGGACAGCGAGCGCCTCGCGCACCTCCAGGTTCGGGCCGATTGTGTGGCCGACGAGCGACTCGCCATAACTTAACGCGCACTCAACCCGCATGTCGAGCCGTTCCCCTATATCGATGAATTCGCGGGCGAGTTTCCTGCCATCCTGGACGTTCTCGACCTTTGTGTTCCTGCCGACAGGGATGTCTATAACCACAAGGTCGGCGTCGACGGCGGTCTTCTTGGCCATGACGCTTGCGATCATCTGTCCCCGGGCGTCGATCCGGAGAGGGTATTCGTGGGCGATGATCTTGTCGTCGGCGGGGGCGATGTTCGTGGCACCGCCCCAAACGATGACGCCGCCGACCTTCTCGGTCATCCGCTGCACCTCGACCGCCGGGAACGCGACCGGCGCGAGAACCTCCATGAGGTCTGCCGTCCCACCGGCGCCGGTGATGGCGCGGGAGCTGGTCTTCGGGATCAGAAGGCCACTTGCAGCGATGATCGGCACGATCAGGAGTGAGATCTTGTTCCCGGGCACACCTCCAATGGAGTGTTTGTCGACGATGGGGTGCCTGGTGAAGTGGAGGCGCTCCCCTGTATCGACCATGGCTCTCGTCAGGTACTCTATCTCGTCCAGGTCCAGGCCGTGGATGTATGAGGCGGTGACGTAAGCGCTGATCTCGCCGGCTGAGAGGGTATCATCGACTATATCCTTGACGACCTCCATCGTCTCGTCCTTGTTAAAACGCCCACCGTCCATCTTTTTCTTGATATGGGCAAGAGAGCGGGGACGGTCGGCGCTCCTGACTTCCACGGTTGTGCCGTCTTCGACGGCGAGGGTGGCATTAACCGGCTTGTAGAGTCCTATGACCCCCGGTTCGATGAGCGAGTCGGTGGTGTCGACATGGGCCTGGGCGGTCTTCCCGGTCACCCCATCGACTATCTGGACACGGTCACCGTCGCGGACTCGCAGTGTTCGTGCATCGGTGCTGTTTAGGAGAACCCCACGGCTTGCAATGTCAAGCAGTTTTACGGTAAGTTTCATACGTGTAACCCCATCCTGGTTGAGATTAAGGTTTTGTACTACTTAAGAGCGGCTGATCGGGGAACGACGGGGTTGGGAGAACCCTGGATGATAGAGCCGCGGTCGTCGCTCACAGCGGCACGGTCCCCCGGCAGACGCGATCCCTGATGTACCAGTGCAACCCCCCCTTCTCGGTTACCACATCGACTTCGCGGCCGAGCAGGTCTTTTAGAACCGTCGCACCACTCTTCTTGAACACTATCACAGATATGGAGAGCCCTGGCGTCGCCGCTTCGCAGCATGCCCCTGCCCTCCTCCTCTTTGAAGTGGGTTGTCTTGAGGCGCATCCACTGCCCGTTGACAACCGTATCAGAGTGTGGCGTCGGTCGTCTCAATATCCATCGCCGGGAGATACCTGACCGGGAACGCGGAAGGTGATTGTGGCTCTGTTAAAGTCTGCGTCTTCCAGACGGGATGGCGTGATCGTGAGGAACAGGTAGGCCTCCTCTTCTGTCTCTGCTCCCACAGACGTCTCAGATAATGCGACAGGCACCTCCAGAGACTCTCGGGGCCTACGAGATCGCCCAGTACCGAAAAACCGTTCAAAAAACGCAGAGGAAAACAAAAAAATTAGGTTTTGGGTTTGTCAGGGTTTAGTCCCGACGGAGAACCAGGTAGGCAACTGCACCAAGTCCGGCGAGGGCAAGGAGTGCTCCAAACCCGGGGGACTCAGTTGGGGTTGCCGTGGTGGTTGTGGTCGCGGTCGTGGTTGTTGTCACAGTCGCGGTCGGGGAGACCGGGGGCTGGGTGGTCGGGACTGCCTCAACCACGTTGAAGTTCGCGGTTGCGGTTGTGTCGGTCTCGATGCACTCGACCTTGACTATGTACTGGTCGGGCTTGAAGGCCGATCCGTCGATCTCGACAGACCAGGTGTTCACGCCGTCGCCAGCCTTGACCTGGGTCGTCCTGGCAACGCTCGCGAATCCAGAGGCCTCGCCCTTGCTGGTCGGTGTGAATGCAGCGGAGGTGACCTCAACGTTCAGGGTGTCGCCGACAGCGAGGTTGGTGGTGCCGCTGATCGTGAACGTGCTGCCCGCAGGTACGTCACCGATCGGGTTGATGAAGATCTGCGCTTCCTCGACAACGAACGTGAGCTTCACGTAGGTGTCGTCAATGTTCGGGGAGTCAAGCGCCTTGATCAGCGCGTTCGCCGCATCGGAGGCCTGGAGCCCTGCGATACGCACGGCTTCGAAGCCGGAACCGGGCGTGCCGTTGATCCAGCCTGCGATGCCCGGGTAGATATCAAATCTACCGTTCATCATCGGGTGCTGGATGACAACGAAGTACTGACCCGCGGAGAGATCCTTGGTCACTGCTCCCTTGAGTTCGTACTCGAATGAGCCGTCATCCTCAACGGTTGCGGACTCACCAGTCAGCTGCAGGTTCTTGCCGAAGATCCAGACATGGACGCTGTCGGGGTCGCCCTGTGCGATACCGGTGAGTTTCAGGTCGTCACCCTTGGCTACGACTGCACCACTTGAGGTCGCGGAGATGAAGCCGCTCCGGAGCTGGATTGAGATCGTGTCATACTGGGCGTCGGAGAGGTGGCTCTTGTCTTTTGGTGCCGAGACGGCGTAGATCGTGTATCCACCAGCGTCAAGCGACCTCTGGATGTCAGCGGTGTTCCACTTGTACGACCAGGTGTCGTCAGCCTCAACAACCTCTTCGGTGAATGTGTTTGCGTTGTCGTTCAGAACGGCTGCCATGGTTCCGGTGAGTGCAACACCGTCGCTGGGCAGGTTCGGGCCGGTCAGGAAGAGGTAGACATAGTCGCTTTCGGTGCAGGTACCCTCAAGGGTGATCTCCTCACCGATGTAGTAGGTGCCGGTGCCGGCTGCCGTAATGGTGACTGCGCCCTCCTCAACTTTCACCTTGACTTCATCGTAGTTGGTGGTACCAGCTTCCTCGACGCGGATTGTGAACTGCCGGTCATCGGTGGTCGAGTTGGTGTTGAACTGGACGGTGCGCGTGCCGCCGGCGGTGGTCTTAACAGTTACGTTCCGGTGCGGGTTAGCGGCACCAGCGGTAACACCGTTCTGACCCTCTACGATAAACGGATACTGGCTCTCAGCAAGCCCGCTGACATCCTTGACGAACAGGCTGTAGGTCTTCATAGACTCGCCGGTGACTGTCACGGAGAAACTGTTGCCACGGACAACGCTGTCCTTGTTGGACGTGATAGCAAGCTTCTTTGTCGAGACCTCGAAGGTCACCGTGTTGGAGTCAAAGCCCTTGCCGTAGAAGTCGGATGTGTCAGGCCACTTTGCAATGGCTGTGTACGTCCCTGCATCGGCGCTCGAAAGGTTGACTGCACCGATATACTGGGTTGCGCCGGTTAGCGGAATGGTCTTCAGGTCCTGTTCGCCGAACTTGGTCGTTGTACCGCCACCTGGCAGGGTGACCTCGATCTTTACCGTGGCGGTCGGGATGACGATGTTGTCAGTCAACTTGAAGTCCAGCAGGTTGTCCCTGGTGACGGATTTGCCGGCCACGGAGTCCTTCTGGGAAGTGTTCAGCACAACATCGAGAACTACGCTCGGGTACTGGACGTTAACATATCCAGATGCGGTGGCCCGGTTTGTCGGGTCCCCAGTGGCGTTGAACACGTAGTAAGGTCCAGTCACCGTACCAATGGCAGTGCTGGTCAGTTCAGGAATGACGCCACCAGATGCCAGGATGGTCTTGTCAATCGCTCCTGCAGTGGGGTCACTGTAGTGTACTATCTGGGTTACGGCGGGTTCAAACGTGAAGTTAATATTTTCCTCGCCTACATAGACGGTATCGCCACTTGTTGCAACCGTCCGCGCCGCTGCAACCGGTGCTACTACCAGCGCAGCCACGAGAAGCATGGCGACAACCATCAATTTTGTCATACTCTTCATACTATACCTCCTTTTGTGATGACATGAGGGAATGTGAACGCCGGGCATTCGACAGACGTCGAATACGGGTTCACCACGCTCTATACTCCGAATTACGGAATATGTCACAGTATTTGTGAAACACTTATTATATCCTTTGTGGTCGGCCGGGGATCCGGTCCCGGGGATGTCCACCACATTGCCAGTAAATATCTATATACATGCGGTTTAAGCCTCATGCCCGGCTAATCGCGGTGTATGGCGATGCTGGAATAAGAATCCCGTGCTGTGAGACGAAAGGCGCGCACGACTGCGCTACCCGCCCTCTCCAACCCGCTCGCAGACGACGCTGCAACTGCCAACGATTGTGGCATTGGATGAAGGAGGAACAATGTAGCAGCGCGCCGCAGGCCCGGGGTTTGAGGGGCCATCTTCCACCCTGTCTCCTTGCATCCAGGAGATCGGGTCTCGCGGGGAACGCGTCGGTCAGCTGGCGATCATATCAGTCTCTTACCTCCCCCCGGGACAGTGCGTGATGACAGTCCCTGAATGCCGTGCCGTGGATAGCCGGGACGACCCGAAGGTTATCTTCATCCGGCCCCTGACCGGAGAATCACTCCACGAGGATGAGAAATTCTTCTCACCCCATTGTTTTCCCTGGGTGCATGCAGTCCACCTGCAATCAGACCCTGAAACCGTCGTGGCCCATCATCGTTCAGATCCTGACCGCCGCAACTCATGCTTCCAGCCCCGTTGTGGCTGGTCTTTTCTACCGTGGCCACCAAACAACTCTACATGCGGATCATTCGCGCCCCAACTCTCGCACGCGCACACGAACTGGCGGTCAGGACAGTCCTCGAGAAAGGATGGGTGCTGGAGACCGAGAACGGCGAGGCCACGGTCGAGTGTGAGGAACTCGCACTCGAGGTGGAGTCGCCGGAGAGGCCGCCGATGGCAAGTTCCGCCTCCCGGTTCCAGCAACGTTTCCTGGACGTCTACGCAGAGAACCTCCTCCACGGCGCCGAGGCGCAGTTTGAGTACGACTACCACCGGCGACTCTTTGACTGGGGCGAAGGGCTGACTGTGAACGGCGAGGATCTCCACATCGACCAGATCGACTACATCGTCCGTAAACTCACCGCCGCAGAGAACTCCCGGCGGGCTATCGCGGTCACCTGGAACCCGGTCATCGATGAGAACCTGGATGACTGTCCCTGCCTCCAGATCGTACAGTGCCTCATCCGGGACGGCAAACTCCAGATGAAGGTCGTCTTCAGGAGCAACGACATCCTCTCCGCCGCCGGCGCGAACATGTACGCGCTCGTCCACCTGCAGAAGGCGATCGCCGACCGGTTAGGTCTTCCCTGCGGGCGCTACACCCACATCGCGCTCGTCCCCCACATATACTACCTGCGGGACGTAAACGACATCGAGCCGTTCTGCAAATCCGGGAGAGAGATCCGGCCCATCGCCCCGGTCTGCCGCGCCTGCGGAAGATGCCCCCGCTCAGGTGGGGCATGAAACCCCTGCCGTCACCTTAATTAAGATTCAAAAACAACATCTGAAGGCCAAACAGCCCGGTAGTGTAGCGGTCAATCATGTGAGACTCTGGATCTCACGACAGCAGTTCGAATCTGCTCCGGGCTACTCTTTCTATCCTGAAGATGGTCTTTACAGGTTACAACAGCCACCTTATAGAGACAAGACACCCCCTCTCTCACACGCATCCTTGATGATGCTCCCGTCACAAAGAGATAGAGGGAGGGATACATCGTTGCCTTACAAACCGGGCTGCACCCTGCGGCTCAACGACGAAGTGGCGCTTCTCCTGCTCACTGCTCTTTACGAGGATGGGGCAATCGACTGCATCCAGGTTCAGGTCGTCCCTCTCCCCTGGCGGTCGTTTCGTGAGCACCTCGACCGGATCGCCGCAACCGGCATACCGGCCGTCATCCACGCACCCCACCACAGCCACGGCGTCAACCCCTGTGCCCCCACCCTCCGGAGCAACCGTCCGCTCGCAGAGATCGAGGCCCATATAGAGGAGGCCATGAATCAGACGCTCGAGGCCGCCGACACCCTGGGTGCGGAGACGGTCGTCCTCCACGCCGGCCGCTACGAACCCGGAGATCGCGCCGCCGCCGAAGAGACGTTTGCCGTGTTCCTCGACCACCACAACGACCCTCGCCTTACCCTTGAGAACCTCCCCGCCGTCCACGCCGGCTACCCCCTCCTTGGGAACACCGCCGGAGAACTTGCCGCTCTTGCGGCTGGCAGGATCGGCCGGTTCTGTCTGGACTTCCCCCACCTTGCCTGCACCACAAACTACCGCCAGATCTCTTTCGCAGAGGAGTTAGCCCGATTTGAAGACCTCAATGTGACCCTCCACCACCTCTCGAACGTGAGAAGGGGTTCGATCACGGACGAGCACCTTGAACTCGACCACCCGGAGGGCGGGCTTGACCTTGCAGCGGTCATTTCCAGGCTCGAGCGGCACCCCGAGATCCCGACAGTGCTCGAGTACAAGCGCGACCCGACGGTCTATGTCGCGCAGGTGCGGGTCTTTGCCAGGCTCCGGGAAGATCTGGCCGGAGCGTAAAGATCGCGCCCTATCGCGTGGGGCCACCCCCAGGACGACGGAGACCGGACCTGGGTTTGCAGCCCCTCCACGCCGCAGAGAGATCGATCATATTCATGTTAGGGGTCATACCGGGAGAGACGTTCCGCGGGGGACCTCACGACTGTTGCCGTGGTTGTCATCCCTTCTATCATCCACGCGCCCCGCACGGCCACGGGGTGAATCCCTGCGCTCCGGGCGCATATCGAAGAAGGTCATGAACCGGACGTTCGAAGCCGCAGATACCTTCGGCACGGCGACGATCATCATCCACCCCGGGCGCCGCCCGTAAAGAGTTCCATGGGTTCCTGGACGGCTACGCCTGGCCCGCCTCAGCCTCGAGAACCTCACGGCGGTCTTTTGCGGCCGCTCCATTCCCGGGACAGCGGCCGAAGAACTCGAAGACCCTGCAGACTGGATCGAGCCAACGGTTCGCGATCCGTTCGTGGATTCTTGCAACAACCTTTCTGGGTTTTTCCCATCAGGAGTTCTTTTCTCTGTCTTCGAGGGTCTCCTCTGCGCCTTCGAAAGAGCCTTCTTATCGGTGCGGAAGGACCAGAGGTTCTCGATCTTCTCTCCGTTCGATAAAGTAGCAACGGATTCAATACCTGGATCGACCCCTAGCGTGGTATCTTTCTCTCGTGCCGGAGAGGGTTCGTACTCGACCGAGAAGCAGGCATACCCCTTCCCGGTTGAAGACCGCCGGACCGTGAGAGTCTTGATGTTACTTTCGATCGGGCGGTGGAGGTCGATCGGGATGTTTCCAATATTTGATGCGTCGAGGTGCGCGCCGGCATCATTTATGTGAAAACCAGACCGGGGATACCCGGGATCATCCCACCCAGCCTTCACCCCTTGGAAGAAGGCTTTGAACGCGAGATCCACACGTTTTGAGACCTCCTGTAAGACCTGAGAGTAAACTGTAGAGAGGCCGGGATGCTCCTTTTTCCAGATTGGAATTATCGACATACCCCAGCTTCTGCTCCATCTGAGAGACCTGCGATTTTATCGGGTAGAGCCGATAGCGATACCCCTCCATCCGCATGGTCTTGTCACATCACTCTCTGGTCTCGATATACTTCGTGAACTACCACGCGCCTCTCGGGCGTGGCTTCCTGCTTCGTGGACAATACTTGCATCACTGAGATGTGATGTAGCGGCATCGTCTCCACAGGCTCAAAGGGCTGTTCCATCCCCACGCGGTGAATATTCACCGCAGCATTGGAATCTCTATCGGCAATAAACCCGCAGAATGGGCATTCGTGGACTCTTTCTGAAAGAGCCTTTTTCACGATGCGTCCACAGTTTGCGCAGATCTGCGTTGCATCTCGGGGATCGATCTGAATGAAGTTCATACCAGCACTTTCAGCCTTGTACGAGAGGTAAGAATATAACCGCCCCCACGATGCACTGTGGATACTCCTGCGGAGTCCGCAAGATTTGCCGTTCTCCTTGAGATACTTGATATTCAAATCTTCGACACAGATCGTTGCATAGGTGTCAACGTACTGACGAGAAAGTTTGTGCAGGAAATCGTTCTTCTGGTTCGTGATGTGCTCATAAACCTTCTCCAGCCTG
>Ga0116194_1001493_pt1 | contig 14180 bp, 11 predicted proteins | sample AD_SCU001_MetaG_FD_89887 | JGI IMG/M metagenome (GOLD analysis project Ga0116194, IMG submission 89887) | Active sludge microbial communities of municipal wastewater-treating anaerobic digesters from China - AD_SCU001_MetaG | ecosystem: Engineered > Bioreactor > Anaerobic > Digestate | place...
CGTGACGCCGGGCGAGCACAACCTCTCGGTCCAGCTCGTCAACAACGACCACACCCCGCTCATCCCGCTCGCGTTTGACACGGTCAACGTGACGGTCACCGGGGAGGCGAACGTCACTCCAACACCGACGGTGAACGTCACCCCGACGCCAACGATGAACGTCACGCCGACACCGACAGTGAACGTCACTCCAACGCCGACAGTGAACGTCACGCCAACGCCGACAATGAACGTCACCCCGACACCGACGACGACCGGCACTCCGAAACCGACGGTGACGCCGGGAGTACCGGTGAAGAGCATGGATCTCGAGCTTTACAAAGGCTGGAACTTCGTCTCCATCCCAAGGCCGCTCTCCCCGGGCAACAACACCGCGATTGAGGTCTTCGGGGACGTCGACACCGGCGGAAGGCCGATCTACACCTATACCCCGGGGGCCGGCTTTGAGACTCTGGGCGCGAATACGACCCTGGAGGTCCTTGACGGCTACTGGGTCTATTCGACCGAGGCCATGACCGTGAAGCTGAACTTCAGCACCAACCCGGTGATGGCCCCCGCGTCCAAGGCTCTCTCCCCGGGATGGAATGCCATCGGCTACTCCGACCTGACTCCGCTGAGCGCAAACGACTCGCTCATATCGGTGGAAGACAACTGGGTCTATGTCGTCGGCTACGACGCGGAGAACCAGAACTACCAGCCGGCACTCGTCAACGGTCTGAAGGGGGCTCAGGGTGAGAACCAGAAACTCTTCCCGACCGAGGGCTACTGGCTGTTTATGCGCGAGGATGGCACACTGGCTGCCATCAGCGCCTGACCCTTTTTTTTGACGATCTGGACACTTCCCGGCCCTGCTCGGTCCCACATCGCCCTATCCTTGAGCCCGCGACTGCAGGCCCGGGCGCCTGTTGCTGCCGGGAAACACCGGACCCTCTAAAAAATGACTTCCCGGGGGAGACCGGGTTTCAGGGGGAGGCGGGTGCGGCCGTTGGCCGGCTGAACCGGTCCATCACGGAGAGGACCGCGGGCATGACCAGGATCGCGCCCATGAGCGAGAACCCGACGGTGATGACCGTCACGATCCCGAAGTTAGAGATGATGTTGAACGTCGAGAGCAGCAGCGCCGAGAACCCGAAGACCGTCGTCATCCCGGACACCGTGATGGCCGTCCCGATCTTCTGCACCGCCTGCTGGATCGCCTCATACAACTCCTTCCCGCGCCTCCGCTCTTCGTGGAACCGCTCCATGATCAGGATGGTGTACTCCGAGGCTACCCCGATCGTCATCGACCCGAGCACCGCGGTCAGCGGCGTATAGTCGAGGCCGAGCAGGTACATGATTGCCCCGTTCCAGCCCACGATGAAGATGATCGGGATGACCGGCGAGACCGCCGTCGCCTTCCGGTAGACAAGGAGCAGGAAGAGGAAGATCAACAAAAACCCGAGGACGGTCATCATCGTCTTGCTCTCCGAGATATCGGTCATCAGGTTGGTGAACATCTCAAGCATCCCCGTCGGCGTTGCCGTGATGCCCGGCGGCGGGCTCTTCCACGCAACGTCGCTCTTCATCCGGTCCACGAGCGAGAGGGCGACCTCGTTCTCCATCTCGACAAGCCCGAACTCGATGACCGTCTCGGTATTGCCGCTCAGGTACTTCTCTTTCGTTGCCTCCGGGATGCGCTTGAGGACCTCATCGACCTCCTGCTGGGTCGCCGGCATCCGGCCGCCGTTGTACTGGACCAGGTAGGTGACGATACTCGTGGCCGACGTGATCTTATCGTTGTTTGCGACCTCATAATCCCCAAACTCCTTCATCCATGTCAGGGTGTCCAGGTTCGTGACGCCGCCGCCCCTGATATAGAGCGTCAGGGTTTCCGTCGACCCCATGACGCGCCGCATCTTCTGCAGGTCAACGACCGCCGGCATATCATCAGGGACGAAGGTCTCCTCGTCTGAGTTGATGGGGATGCTGGCGTCGAGGTGCACGCCGGCAAGCGCGACGAGCCCGAGAACCAGGAGGATCGGTATCGGATGTCGTGCAATCTTTCCCGCAACGCCGCCGAGGAACCGGTCGTAGGCCGCCATGCTGGAGCCGGTGGACGCGTCCCCTTCTGCCTTCGGGCGGTACCTGACCAGCATGCCGAACGTCGGGACGATGATCAGGGCCGATATGTAGCAGAAGATCACCCCCATGACGCAGACCAGCCCGAAGTCGCGGACCATCGGGACGGGGGAGACCCACATGGCGATGAACCCGAGGGATGTCGCGATCATCGCGTACAGGATCGCGGGGCCTGAGTTCCGGATAGTCGTCATCACCGCTTCCCCGAGCGGGGAGGTTCGCGCCTCTTCATCGAACCGGGACTGGAACTGGATGGCGTAGTCGATACCGATCCCGATCAGCACCGGGAACGCGCCGATCACGACCATGCTGATCGGGATCCCGACAAGCCCCATGGTGCCGAAGGTCAGGATAAGTCCCGTTCCCACCACGAAGACCGGCAGGAACCGGTAGCGGACGTGCCCGAAGAGGAGCCCTACGGCGAGCACCATGAGGAGCATGGCGGCGCCGATCAGCACACCCATCGATGCGTTGATCTCCTCCCCCATCTGCTTGGCGAAAGCAGGGGAACCGGTCACGGTCACCTTGACGCCCGGGGGCATATCAGAGCAGCTGATGCGCGATTCGATGCTGTCGATGACCTGGTTCCGGGTATCCGAGGAAACCCCGGGCGCGAGGGTGACGGCGCTGATCGTCATCATGTTGGACGGGAGGTACCGGGAGAGGAGTTCCGGCGGCACCCGTTCCTTTGCCATGCTGATCTCCACCTCGGATGCGGGGAGCGCGCCCCCGTTCACCTGCTTCACCATGTCGGTGATGCTCATGGTGCCGGCGACGTACTCCTCGCGGGCGATCTCGGACTGTAGCCGGTCTATATAGGCGAGGACGTCGGTATCGAGGACGTTGTCGCATTCGAAGAGCAGCATGATCGAATCGGACTTGAATGTGTCCATGTACTTGTCGAGCAGGGCACCGCGGGGCGTGCTCTTGTCGATGTAGGTATCGCGCCCCGTCTCCATGGTGGTCTGGCCCATGCCGTAGAGTGCAACAATCATGACGAGAACAAAGAGCGCGGCGACTGCTGCGGGTCGCCGCGTGATGCTCTCGGCGATTAGTTCAAATGGTGATCTCACGCTCTGCCTCCACTTTCATATATATCTCCGCATCAGGGAGATAAATGATTTGTTGCGAATGAGACAACAATCGGGATCGAGCTGCCGGCACCGGGATCGACGATCGAGGTATACGGGTGGCCGCGCAGTTCAGGGCGCTGTCGCACCGGGTCGCTTTCGCGGGATTCATGCCGTCTTTGCGATCGTCGCGGCAACGCGAGAGTCAGTGGTACGGGTGGTAAATACGGCCTTACGCGAAGGGGGCGTCACATGCCCATCTGCCGTTCTTCGCACCAACGCGGTCGCGAGCATTAGAAGAGGTTAATAATAGAGCCTCACGCGGAAGTCCGTGCAGGGTGCGTGAACGGGGTTACCCGGTGCCCGGGAGCGGGCGGACGGCGCCCCCGCACGAGGAGCCCCCTCCGCCCGCACCCCCCGGTGCCTCACCGGGGAACCGCCTTATACTCCTGTAGCAGGGCGTCGGCGTACGCCTCTTTCTTCTTTGTCGGTATGTAGTTGAAGGCCCCGGCCCTTCTCAGGAGCTCGGCGCGAATCGCGGCATCGTCCGCGAGATGCAGGTCCCGCACGCCGTCGATGATCATCTCAAGCTGGTTGATGCCAGTCGGCTTCCCGTCCACGAGGACCGTCTTGATCTTGATCGCCTCCGGCTTGATCCCGCCGCATATGGTGCAATAGTCGCCTTCCTTCTCGTTTGTCACGCTCCTTCACTCCCCCGGATCATCGTAAGCGACATCTTGAACCGAGTGATGGCGGAGAGGGCGTGGGGGACGTTTGCCGGGAAGATGATCGTCTCCCCCGCGGTCATCTGGTGCGTCTCCCCCGCGATCCAGACCTCGCACTCGCCGTCGAGGATAGTCACCACCGCGTCGTAAGGCGCGGTGTGCTCCGAGAGCCCTTCGTCCTCGTCGAACGAGAAGAGGGTGATGCTCCCCGATCGGTTGTTGATGACCATCCTGCTTGCCACGGTCCCGTCCTGGTAGGCGACGAGATCCGGTAGCCGGAGGACCTTCCCCTGTAACTCTGCACGTTTCTCTTTAGCCATTGGTACACCAACCTCTTCTTTACTCTGACGTCCTTCGCTTATTTACTCTTCTCATTTCCCCCGTCCATACACGAGTGCCCCGTCCACCGGGCAGACCTCCGTGCACCGGCCGCAGAGGTAGCACTCGCCGAGGCGGGCGGATGGGTCTGCCTCCCCGGTCGGGCACGCCCGCTCGCACTTCCGGCATTTTATGCAGGCGTCCGTCCGCCGGAGCCGGTAGAGGGCCCTTGACGCCGCGGGGGCGAGGAGGGCGCCGTACGGGCAGACGTAGCGGCAGAACGGCCGATAGACGACGGCGGAGAGGAGGACGATCGCAAGGAAGACGAAGAACGATACGCCCGCGATCGCGAGGTGGAAGAAGGCCGGGAGGCCTATGAGCGCAAGGAGGTTCACCGAGAGCCCGAGAGCGGCGACGAGGAAGACGATGAAGACGCCGGCCCTGACCGCCACCGGGGCTCGGCTTTCGGCGCGGCCGCGCTTCTTTGCCGGGAGCAGGTACATGAGTTCCTGGACGGCTCCCGCCGGGCAGACCTGCCCGCAGATGACCCGGCCGAATACGAGGGCGAGGGCGATGAAGGCAAGAAGTCCGCCGATTGCCGCAGGAAGCGGCGACCCGAGGGCCGCCGCGTTCCCGAGGACGACCATCTGCAGCTGGTAGGGGAAGACCGGCGCGAAGACCAGGAACCCGAGGAGTACCGAGACGATGAGGAACGGCAGCGCACGCCGCCGGGTGAACCGGCCGGAGTACCAGAGCCAGGCGAGGGCGGCAAACGCGAGGAGGCCGTAGATGAATCCTGCGGCCTTCGGGATCGATTCGATGACCATTGCGTCCTCAGAGCAGTCTCGTCCCGGTCGTCGGGCGCGGGACCTTCACCACGAGCACCTTGAAGGTCTGATCGCTCTCGTTCATCCAGCGGTGCGGTATCTTTGCCGGGCTGTCGACCAGGTGGTCTTTCCCGACCTCTGCGCGCTCGTCGCCGATCTCGACGATCCCGGTCCCTTCGAGGACGTAGAAGAAGACGTCCACCGGGGTTATGTGTTTCTTCAGCGATTCGCCGGGTGCAAGGGTGATCACCACCGCAGTCGCGTGCTCGGTGTCGTAGACCTTCCGGGCGTCGACGTGGTGGGGGTTTGCACCGATCGGTTCCTTTGCTACATCAACAATCTTCATAGCGTTCATCTCCAATGTTATACGAGTCTCTCGCAACATTTAACCTTTGTAGTTTGTCCAGTAGTTCGCGAGGCACTCCCGCCGCCGCTGTTCCCGCCGGCGGGCCCGCATCTCCGGGAAGGTCGGTTCATCGCTCTGGACCGCCGGGCAGTAGGGGCAGAGGGCGAAAGCCACGTCGTCGGCCTTATCCCTGACCGGGCAGAGGTAGGCCCCCTCCCACTCGTCGACGATCTGCCCGCCGGGGAACGGGGTGCCGACGGGGTGGGCGGGTTCTCCCCGGACAAACATGGTGAACCCGGAGAGGAGGTACTTCAGGTAGAGGTACTTCGGGTCCTTCTCCCGCGCCTTTGCGGCACAGGCCTCCGCCACCATGGCGGCGTAGGCGCCGAGCGCCGGGTCCGGGGGCTCGTCCATGCCGGAGCCGGAGCCGTTCCGGGAGAGGAGGACCAGGCGGTGGTGCGCCGAAAAGATCTCCTCCCTGACGCTTGCAAGGAGGCGGTCGCGGTAGTCCTCCGGGAGGTTCGCGACCTTCCGTTCGAACCGGGCATTCATCACCTCAAGGTCGTGGAGGTCAAACGCCTTCATCTCGCCGGCGATGATCTGGAGGAGTTCTCCCTTTGTCGCCGCCCCCTGCATCCGGCGGCAGGCCGCCCGGATGGCCGCCACCGGTACCGGTCTCCCACGCTCTGCCTCCTCTCCATCGTTGGCGAAGGGGTCGATGATGAGAGAGCAGGCGTCGTCCGGGCCGGTGCCGGGCTGGCCGCGGCCTTCCCGGCCGATGAGCCGCAGGAGATGGTTCAGGAACACGCGGAGCCGCATGATGTCACCCGAGTTCTTCAGAAGATATGGGATGTTGAGAGGTTTAATCCTGGTGTAACTCCCAGAGTAACAACATGGATGGCCTGATCCGGAACCTGATGACGCTCGGGCTGACCGAGTATGAGGCCAGGGTCTACGCGGCCCTCGTCGGCATCGGCGAGGGGAGCGCCCGCCAGATCCACGAGGCGAGCGGAGTCCCCCGCCCGCGGGTCTACGACATCGCCGAAGGGCTGGCCGGCAGGGGGTTCGTCACCGTCCGGCGGGGGAACCCGCACGTCTACATCCCGGCCGAGCCCGCCGTCGTCGTCCACCACTTAAAGAGCGCTGCCGATGCCGCGGCGACGGCGGCGGTGCAGGGCCTCGACGCCCTCTCGCTCGATGCCCGGTCGAAGAACTCACCGATATGGTACGTGCAGGGGGAGTGGAGCATCCGGCGCCACGCGGAGTCGCTCGCCGGGGGCGTCACCCGCGACCTTGCAGTCGTCTGCCTGGATTACGGGCAGATCGGGGAGTTTGCCCGGTTGATTGCCGATACGTCACGGGACCACCCGGTGAGCGTCCTCCTCCCGAACGGGAGGCGCGGGATCAGAAAACCGCTCGGGAACGCCTCCCTCCACGTCCCGAGACCGTTCTGCGCCTTCTTCCAGGAGAACATCTTCGAGAAGGTCTACTGCGGGCCGATCCCGGTGGACGGGTCGGCCTTTCTGCTTGAGTACATTTTCATCGCCGATGACCGGGTCTGCATGATCGTCTACCGGGAGGACGGGGTCAGGAACGCCGTCGTGATCACCCTGCCGTTCATCACCTGCGTCCAGAGGCAGTTCGTCAACAGGATGATCGCGAGCGCAGAGAGGATCGAAGGGTCGGACGGGGGCCTGTAACCCGCCGGGTAACAGGGGGTGGAGAGAGGGGGGTGGGCGACCTCATATCCCGAGTTTCGCCCGCTTCTCCTCGATGTGCCCGACGATCCCCTCCACCGCCTCTCTCGCGTCCGTCTCGACGCGGAGCACCCCGCCGGTGATACCGGGGAGGTCCTCCGTGAGGAGTTTGACGAGGTCCGGGGCGCCGGTGACCGTCGGGACCGGGTTGACGTAGGTGTAGAGACCGAGCGCGAGCGCAAACAGGGCGTCGATCGTCGCCTTCTGCTCCATGTACTCCGGTGCGGCGACGGCGACCGGGAGGTCCGGGAGGGGGACGCCGCCGAGGGCGTCGGAGATCGAAGAGAGGAGGTCGGCGCACCGGCCGGTGTCGGTGCAGGTCCCGAACCCGAGCACCGGCGGGACGCCGAGCGTCGTGCAGAGCCCCTTGAGCCCCGGGCCGGCCTTTGCTCGCGCCTCCGGGGAGCAGAGCCCGGCGACCTGGAGGGCCGCGACCCCGCAGCCCATCCCGAGGACCAGAATGTCGCGGGCGATCAGGTCCTCCGCGACCGCGACGGTGTGGACGTCCTGCCCGGAGTCGCGCAGCGTGGTGCAGGAGACGAGCCCCACGACGCCCCGGATGGTCCCGTCCTTGATGGCGGAGAGGAGCGGGTCGAGACTTCCACCCAGTGCGTCGACGATACTCTCGGGGGCGAACCCGACCACCGCCTCCCGCACGGGGAGGCCCCGGATCGGTTCTACCGTTTTGTGCCGCTCCCTGAAGTTCTCGATCCCCATCTGGAGGAGGGCTGCCGCCTGCTCCTTTGCCTCCTCCGGGACGTACTCGAGCCGCTCGCCCCCACCCTCGAAGACCACGACTTCGCTGACCGGGATCAGTTTGAAGTGGTACTTCTCGGCGTAGAGGGGGTCGAGCGGGAGCGAGCAGTTCATGTCGGCCGCAAAGACATCCACCGCTCCGGTGGCGAGCACCGCCTCCTGCATGATCCAGTTCCCCGTGTAGCCGTAGAAGACGTCGTCCATCTCCCGGCGCTGGATCAGTTCCTGCCCGGTCTCGATGTTCGCGATGACCCGCAGGCCCTTCGCTCCCGCCGCCCGCGCCTTCTCCTGCCATTCATTGGTGCGGGCGAGGTCGATGAGGGCGAACCCGAGGAAGGGCTCGTGACCGTTCGGGAGGATGTTAACGTAGTCGGGGTCGAGCACCCCGAGGTCGACCCGCATGGGGTGCGGGCGGGGGATGCCGTAGAGGATGTCCTGGATGTACTCAAGCACGATCTGGCTCTGGTAGGCCATCGCGACGCCGAGGCGCATCGCCCGCATGGCGTGGCTCGCGAACCAGCCGTCGACGTTCGTCAGGGTGGAGGCGGTATCGACGATCGTCTCCCCATAAATCCCGCCCGGGAAGAGGTTGAGTCTCCTCCAGACCTCTTTTCGCTCCGGCGGGGCGAGCCGCTCCACGATCCGGCTCGGCTCGTGGGTGAACCGGTGGAAGTCCTCCTCGACGAAGTCGCAGAGTCTGAGGGCTACCTCGGCGTCGCTCCCGCCCGTATCGATCCCGAGCCGTTCTGCAAACGTCCGGAGTTTCTCAGGCTCAGCGATGGAGAAGGGGGTTTTGCCCTCGGCAGTCGCCCGCAGGGTCCTGACCGCCTGCGTTGCGTGGTAGTGGTAGTTCGACGCTCCCATGACGTTTCGCAGCAGCATCATCCGCATCGCCATGCCGTCGGCGCTGATCCCGCAGACCCCCCGATGGTTCCGGCTCGCGTCGGCCCGGCAGGGGCCGTTTGAGCAGAAGTCGCACCGTGCCCCCGCCTGGCAGAAGGCGCACCGCCGGTCGGGGTCGGTGCCGAGGCCCTGGGCCTCGTAGCGGTCCCAGACGTTGGACATGCCGTCCTTCTTGAGCCGTTCGTAGACGGTCCGGACCGAATTGTGGTAGGATATCCTGTTGCTCTCCATGGTCATACGGGCAGGTAACCGGACCGGAGCCGTAAAAAAGTATCGATGCGGCCTACTGCACCGATTCCAAATGAACAGACCCTCTCTGGCCTTCGTCCCATCCCCCACAGAGCGCTCCCCTCCGTCCCCCCGCTCCGCCCGCGCTTCGCGCTCCTCCCCCGCCCCCGGGGATGGTGCTGGCAGCGGTTTCCCGGGGGAGGAGAGAGGTAGAACCCGGTTTTCCAGGCTTGTCTCGGTACACTGGACCGTGGTGGCTATCGCCACGGGGGGAGGGGACCGGGGAGGGGGAAGCCCCCTCCCCGGGCAAAATGGTACCCGTACGTTCCTCTCCGGCATCCCCCACCCCGCCCGCGCTTCCTGGAGGGGATACTCGTACGTTCCTCTCTGGCAACCCCCACCCCGCCCGCGCTTCCTGGAGGGGATACCCGTACGTTCCTCTCTGGCAGCCCCCACCCCGCCCGCGCTTCGCGCTCCTCCCCCGCCCCCTCCCGGGGGCAGGGGCAGTCATGGCGATAGCCAGGGGAAAGCCGTGTCAGGGGGTGGTGCTGGCGGTGGTTTTTCGGGAGAAGGGGGGAGAGCGAGCCCGGACCTGGTTCGACCCCGGGATCTCCCCGTGCAGTGGACCGTGGTGGCTATCGCCACGGGGGGAGGGGACCGGGGAGGGGGCTCGTCCCCTCCCCGGGCAAAATGGTACCCGTACGTCCCTCTCCGGCAGCCCCCACCCCGCCCGCGCCTGCGGCGCTCCTCCTCCGCCCCCTCCCGGGGGCGAGGGCAGTGCTGGCGATAGCCGGTGGGAAGCCGTGCCCGGTTCTCCCCCGGGTTCCCCCCGTGCAGTGGACCGTGGTGGCTATCGCCATGGGGGGAGGGGACCGGGGGGGGCTCCCCCTCCCCGCAGGTGTGAACTCATACGTCCCTCTCCGGCAGCCCCCACCCCGCCCGCGCCTGCGGCGCTCCTCCTCCGCCCCCTCCCGGGGGCGAGGACAGTCATGGCGATACCTGGTGGGAAGCCGTGCCCGGTTCTCCCCCGGGTTCCCCCCGTGCAGTGGACCGCGTGGTGGCTATCGCCATGGGGGGAGGGGACCGGGGAGGGGGAAGCCCCCTCCCCGCAGGCGGGTACCCGTACGTTCCTCTTCAAAGCCCCCGGCCCCCGGCCCCCGGAGGGGGGCAGTACGTGGGATACCCGGGAAAAGCCGTCTCCCGGGATGCAACCCCCCGGATAGTGTGAAAAAGATGCTACTCTCCTCCGTTGAGAGTGCCGGTAATTGAGAATCGTTGCACTACCCTTCTTCGATATACTGTTTCAGCGCCACGGCGTTGTTATGCTCCTCATCTTTGGCGGCGTAGAGGAGCGTGACGGTTCCGTCGTTCGCCTCCCCCCGGAGCCGGGCGAGCGCCTCCTCCTTCCCCTCGAGTTCAGCCCGGTAGCGCCGCAAAAACTCCTCCCACTTCGCCGGGTCGTGCCCGAACCACCGGCGCAGTTCGGTCGTCGGCGCAAGGTCCTTCTCCCACCGGTCGACCTTCGCGTTCGCCTTCGAGATGCCCCGCGGCCAGAGCCGGTCGACGAGGACCCGGAGCCCGTCGTCCTCTGAGGGCTCTTCATAAACCCGTTTTATGCGTATCATGGGCGGGGGATACGGCGGGCCCCTACTTAACCCTGTCTCCCAGAGTAACCAGACCCGTGCGATGGAGGATTTCCGCCGGCAGGGCTTCTCCAGCGTCGGAGGGCAACCCTGCAAAAGGTATATCATGCTTGCTTCCATCTCCCCGCCCCGTATGACGAGACTGGAAAGACTCCTGATCCTCACCCTGGTGATAGGGTGTGTAACCCTCTTCTCCGGGGCGGTCGCCCAGGATGGGTATGGGTACGACACAACTGCGACGCCGACAGCGAATGTGACACCGGCTGCCGAAGCAAACGTTACGATCACGTCGCCGGAGGAAGGTGCCACCGTTGCTGCCGGGAACGTGACGGTTACGGTGAACCTGACGAACTTCACGCTGGTCGAACCGATCAACCAGTCGAACGCACCCGGTGAAGGCCACCTGCACTACTACCTCGATGCCCCGGTGCCGACGAACGCGAGCGCTCCGGCTATCCCCGAAACCGGTGGTTATGTCATCTCCACGAACACCTCCTACACCTGGGAGAACGTGACGCCGGGCGAGCACAACTTCTCGGTCCAGGTGGTCAACAACGACCACACGCCGATCATCCCGCTCGTGTACGATACGGTCAACGTGACGGTCGGCGGGAACGTGACCGGGAACGCGACGGTGGTGAACCTCACCGCAGAGAACATCGCCTTTGATACGGACACCATCACGGTGCCTGCGGGGGCGAACGTGACCGTCCACTTCGTCAACAAGGATGACGGCATCCCCCACAACTTCGCGGTCTACGATAGTTCCCTCCGGTCGGAGCAGATCTTCGTGGGCGATATCATCACCGGGCCCGCCGAGACGAACTACACCTTCACGGCTCCCTCAGAACCCGGGACGTACTACTTCCAGTGCGACGTCCATCCCTCCATGAACGGCGATTTCATCGTAGAGTAACGGAGAACGAACCGGTGTGAGAAGGGCGGGACAGTTCCCGTTCTTCCTGCCCCCTTTCCCTCGCAGAGATCCTCCTGATCCGGGAGCCGGCAACCGCGCCGTCTCGCTCCCGGCATACGGAATCGGGGCCATCAGCGGGCTATTTCAGCCGAAAGAGGTTTTTTGGGGCTGAAAAGGCAAACCCTGCGAAAGGTATAATATGCTCGCTTTCATTCCCTGCCCCGTATGCAAAGATTGGTAAGACTCCTTACCCTCACCCTGGTGATAGGGTGTGTAGTGCTCTTCTCCGGGGCGGTCGCCCAGGTGGAGAACGCCGCCAACATGACCAACCAGACAACAGGACCACAGACGGCGGAGGGAGTCCCGCCGGAGATCACGCAGTATGCGGCCGACTGGCCGCTCCCCAACAAAGACTACGAAAATTCCAGGGCAACGACCGAAGCGTCAATCGACAAAGGCAACGTCCGCGATCTATCGATCGCCTGGACGTTTAATATCACCGCCAACGGCACCTTCGGCGGCGCGAGCAGCAACCCCATCATCATGGGGGAGACCGTATTCTTCCAGGACCTTCATGCCAACATCTACGCCCTGAACCTCGCCGATGGTTCGGTGAAATGGGAGAAGGTCTACAACAACACCACCGTGACCGGGCCGAACGGGCCGGCGGTCGGGTGGGGCAAAGTCTTCGTGGCAGGCGATCCGTTCTCGATCGCGGCGCTGAATGTATCGAGCGGTGAAGAACTCTGGTCGACGCAGCTCATCAACACCTCGGCCGTGGCCGGGGAGGTCATCGGTGAGGGCATCGATATCCAGCCTACGGTCTACGACAACTTCGTCTACACCTCGACGGTCCCCGGCCGCGGCGATGTCTTCTACCGGGGCGGGGCTGTCGGGTACCTCTACGCCCTGGACCAGGAAACCGGGAAGATCGCGTGGAACTTCAGCACGGTCGACGACCCGGTGAGCATCTGGGGCAACCCTGACATCAACAGCGGCGGCGGGGCCTGGTATACCCCCGCCGTGGATACGGAGACCGGCATCGTCTACTGGGCCATAGCAAACCCGGCACCGTTCGCAGGGACCCCGGAGTTCCCGAACGGCGCAAGCAGGCCCGGCCCGAACCTCTACACCAACACCATGATGGCGCTCGACCACGCGACCGGGGATATGGCCTGGTTCACCCAGGTGCTCCCGCACGACCTCTTTGACCACGACCTGCAGATCGCACCGATCCTTACCGGTGCCAACGTCAGCGGCAAGGACCAGAACGTCGTGCTCGGCGCCGGGAAGATGGGCAGGGTCTACGCCTTCAACCGTGACTCCGGTGCCATCCTCTGGATCGCCGACGTGGGCAGGCACGAGAACGACCAGCTTGCGGTGCTGCCGCCCGGCAACACCACGGTCTACCCGGGAGCGCTCGGGGGTGTCGAGACCCCGATGGCCTACGCCAACGGCACGGTCTACGTGCCCTACGTCGACCTTTACACCAACTGGACACCGGTAAGTTCGCTCTCGATAGGTGTCAAGAACGCGCCCCAGGCTGAGATCCAGCCGTTCACCGAGGGGACGGGTGGACTTGTGGCCATCGAGGTCGATACCGGCAAGATCCTCTGGGACAGGAAACTTGATTCCATCAATGTGGGCGGCGCGACGGTCGTCAACGACCTGGTCTTTACGGCGACCTTCGACGGGACGATCTACGCCTTCGATGCGATGACCGGCGAGCAGGTCTGGAACTTCACCGCTCCTGCGGGTATCAACGCCTGGCCCGCGGTGGCAAACGACACCATCATCTGGCCCTGCGGCGTCGGGGGCACGCCCCAGGTCATCGCCCTACGGCCAGGGGGTATGGGGAACGTCACCCCGACCCCGACGGTGAACGTCACCCCGACGATGACGGCGAACGTGACGCCCACCCCGACAGTGAACGTGACGCCGACACCGACGATGAACGTCACCCCGACCCCAACAATGAACGTCACCCCGGTCGCCGGGGCGAACGTCACGATCACGTCGCCGGAGCAGGGTGCCAGCATCGCTGCCGGGAACGTCACGGTTACGGTGGACCTGACGAACTTCACGCTCGTCGAGCCGGCCGGCCAGGCGAACGCTCCCGGTGAAGGCCACCTGCACTACTACCTTGACGCCCCGATACCGACGAACGCGAGTGCTCCCGCCATCCCCAGGACTGGTGGTTATGTCGTCTCCACGAACACCTCCTACACCTGGGAGAACGTGACGCCGGGTGCGCACAACTTCTCGGTCCAGGTGGTCAATAACGACCACACGCCGATCATTCCGCTCGTATACGACACGGTCAACGTGACGGTCAGCGGGAACGTCACCCCGACGCCGACAGTGAACGTGACTCCGACACCGACGGTGAACGTCACCCCGACACCGGCGGCGGCCGGGAACGCGACGGTGGTGAACCTCACCGCAGAGAACATCGCCTTCGACACGGACACCATCACGGTGCCTGCGGGGGCGAACGTGACCGTCCACTTCGTCAACAAGGATGACGGCATCCCCCACAACTTCGCGGTCTACGATAGTTCCCTCCGGTCGGA
>Ga0116194_1001495_pt1 | contig 14174 bp, 16 predicted proteins | sample AD_SCU001_MetaG_FD_89887 | JGI IMG/M metagenome (GOLD analysis project Ga0116194, IMG submission 89887) | Active sludge microbial communities of municipal wastewater-treating anaerobic digesters from China - AD_SCU001_MetaG | ecosystem: Engineered > Bioreactor > Anaerobic > Digestate | place...
CAAAAAAAGGCCCCGGGTACGGGAATAACCGGGGCAACGCCTTATTGGTGGTGCTTGTTACGGGGAATTGGGTAACTCGTTCGCATACTCAGAAAGGCCGGTGGGTAGTCAGGCCACCGGCAAGTATTCGCCGTCTGATCGCGTCATTTTCCAAGGAGGTTTTGAGTTGAAAAGGGGTTTCTGGTCTGCCTGGATATGAGAACGAGGTCCTTTGTACCGAGAAAGTCGTTAACATAAATCTGAAAATCGTTGAGCTATCATACTTGTGTTACCTACCTTAAGCTATGCGCGGGGTGTGGATGAAAGGTAGGTGATGAGCATGGCCAAAACTCAAGAGGGTAAGAAGAAGGTCTATGTGCGTGGATATACAAAGAAAGATGGCACCAGAGTTCCACCGCATTATCGCAGTACCCCTAATTAACACCCACGATCAGCCGTGTAGAACATAATCCTTACCACATAAAGCCCCGCGCGCTTTTTAAGCTCATCAAACGCCTATGAAAACTGAGTAAAACTTATAATTCAGTTTCAATTCTAAGGCTGATCTGTAGTATCATTGCTCAACTACTCGCGAGGGAGTTGTCCGTTGAATCGATCAGACGAGAATTATAGAACTGCCTAGAAATCCTCCTAGCAACTAAGTGATTATTGCAGCAGCTACCTCCGTATTTGTTTCTTCTCTGGCTTTATCTGACTTCCCTCGCGTTTTCTATTTCTCCCTCACCGCTTTACGGCCGGATGGTCCCACCTGCGGCAAGGTTAGCTATTCAGTTGTCAATGACCAGGTTGCGCAAAACCGTATTGGGATGGAAATTGGTCTAAACTTCTACTTTCGATGTATGCTTCGGGTAAGGACTTTGGCGTTTAAATTGTGGAAAGAGATCTTCCACGGGTATCTGAAAGTAGGAAGCTATCCTATCTGCTACGGTAAAAGATGGGTTTCTTTGGCCGTTTTGAATCATTGATATCAAACTTTGTGATATGCCAGTCTTTGTGGATAACTCTTTGGTGGTTATATTGTTTTTCAGTAGGAAGCTTCTTAGATTATTTCTCATGTGATATACCCTCTTCACGTTTGTGATATATATACTATATCACACTCGTGATAGGGTTTAGTATGAAGACATTGTTAAATTCACGTTTGCTATATATTGAAATCACAACTGTGAATGGGGTATGATTATTATGGTGACTGTATTGGATGATTTTGCAGAGAGACTTCAAGAAGCGATGGATAGTCGAGGCATTTCTCAATATGAACTGGCAAAACTGGCAGATATTGCTCAGTCAACTCTTTCTATGTATCTTTCAAGAAAGAGAATGCCAGCTGGAGATGTCCTTCAGAGAATATCTCCAATTCTTGGCGTTTCGACAGACTTTCTCCTTGGTTTAGTTGATAGCCCTTTGAGTAACCTGAGAGGTGAGGTCACAAGTGCAAATCTCAAGTCTCAAAAACAGATCCCTATTCTCGGTCAAGTTTCGGCCGGAAGTGGAGTTCCTGCAGAAGATGATGTGATCGGGCATATGATGATAGACGAAACAGAGTCGATTGATTTTGCCCTGGTAGTCCATGGTCATAGTATGTATCCGAAGCTCCTGGACGGGGATATAGTCTTCGTTAGGAAACAACAGCTCGCTAGAAACGGCCAGATGGTCGTCGTGAGGATCAACGGCGATGAAGGCGTGATCAAATACTTCCACAAATCCGGAGACACAATCATCCTCACTTCTGAAAACCCTGATTACAAACCAATAAGGATCAATAGAGATAGATGGACCACCGAGTGTGCTATTATCGGTGTAGTCGTTGGACTGAAGAGAAAACTTTCTGATTTTTGATATTCTTCTTTAGGGGAACTGAAACGAGTACCTAAGGGGAAAGCATGGATAAGAAACGACTCATCAGTGACGTCAAATGGTGTATGGAACAGGGTTACACAAAGGAAGAAACGATTGATTTCGTGGTGTCTCTGGTTTCAGACGTTTCTCGAACGGACATAGCCTTCTTGTATGATCAGATAAAACGCTCTCTCGAGCTAGAGAACATCCAGAACATACCAGACCGAGGAAAGGATCAACCAAAGCCCAAAACAACTCTGATAGGCGTGGTATTAATCATAGGAGTCGTGGCGATCATTTCTACGATGTGCAACACAATGTGCAAGTCGTTCGCCGATAAACCCATGACAGATAACGACTATCTCAATGACAGGGTCTACTGTTATTTGGTAGTTAAGAACTACACCGAAAAACTTCTGTTATCTCCGGCATCGGCAAAGTTTTCTCCCAATCCCCTAATCAGATCCAAAAAGGAATCCGAAGGGATCTTTGTCTATTTTATAGATTCGTACGTAGATTCTCAGAATGCCTTCGGAGCTATGTTGCGAAAAAAATTCTCCGCATCCGTGAAGTATTACGTAAAGCAGGATGAGTGGGATGTCTATGAATTTGAATTTTATTAAGAACTATCGGCCTTATAGGAGGAATACATGGCTACATCGTGCGAGCATTTTACTAAGTTCCTTGGAGAAACAGGTTATAAGATTATATCAGGGCAGCGAGGGGGCGTTGTTTTTGCGTGTCTCAACCACAAAACTTGGGAGACTTTAGTAGTGATAAGAATCGCAGACAATGGCGAAGCGATCTCAACCTACAACTTCATACTGAACACTAAAGAAGAAATCACTTACGAGTTGCTGGAAAGAGAATACGAAAGATGTTTGAAGAATCCGAATCCTCGATCAGATGAATATGAGGGGTATATTGCATACAACTAAATTCATAGATATACCACCAGTGCAAGGAATATATTTGTCGTAACTATTTAGCTCTTTTGCTCACCAAATGTGGAGTGAGCTTTTTGAGTCTTTACGCCATAATGGGAGGTGCTTGTGTTGAATGGAAGTACTAACAAGTCATTCTGGGATTGGCTTCAAGGAAATAAGAATCAACTACTCACGACCTTTGATCAGTTAGCAAGTAATAAGCTAGTAAAGAACGGAGCTAGGGTGATTTTTGAGTGTTGTATTGAATACCCTGAGCAGCGCCCTTCAATGTATCGAAGGACATATGGCTCGCTTACTGATGCCATAAGCGATTGGCTCAATGAATACGACAAAGGGTATAGTTCTCGACCAAGTGTGCTTCTTGCTAAACCCACTGGAACGGTTCCTGACGACATCATCAGTAATATCTTGTCGGCAAGGCTATCAGACCTTACTGCAAATGACCTGAAAGAAGTGTGTGACGCCCACAGACTGAGCATGTCGGCTGAAAACCTTCTCGGCGGGCTCTTAGAAGAATATCTCGCAGATCGTCTCCTCACAAATAAATGGTATTGTGCGTGGGGAAAGACAATCACGAGTGTCGACTTCTGTAGCTCAAAATACGAACTGTTGCAGATAAAGAACAGGAGTAACTCTGAGAACAGCTCTAGTAGTAAAGTGCGCGTGGGGACAAAAATCCTTAAATGGCATAGAGTAAACGCAGCGACTGGTGAAACCAACTGGAAACAGTTATCAGACCTAACGGGCTGTACTGAGATTTCCGAAAGCGACTTCAAATCATTTGTGATCAAAACAGTCTCATCTAACCCGGAATCGCTCTACATAGAGCCAGGAAACACGTGGAGTAAAGCCTCTGAGCAGCACTCATGTTATTAGTTTCGTTTGGATTTTTAAACTGATCATTTATTAGTCCCCTGGAACTCATCAAAGTCAGTGGAGGGGCTTAAAAAGTTGCCGGACATAGTTTTTATCTTGTCTTGGTCAGTCTGTATTGTGTTTACTGATAGACTTCGGTATACTGCGAATAAGAAGTACATTTCTTGACCGCTCAATGGCATTTTACTCAAAATAACCTCCAGCATATCTTTCAGGGGACATCAATATATCGTCTTGGCCCGAGTGTTTTATATAAACACTCCTGGAAGCTTCTCAATGACATCTAGATATCCAAAAAGCAGGCAATGGGGGGAAGTTATTAGCCTTTTTGTTAGTTGTGAGGAATCCTGACGACATTCACAATCAAACGCTTTTGCAGACCATTTTTCTTCCTTTAAAGATGAAAGTCACACAAATCTGGTACTATCTTCTATATTCAGTGAACAAATCTACTCTATTCGATTCAAGAGAGAGCTCTTAAGCTTTGTTCTCAGTCAATAATGATCATAAGAAGTAGATAGTCAGTCACTCTTAGAACGAAAAATGAGATTTGCTCAATGATACAAGAGGTGAATAATGGGCGACAAAAAAACAGTTGTTTCCTTGTTTACAGGACTAGGAGGACTTGACCTAGGGTTCGAAAAAGAGGGATTCAAAATACTGTTTGCAAACGAAAACGATCTCACTATCGCGGAGTCCTATAAAGCGAACCACCCACATACAAAAGTGGACACCAGAAGTGTTACAAAAGTTTCTGTTGAAGAGATTATTAGCCAAATAAGAGTAAAGCCAGCAGTTGTTATTGGAGGGCCACCGTGTCAGCCATTTAGTACTGCAGGTAAGAGAAAGGGACTAAACGATCCTCGTGGGAGTCTTTTCATGGATTTCGTGAGAATCGTGGATGGAGTAGACCCTGAATTCTTTCTGATGGAAAACGTGAAAGGTATTTTGTCCTCGAGGCTTAAACATGTGGCATATGGCACGGAAAGAAAAAGGCGGCTCACTGTGCAGGAAGAAAGAGGGTCAGTCTTCCATGAAATCCTCAATATCTGGAAGGAAAAAGGTTATTACGTAGACTACTTACTACTCGATAGTGCTCACTATGGCGTACCTCAAAAGCGAGAGAGAGTATTCATTATGGGTTCTAGAATCAGGAGAGGCTTTGATCTTAGAGACTGGCTCCCTGACCACAGGGGATTTGTTAGGGCGACAGAAGAGCGCTTTGAATACAAAAATACTACTCTTCGCGATGCAATTAGCGACCTTCAAAACAAAGTGAAAGAGTTTGTGAGGTTCAGTAAGAAGACGATAGATGTAATGAGATTAGTCCCTGAGGGCGGTAGCTGGAGAGATCTGCCTGTAGAAATCCAGAAAGAAGTCATGGGTAATGGCTACCACTCTGAAGGTGGGAGGACTGGCTACTTCAGGAGGTTAGCTTGGGACAGACCTGCGCCCACGATGCTTACGTCACCAGTCCAGAAATCAACTCTTCTATGCCATCCAGTAGAGACAAGGCCATTGTCAGTAGAGGAGTATAAAAGGTTGCAGCAGTTCCCTGACGACTATATTGTACTTGGTACACTCGCACAGAAATACAAGATGATCGGTAATGCTGTACCTGTAGGGCTAGCTAGAATAGTCGCTCAAGCTATTATTAGGCTTTTAGAACGTTACCCATACCAGAAAGTTGATAGTAAAAAAACAAGTGAGTCAAGTCAGACAGCATTATTCGGAGAGCTAATTAGGCATGAATGATGAAACCCAGTTATTTCTTCAAGAAGCATTCGAGACAATATATAGAGAGAGGCATTTGTTTTCGCAGAGCTTTCCTTGGAGAAGCACAAACAACGCTTTCTGGGCTTTGATAGCTGAGATATTGCTACAAAGGACTACTTCTCGTGCTGCATTAAGGGCTTATGAGAAGTTTACCGAAACCTATAAGACTCCAAGTGACTTGTTAAGAGACCCATCGAAACTAGAAGGTATAATTGGTGAGGTTGGGATTTTGTCCAGAGTGGGACAGATCGTAAAGGTCTGCGAAGCACTAGTTAATGAGTACGGTTCCTCAGTGCCAGTCGACAAGGATGTACTTAAGGAGCTTCCTGGAATAGGTGAGTATATTTCTAGTGCGGTTCTGGTAAACCTTAAAGGTGAGCCTTACGTGATGATCGATAGTAATATATCAAGAACATGCAGGCGCCTAACGGGATCAGAAGCATCTCAAAGGGATATAACGCATTCTATTGAGTGTTTTCTTAAGGGCTTCCAGGGAGACCCAAAAACCAAGAACCTCGCCCTGCTGGATTTCTCTATGGTCATATGTAGACCGGGAAGATACCCTAAGTGCTATTGCTGTACTTTGGCTTCCGAGTGCAAGTATAAGAGCAAATTCATAAAGTAGTTTCTTTAAGTCTGAGAGAACCTCTTCTTACTCTGCATCTTGCCAGTATGCTTGACAGCGTGTTCTTCGGTTTTGCTTTCTCAGTCGATTGGAGTATCATATTGTTATTCTGATAGCTATATTTTCTTTTGGGGACAAGAAACGAGCAAATCAGGGGGTATGTAGATGAAAAGGTTATTCCTCTTCATTATGCTTATCTTAGCTGCGTTTTGTGCTGCTTTGACTCCTATAACACTTGACTTCGGCGATGCAACGGCCATTTACTTTGAGGAGCTCCTAGGTCTATTTGATGACGTGACTGCGTATGACAACGCTTCTGTCGAGCGCGTTATAGATGGGGATACGATAGTCGTTATAAGGCATCCCAGACTAAACCTGCTGGAAACGGTTAGACTGATAGGATTGGATACACCGGAAACAGTACATCCAACGAAAGCGGTCGAATACTTTGGCAAAGAAGCTTCTAACTTCGCAAAGACCCTGCTGGATGGAAAGAAGATAATCCTTTCTTATGACTGGGATCCCAAGGATAAGTACAACCGTGTGCTCGCATATGTGTGGGTTCCGGCAACCTATGAGGGGAAGACTTACAACATACTGTTCAACCTTGCTTCCATTTCGAGCGGCTACGGATTCGCTTACACCTCTTTTGCATTCAAGGACTATTACATGGAGGTCTTCATAGAAGCGGAGCGTTATGCCAGGCTAAACTCAGTGGGCCTGTGGGCTGACAAAACCTTCGGAGAAGAACCCGAAGCAGTCCCTGCACCCGAATATGACCCGATAGTCTATATAACGAACACGGGAACCAAGTATCACAGAGACGGATGCCGGTATCTTAGCAGCAGTAAGATAGCTATAAGGCTTTCAGAAGCAATAAGGAGAGGGTACGAGCCTTGTAGTGTTTGTAGGCCATAAAAGGTGAAGGCGAGATCCTTGACGTTGTGTTGAAGAAAAACCGTTTTCTTTCTCTCGAAAGAAAGTGGATCCCTGTGGGTGTCATTGGTAGCATCTAAAAAAGGTTTATGAAAGGCCAAGGAGAAGAAAGAGATGATAGAAAGCGAAAGTGTTTCTAAGTGGAGAGAACAACAATGGAAGACGACGACGATGTATGAGATCGTTTTGTTGGGTTTCCAAAAATAAGCAGAGAACTGCCAATGCGAGGCGAATAGTCTGGAGGTATGTTTATGAGCAAAGCAGTGGTTATTCTAGGAGCGGGAGCAAGTCGTGATTTCGTTGGAAGCGGATGCAAACAACTCCACACAGACTATTTAACAGAATGTATATATAACGAGAGTAGATGGGAAAAGGCTTTGGAAAAATACGAAAAGGCTAGACAGAGCGCTCCTGGAAGCGGCTCAACCTGCAATCGATTAAGCTTGATAGCAGTACGTAATGCACTAGGCATTATCAAGAAACTGCCTCTCAATTGTGATTGTAAGCAAAATATGAATTATGAGCATGTGATTCACATTCTAGACAGAATATCCGATATCATTGTTTTGGCAGAAGATTCACCATTCGCTATCGATATTGATGGGATTCTACCCTATTATCTAGACAAGCACTTCTTTCTAGATGGCTCGGAACTTCTCCACGATTCTGATTCAGATGGGTGGGCATATGTACCCTTTCTAGCAAGGGAAGTAGTTGCATCTTCAATCATTGATTCCTGGGAGAGCACTGAAGATAGAGAAGCGTCAATCAATGCATTCCAAGACTTTCTTCGACTTCTAAATGATTCTTTTGAAAAGACAAGCATCTACTCATTTAATTATGATCCCCTTCTGTTTGAAGCTTCCAATAAGCTAGATTTCGAGTCTGGCTTTGACCCTAACATAGAGCGGCCTGTGTACAATCCAAATCGATATTTGAAAGAAGACAAGAGAGCGATCGCGTTTGTTCATGGATCTATCGGATTTGTCCCAGAAGCAACAAGAATGTTATTCATTCAAGACCCCCAGACAGCCCAGAATAGGAGATTCCAGTTTTTGATAAGTGAAACACCTCATAAAACAGAATCCTCTGTTGGGGGAACAAGTAGGATTAATTACAATACTTGTTTAATCACTGGACTAAACAAATTCGGAGCGTTTCTTAAGCAACCCTTTTCGTCGTATATGTTCAGATTCGTCAGAGACATTGAAGAATCAAATGTTGTCATCATAGTGGGCTTTAGTCTAGGTGATGATCACATAGATCACTTGCTTTCTAACGCCAAATACTTCGGAGAGAAGAAATACATCGTTGTAGACAAAATGCTAGTGGAAACGGTTATTAAAACATTACGCAAAGGCGGTGATCGAAAAGAACTGATACCAAGGATTATTGACAAGCTAAGTAGTGACTTATCAATAGAAGAAGAAAATAGAACCGAAAGATTGAATAGGAATATCGAGGAGACGGAGAGCTCCCTGAAGGATATTGGTTATGCTCAGGTGTATGATGGGGTCTTTTTGTTTACTGAGGGCACTAAGAATTTCATTGAGAGATATCGTGAAGTTCTGAAAAGCGTTCAACGATGAACTGAGAAAGCTATTCAAAAAGGCTTCCGAATGTGTCGCTTATCCCGGAGGGGTGTGATGCCTATGGTGAGTTTCTAGATACTATACAGTCAAGCTGGAGGATTTGCGTTCCTCTCTTTGAACTTATTCAGTTGTCGGATAGATTGGCAGAAATCTTAATTGGGATGAATGTGGCAATTCTAGCTATTGCAGTTCCAGTGTTTCTTCAAGTTGTATCGAATTTCTCAAGCAAATATGGTTCCAGAGCGACCAAGAGGATTGTGTTCGTAAGAGCAGTAGATCTTCGCTACTTGTCTGTAGGATTGGTGCTTACAATTATTTGCTTGCTGATCACCCAGTATTTCAAACTCAATCATGAGAGTCTGTACTACGGTGTTTTGTACCTTTCCATCTTCGCGGTATGTCTAGCGATTTTGGTAAACACTGTCATTCTAATTTTTTCAACGTTCAAATGGCTTGATCCCGAACGGACGTTAGAAAGTCTTCTGCGAGAAGCAGATCATATTCTGAAAATGCATCGAAAAAATGACAAAAGACACATATACACAGAGAATAATTTTGAAGCCAAAATAGATACTGCGATGGATATCATTGAAGTTGAAGTCTCGAGCGGAATGAAGAGCCAGTTTGTCATAGAGCTCACTGACAAACTTGCGAATCTATCAATTGTTTCTCAAAGCGATAGAGTTGTACGTCAGATAGTCAATATTCTTCGAAGATCGTATAGCAGCAGAGACAAAGAATTGTTCTACATGATAAGCCGTAGTATAGAAGCATTCGCGATAAGGCTTTCAAAAGAGCGGTGCAACAATGTAAAGCTAAAGACACTCTTTGATGAGCTTGATGACCTATTCATAGAATTCTTGGTATCTGGTGACAGTTTTGCATTAGGAATCCCATTCGATATTTACCTTGATATCGTCTGCTATCCAAATTCACAATTCGACATCAAGAACCTATCAGTAATCAACGACTTTCTCTCAAAGATTTCAAGACACATAATTGTGAAATCTCGTACAGAGCTTTATTGTGAAATTTATGAATACCTTCTCCATTCATTCAGAATTACATATTTTGGCCTTACTGAAGCAGAAAGTCTAATTGATTCTAAAATAGCAATTATCGGTACTTCTGAAGATCATTGCAAAACACTTATGAGTTTATGGAAGGACACTAGTTCTAGAGTAAGACAAGGAAAAAGCATGAAGGACTTTGAGGAATTCTGTGTTTTCTTCGAAGATTTCAGGAACGATAAAACGATCAAGGCCATATTTGATGACCAGGAACTTGACCAGCTGCAAGGGTTTCTTTTCAATGCCTTTCGAGAGCGAATTATACTTGAAGGGCTTAGGCGAGTTGCTTTTGAGATATGTGCTTTTTCTCTATACAGAAGGAATCTAGATTTTTTGGTAAGGTTCTGGAGATATGAAGATCCCGACCAGACGGAAATATTCAGACTACCGAGCGACATAACACTTAGATCAGCAAACGAAGTGTTAGATGTGTACTTTCTGTCCAATCACTACATTGGTAGTGCAATCTTCTGGGAAAGAAATGTTATGGCCAGAAGATATTTCAGAAGTTACTTCATTCTTCTACTTCTCAGGTGTTTTCGGAAGGAGGAAAGAATAGAACCACGTTTGCCCTCGTTGAAGAGAGCAAAGCTTGATATTCTGGAGCAGATTAACAGCTCAGAGATTGAGAAGGTCAATCAGCAAATTTGTGAAGTGGTAAAAGAAAAGACTCTTCTTGAGAGTCTAGATTTATCTGAAGTATCCGAAGAAATGATTAATCGTGTCCATAGATACTTGGAGAAGTTCCTAGAAGCTGTTGAAAAAGAAAAAACTGAGCGGCAACTCACCGGAAGTGTAGATGATAAAAGGATAGAAGAATTCAAAGATAATATTCGAAGTAGCTACTCAGAGAATTCTCTGGTTGGTCATTTGAGTGAGACACTAAAATCAGGAGGAAGAGAAGAAAATTGGCTTGAAATGCCTTTAGAAACAGTATTGACTGCTGAAGTAGGAAGAGAAGTATTCATTGAAGAGTATTCTCGGGACAGCAGGGGGATATCTTCATACATTGGACGAAATCTTGCTTTCCGTGAGAATAGACTCTTGATCGAGATTATGGCTGCAAGATGCACTGAACTAGGATTTGACACATTCTGCAATGAAGTAGAGCGAATTGGAAATAACGTTGACTTGATTGCGTTAGTGGTTGTAAAAGAGCCTCTATGGTCTATTGAAAAGGAAAGCAACAAGATCATCGTGAATAGAAAAGAGCGTACGCTGACAATAAACAACTCTGAACTTCGTCTTTTTGATTGTGTAACAAGCGGTGTCAAGCCATATTTACTGGTTGTGAAGACAGACAGTATTTGGTTTCCGGCTGATGCACAGCAGAGCATCACTATAAAATACTACGAACCTGAACCAAAAGTGTCTCCAAAACTGAAGTTGGACACAAGTGTTTCCTCAAGGATTTTCACTCTTCCTTCAGAGATTGGTTATAGACTTGACTCTTTCTAATGAGATTCCTTGCGAAACTAGATCAGAATTGAACAACTGAATATGGGAGGACACAATGATTCAGAATCGCACCGAACAGAGTTTGCCAATTTAGGTACAATAATCGAAAAGACACCTAGCATAGGAACTCTCACACTTTCAGAACAAATGTTGATAAGCCTTTTCGCTTCAAACAGATAGCTGAAGATCACGGTCCCAGAATCATACTGTTCAAATCACACTATCGCAAACTCCATGCACGGCTTCTGCAGTTCTCGAATTGAGAACCTTCTCTAGTTCTGGAAGCGCATTGAATAGTTCGGATACTATATCCTTGTCAAGAGGCATATCTGTCATCATCTTGACTGCTTCCGCTGTGAGCTTTCGCATATACTAATCGCAGAAAGCCGCTTTCGAATCTTCATCTTCAACACTGTTACGAAATGGTCGTTTTAAGTGCGATGTGTTTGGTTTTTTGTGTAACATCGTATAGAATATCAGATGTGTTTAGCTATTTTCTTCAGGGGGGAATAGAAGTGACGGAAGGTAAGGTGGCTTATACCATCTTATACTTGAAAGATTTCGGTAAAGGTATGCACAGAAGAACCGCAAAGATAAAGTTGCTTGAGAATAGAGCATCCGCAAGTGATCTAGAGAATCTGACCCATGATATCTGGCTAGAATACGGCCAGGATGTAGATGAGTTGGTGACTGTATTCTACCTTCCGGGTATGGATACAAGCTCTGTGGCTTATGCGTTCGGGGGATGCGGAAAAGGTGGCAGATGTTATTTGACGTTTGTTGGATGATGAATATCATCCGAAGGTAGTGGGGGAGTATATGGCAGATGAATGGAATCCAAAGGAACACTCGGTTATAAAGGAGACGATTCTCGAGAAGTATCTTTTGCCATGGTTCATGAAAACTTCCAGTGGCTTCAAACACGTTTTCTACATCGATACATGTTCTGGGCCTGGAATCTTCAAGAACGGAGTTATCGGATCACCAGTGATCGCATTAAGAAAAGCACACGAGGTCTGGAAGGTTCACCCAAAAACAAGGTACCACCTCATATTCTGCGACATTGACAAAGTAATGATAGAGAGACTAAAGTCCAACATAGCAAAGACATTGTGCGAATTCAAAGACCCCTTTTATGATGAATCTGAAATAATATATCTAAACTGTGACTTCGTGGATGACTTCGAAAAAATCCTAAAACTTATGAGGATCCGATCCTCGGCCTCATTTTTCTTCATTGATCCCTACGGCGCCAGAACAGTACCCTTTACGACCATTGTTGAAGTGGCCAAAAGAGACTCTTCAGAGGTCCTGTTCAACTTCATGCTCTCAGATGTAAACAGGAATAAAGATAGATTAAACAGCTCTGAGGTTAAGAGAATCATGGGCGATGAAAGAGTTTTGGAGGGAATTCGCAATATTGAGCAAATCTCTGAGGTCTTCTTATCAAAACTCAAAGAACGCACAAACGCTTTGATTACTAGATACTCTGTACGCAGTGTCAAGAAGAAGTCGTTGTTGTACGACCTAATTCATCTTACAAAACATTGCGACGGAATTTCCATTATGAAAGAAGTTATGGGTTCGCTTAGTAAGACTCCACATTACTTTTCGAACGACAGTCGTTACTCGAAAAAGCAACTGACTATTTTCATGCCCGGAAGCAACCATTCATTCACGGAAGTATTAGAGCAAATAGTAGCTGACCGTGAGATGAAGGTGGAAGACATATATCAAGCCATCGTCTGTAGTGATAGATACCAGTGGTCTGAAAGAGATGTTAGGGCTCGTCTCACAGAAATGCTCAAAAAAGGGCAGATCGAAGTTGCTTCTGGAAAGAAAGCAATTAACAAGAACTCTCTTGTGAAGATGACTCATCTGTAGTGCTACGTGGGGTTTCCTCCCAAGTTCTTCCGTCTAGAACTCTGCCGTTGGCCTTCTTCCTAAATCCGCCCCACTGTTTGAAAAAGAAGGCTACATTCTGATCGGTACACTGATCACGGATCTCTCTTACCCATCGTGGATTAAGTGATCGAGAACCGGGTCCGCTTTCTCCACCAGCAATCACCCAATGTACTTTCCTGAGTTCAACATAGCCAACTCCACCAACGAGAGGTTCCATGGAAACAAAACGCACTTTGGATGGCACTCTTTTCAACAGGTCTATTCTGTGCTTGTAATCAGCACATTCAACAGTGACACCAGCCCAGATATTGTGCGTCCAGTCAACTTTTTCCGAAATGCTTAATAAACGTTCCGCTCGCTTCGTCAACACTTGAAAGGTGTGCCAGTAAGCTTTGTTCATCGTCTCAAATACCTGAATTATAAAGGAGTCAGAGATATCTTCATGGAAAAGGTCTCCCATTGAGACAACAAATATCATCTTCGGCTGCTTCCAGCCAAGAGGTTCGTTAAGTGTCTCCGGATGAGCAGTTGGTATAAAGCCGTTCTCATACTTCTTGTTTCCCATTGCCTTCAGTCTCTTGCATAACCTTTCGGCATAGCAATGTTCGCAGCCTTTGCTGAACTTCGAACAGCCAGTAACAGGATTCCACGTCGCCTCTGTCCACTCGATTTTCGAGCCACGCGCCATGACTATCCCCTCCCAACTTTTTTAGTAATTACGAACAAACAGAGGAGTTATCCCTCAATATTCTATGTTATCATATGTATACCTTATTGTTGATGCCCTTTTCATCGAACATCTCGATTAATCCTATGATCTAGTTAGGAGGTGTTTTTGTTGAAAAAAGCCGCTGCATATGCGAGGGTCTCAACGCTCCATCAATCTGATCTCAGCCTGGTCGGGCAATTTGAAGAATGCGACAGATATGCCGAAGGCAACGAAATTGAGATTGTGGCATACTACGCAGATAAGGAAACAGGTAAAGTCAATCGAAGAGAACAACTCGATGAACTGATCGATCATGCGAATAGAAGAGAATTCGAGTACATACTTGTCGATGACTTTGACAGGTTTTCCAGAGCAGGTGCCAGGGGAGAAGTTTTCATACAGGATCTCGAGGAGAAGACCGGAGTCAGAGTGATAGCCGTA
>Ga0116194_1001509_pt1 | contig 14087 bp, 9 predicted proteins | sample AD_SCU001_MetaG_FD_89887 | JGI IMG/M metagenome (GOLD analysis project Ga0116194, IMG submission 89887) | Active sludge microbial communities of municipal wastewater-treating anaerobic digesters from China - AD_SCU001_MetaG | ecosystem: Engineered > Bioreactor > Anaerobic > Digestate | place...
GCCGTCAACCCCTTCGATGGCGGCATCGAGGATTTTGAGCGATGACGAGGAGTCCAGCTCGATCCCCCATTCCTCGATGGTGCGGTCGCTGTGGTTGTGGATGCAGACGACCAGCCAGTAGGATGCAGGGCCATGCCGGTCGATCCAGTTCTTGACATTCACGAGAGGGCGGGCGGTGGAGACGATGAAGTCCCGAGCAAGGGGGTCATAGACGGTGCGCTCAACTGAAACCCGCTCCTCCTTCTCTGAGGTTATGGGAGAAGGGCTCTTTGAAGGTTTCTGCGGGGTGCCCTCTTCTCTGGGATAGGTGGATGGAATATGGGTCTTTTGATTTGATTTTTTGCCAAAGTCCGTGTTTTCGTCTTTACCAGATTCTTTTAACTGTGACGTGGCAAAATCCCGTTTGATTAGATCCCCAGAACCACGGTTTAATTTTTTTAACACATCTTCGCGCAAATTTTGGGCAATGACATGCGTTGGATTAAGCCTGAGAAGGCGGTCGATGGCTTCAAGAGCCTCCTCATACCTCCTATATTTATAAAATAGCGATAACAATGTGCCTAACGCTATCATATTCTTTGGCTGGCTTTTGTTGATTTCTATATAGTAGTCAATCAGAGCCTCGTCATTCTTGGACACCTGCGATCACTGCCTAGGAGAATATTACCTGGATGTCTCTTTTTCTTCATACGTTATTAGAATATCCATTTTGTTAATTCGGCATTTATTTATTAGCGAAAAAAGATGTAGTCTCTTATGGTGAAGTTCGGGATAGAGTTCGTTCCGGGAACTTGTTCGGTCAAGCAGGTTGTCGATTACAGTATCATGGCCGATCAGGCAAACATCGACTTTGCCTGGATAACAAATCTCTACAATCATCGCCACTACTCTCTTGTACTCGGGGCGATAGCGCAGGCGACCGATCGTATCAAGATGGGACCTGCTGTCCTGAATTTTTTCAGCGAAACACCGGCGATGATGGCCTCATTTTACTGTACTCTAAACGAGATGTCGCAAGGGCGGGCGGTAATGGGTATCGGGCCCGGTGACCTCTCCACTCTGAACAGACTGGCAATACAAACTGAAAAACCGATTGACCGAGTGCTCGAGGGTGTTGCAATCTTCCGCCGGCTTTGTATGGGGCAGGAGATCACACATCAGGAGGAATTCGAGTTCTTTGACTACGACGGTGTAAAACTGACTGGCGTTGAGCTGCCCGATGATATACTGGTGTATATCGGTGCACAGGGACCGAAGATGTTCGAGATGGCCGGAGCGATTGGTGATGGCGCTCTGATTAATGCATCCAATTTAAGCGATTTCGAGGTCGCGGTACCCCGGGTCCGTGAGGCCTGTGCGGAAGTAGGGAAGAATCGGTTTGATATTGGGGCATACACGGCACTCTCAATCGACCTAAACGAAGAAAAAGCACGTAGAGCCGGTAAAATAGTGGCTGCATTTATTGCAGCGGGATCACCGCTTCCTCTTCTTGAAAGGCACGGCATCGATCCTTATCAGGTTCGGAAGATAAAGGATGCGATAGTACAACGTGACTTTCAGACGGTTGGAAGACTGGTTACGGATAACATAATAGATGCGTTCACTATTTCGGGCGGTCCGGATACTGTCAGGCAGAAGATCGACGAACTCCAAAGAGCCGGCGTCACTCAGGTTATCTTCGGATCCCCGCTCGGCCCCGACATTGGCAATTCAATCCGGATTTTAGGAAAATACGTCATTTGATGGCGATATCATCATTATTTTATTTTAAGTGGCGATAAGCACCTCATTCATCCAGGCATCGATGATGTTCCGGCACATCCTCTCTGCCTCCCGGGCCTTCAGCTCGCGCGCGCTCCCGCCCATCCCGTCATGGATGTCCAGGGCGTTCAGCCGCTGCACCAGCCCGATGAGGTTGTCGCTGACCGCCATCTTTGCCAGTGCGTCCTCCAGGGTATACAGTTTGTCGTGGACATCCTCGAACCGCTTCGCATGGCAGCAGCAGCTGATGTCGTGGATCAGGTGGAAGGTGTGCAGATACCGTTGCGCCATCTCGCGATGGTATCGCTGCCGCAGCACGTTCTCGGTGAACTGCTCCGCTGCAATTGGATTCTGTTGCATCGCCGTGCCGAGTGTTGCCACGTCGCAGGAGTGGTGGAACTGCTTTGCCCGGATTGCTGCTTTGGTATGCTCGGCGATGAACGTGCCCTGGATGGTGTGTGATACCCCGCAGGACTCCGAACCAAGCCGGAAGTAGACCCTGCGAGACCCGTTTCGCGGGATCACGATCCCGCGGTGGTGCGAGACCCCGAGAACCGACTGGACCAGCCAGGGGTCTGGGCGAGTGGTGTGAAGCGACACCGTGCCGTCAACCCCTTCGATGGCGGCATCGAGGATTTTGAGCGATGACGAGGAGTCCAGCTCGATCCCCCATTCCTCGATGGTGCGGTCACTGTGGTTGTGGATGCAGACGACCAGCCAGTAGGAGGCGGGATCATGCCGGCCGATCCAGGTCTTGACGTTCGCGAGAGGGCGGGCGGTGGAGACGACAAAGCCCTGGGTGAGTGGGTCGTAGACGGTGCGTTCGACGGTGATGGCCGGCTGGCCAGGGGGTGGTGATGCATGCGTTCTCTCGCCGGAACGAGGCGGGGCTGCCTTGCTTTCCCTCTCATTCTCTGCAATCTTCTTCAGCGCGATTTCTCTGTTCTCTTTTGCGAGGAGATCATTCGGGTCGATCTCAAGTGCCTGATTGAAACAAGTGAGCGCCTCAGCATGGTTGCCGAGAAATCCGAGTGTGGTGCCTTTATTGTTCCATGCATCGGCATGGTTCGGGTCGATCTCGAGCGCCCGGTCGTAGCATGCGATGGCTTCGGCGGAGCGGCCGAGGCTATGGAGTGTGTTGCCTTTATTGCTCCATGTAGTGGCATGGTTCGGGTCGATCTCGAGCACCCGGTCGTAGCATGCGATGGCCTCGTTATAGCGCTTGAGGTTCTTGAGTGCGATGCCTTTATTGTTCCACGCGTTAGCGTAGTTCGGGTCGATCTCGAGCGCCCGGTCGTAGCACGCGATGGCCTCATTATAGCGCCTGAGGTTATCGAGTGCGAGGCCTTTATTGTTCCACGCGTTAGCGTAGTTCGGGTCGATCTCGAGTGCCTGGTCGTAGCATGCGATGGCCTCGTTATAGCGCTTGAGGTTCTTGAGTGCGTTGCCTTTCCCGTACCATGCTTTGGCATCATTCGGGTTGATCCGGAGCGCCCGGTCGTAGCATGCGATGGCCTCGTTGTAGCGTCTGGAATAATTGAGTGCATAGCCTTTGTTGTTCCACGCCTCTGCGAATTCCGGATTGATATTGATCGCTTGCTCATAGCATGAAATGGCCTCGTCGTAGTTACCGAGTTTTGCACATGCGTTGCCTTTATTGTACCAGGCAGTTTCATGATTTGGATCAATTTCAAGCGCCCTATTGAAGTAGATGAGTGCCTCGACGTAGCGCTTGAGGTCATTGAGTGCGCCGCCTTTCCCATTCCATGCGTGGGCAAGATCCGGGCTGATCTCTATTGACCTGTCATGGCATGCAATTGCCTCGGTGTAGCGACCGAGGTTACTGAGTGCGATGCCTTTATTGTACCATGTGTTAGCGTGGTTCGGGTCGATCTCGAGCACCCGGTCGAAGCATTCGATGGCTTCGGCGAAGCGGCCGAGGTCATCGAGTGCGTTGCCTTTATTGAGCCATGCGTCAGCGTGGTTTGGGTCGATCTCGATCGCCCGGTCGAAGCACGCGATGGCTTCGGCGAAGCGGCCGAGGTCATCGAGTGCGTTGCCTTTATTGAACCATGCGCCAGCGCGGTTTGGGTCGATCTCGAGCACCCGATCGTAGCACTGGATCGCCTCGGTATAACGACCTTGCTTATGATAACCAAGGCCTTCAAGGAACCAGTCTACAGCAGTTTTCCCTTCGATTTTTGTTGGCACGAATGTATTCCCTCCCTGAAACGTTACGTTTTATAACTCTCTTTCACTCCTGGCGATTAAAAGCACCTCTCACCGCTCATTATAACAGAATCCTGGTGAACTTCATCCCTCAATCATCACAAGACCCTTCGCCTCTTCGATGAACTCAACCCTCCGCCCTTTCTCCTCTGCAATATCGTAAAAAGCTCTTTTCACCAGGAGGTCATCGGTATGCAGGGCGAGAACGTCCCTGAAGGTGGCGAACGATCGTAAAAGGATCTGCTCCTCGATAAACGACTCCATCTCGCGCCGGACCCTCTGATACTTCTCGGTCTCGGTCACGAGCTCGCACATCGAGGAAAACGCCCGGGCGTATTCGTCATGGGGATTGAAAAGAACGGTGCCGAGCTCGATGTCCAGCAGGCAGACGGAGAGGTAGCGCGACGTATAATTACGGTGGAATGTGTCGCTGTTGATGTGGTTCTGGATCTTCTTCGCAAAACCTGTCGGAGAGGCGATGCAGAGCAGATTCTTTTCTTTCTGCATGCTCGCCGTCTCCCACGCATCCCGGAAATAGACATTGAGATCCTCAAGTGAGAGCGGCGCCGTATCATAGCCGTTCTGCACGTACTCCTTGATATGTGCAATATACCGCGCCTCCACCCGGATCGTCTCCTTCTTCCCGAGCAGTTTCTTCTCGGTCAGCCGGGCGCTGAAGAGGCGGTTTACCGGGAATTTTTTTGCTTCGTGTTCGGTGAGGGGCGGCATCCCTGCTCCCACGTACCGTTTGAGATCCTCGGTGCCGGTCATAGATACGTCACTGACCTTGTAAGTTGTGCTGAGGAAGCTGATAGTATCGGTGAACTTTGTCTGCATCCTGCCGATGAACGTGTTCTCATACATGGTTGCCTCTTCCGTACTCGTGAGCCGGGAAGGGCCGCCGTCCGGTTTCGGCAGGCGTTTTCGTTCTTTGATTATCGTCTCAAGATCGGTGATCAGAGTCTGTTGAGCATTGATCGTAGCCGATTGGACTGTGATAGTCTCTTCTCCCTCCTTGACTTTGTCGTTAAGCTGCCCGATCTCCTTCTTCTGAGTTTCAGTTTTTCTGGTCAGCTCATCAATAACCTGCTGATACTGACCGGTTTCATAGTTTTTTTTTGTCTGCCACATCCCCACGAGCTTAACAAGCCAGTCCGCCTCCTGGTTTGCCGCGTTTACTGCCTCGTTCAGTTTCAATTTATAGCCGTCCCACTTGCGCTTCAGGAAATATCTAATGGTCAGGCGAAGTTCCGGGTCTTCGAGAGTGGAGTCTATCCACTTACCCATGTGGATATAGTACTCCTCGAGCATGCCAAGGATCTTATCATCACGGGAGAGCAGCTTTCTCTTGATATCATCGACCTTATAGAGCTCGAAGTAGTTGTAGCGCTCGATATTCTTATATGCGCTAATCTCTTTCGCATTGAAGAGCCGAGCCTGCTCGAACGAGTCGCCGTTCTCCGTGAAACTTGCAGCCAGCACGAGGAGCGCCGCATCGAAACGAGCACGGAAAAGTTCATCAAACTCAGGCTTTATGGGGCCGCACTCGTCGTCTTTGTATTTATCCCGGTTTTCAAGAATTTCGGTCCAGAGTTTTACACGTCGATCAAATGATTCGTGCTTGATTGAGAGCCCTTCTATCAGTACATTCTTGGCTGGTTTGAGTAGCCGCTCAGCACATGCAGTATCTCCCTCCTCTCTCATGGAATAACCTCGGTGAACTATATGAGGAAACTTTAAATCGCTTCCTTGTTAAATCTGGATATATCGTGTAAGCTTTTATATGTATTGTGATTTCACCTCGGATGGTTTCGTTCGGAGATTGGACAAAGTACCTCTTGCCAAACACTCTCTGCGCAGGGAGAGATGCACCTGCCGATATGAGAAACAGTTTCGTGCGCTTGACCCCAGAAATATAGCATAAAAACTCTGCTCGATAGCATAAAGGGCGGCTTCCTGCGTTTGCCGGTGACTGCATGATACAGGTTAAATGCAGCCAATTGCGAATCAATTGGTGATAACTCTCAGGATGGTCGAAGAGCCGCAGATGATCGGATCCCTCTGCACCTTCTGAAAAAATCGAAGACCTCATCTCGGTGCTGCTGTGCGCCTTCTGCGACCGGGCAAACGGGTGTGCAAGGGCAGCGAAAGACCTTTGTTCCCTCAGGAGGGCGTGAAATCGATCATCCCGTTGGACAGCAGTTCCAGCTCGTTCTATCCATCACTCTCTCGATTCTTTCGATGACATCCCTGACTGCGCCTGAATCTCAGCAGTCGAGATGCCTGTACCGCCAGACACCGCTTTTTCAGTTGAGCAGATCTCACAGGAATTTCAGGATACTTCATGCAGGGTGCCACCGGATGCAATCGCACCTATAAATACTGCCTGTTCATTTCGCCCCTCCAGAAATCTCCAATAACATTTTTTCGGTAAAGACCTGTTATCAATCAGATTAAAAACATCAAGCTTATAGCAACCGAATAACAATACGAGAATATCGGTCTACCATACAGCACATCCACGAGCAGTTTCAGATGTTCCGGCCGGTATCCAGCGTATCAGAAAAAAGCAATGGAGCATAGTTCATGCCGAGAACAATTGAGGGAAAAACTGCTTTGGAGTGGTGTAACAAGGGTTCTGATCTTCATCATCTGAATTGCTATGACGAAGCGTTCGAGTGCTACGAAAGAGCACTCATCATTGACCCGAAAAATGCATACGCCCGCATTGGTAAATGCGTGCTGCTCGAAGCGCTTGCCCGATCCGATGAGGCGATCGAATGCCTCGACTGCGACAGCGGGGTGTTCGAACGCATCGATCAGGCAGTTCGGATAAACCCAAACGATGCGTATGCTTGGTACTGGAAAGGCACTGCGGTTGAAATCGTTCATCTTCTTGAATATGACGAATTTGACTGGGACGATGAACAGATGCTGCAAGAACTTGATGACGAGGAGATCCAGTGCTATAACCGGGTGCTCCAGATTAATCCGAATGACCCGTACTTATGGCACAGTGTCGGCAGGCAGTTCTACGCTCGCAAACGGCCCCATTCCGAGGTGCTCAAGTGCTACGACCGGGCACTCGAGATTGATTCGCGATATGCATACGCGTGGTACAGTAAGGGCGACCTGTTGTACAGTGGCGGGTGGTACGATAAGGCGGCCACCTGCTATGATCAAGCAACCCGGTTCATGCCGGAATTTGCAAACGCATGGTATTGGAAAGGTGGAACGCTTAGACATCTTAAACGCTATGCTAAAGCGGTCGAGTGCTACGATCGGGTGCTCCAGATAGAGCCTGACAATGCTGGAGCATGTTACTGGAAAGGCGACGCGCTCTATAACCTTGGGTGCCGTAGCGAGGCGCTCACCTGTTTTAACCGGGCACGTGAGATTGATCCTGATCTTCCTATGGAGATCCCCCTTGCTGAATCTCATACTGCTGTAGAGTGGCATACGAAAGGTTCTGATAACAGTAATTGGGGTCGCTATACAGAGGCGCTCGAATGTTATGACAAGGCGCTCGAGGTCGACCCAACATACGCTGCTGCATGGTTTAATAGAGGTGTCACGCTCGGGAAGCTCAAGCGCTACGATGAAGCGATAAAGTGCTTTGAGCAGGTGCTCGAAAGTGACCCGAAGAATGTAGAAGCTTGGATCTGGAATGGTTCTATACTTGACAATCTCAATCGTTACGAAGAAGCGATCGACTGCTACGCCCAAGTACTCAAGATCGAACCGAACAACACAGTCGCATGGTTTAACAAAGGCGTTGCGCTCAGCAATCTCAACCGCTACAAAGAGGCCCTCACCTGCTTTGATCGGACACTTGAAAATGACCCATATCACCCTCTCGCAAAAGACAACCGGGAAGTTGCATTAAGAAAGGTCAACAAGAGATGATGAGGATCGGCCGGCACACCTCGTCTACGAAGTACGCCGCTACACTTGAGGTGCTGGAGGGCGCCCCTCCGGCTCTATCCGCATTATCACGCACGTTACTGACACAAAGCCGAACTACCCTACATGCCCGGCCCCGGTGAGGATGCCCTTGCCAGTATTGAGTTCGTGCTCATATTTTGCAGAATTTTTCGACGCTCGGGAGTTGAAACAGGGCATCCCGGAGAGATCTGGCCATTATATCCGGTTTTCATTGGCTCCTGTCCGGGTATATTCACTCTCAACTGCTGTTTTGAATACGTCCGGTCATCCGACTGCAAGAACGAAACAGGCGTCCCTGCCGGTCTTTCCTGTCACAGAAAGGGCGCTGGAAATGCCCGTACTCCGATACTTGCGACTCGAGTGCATAATGAATGCCCGGTCAAGCGCGGCAAGTTCTCTCGTTTGACTCCATTGACCAGTTGGGTGAGTCCCTTGCCCGGACGAACGCCGGTAAGTGCAGTCAGCCGTATTAATACCCGGAACCTGCCCTTGGGTGGACGGCCCGCACCCGCGTCTTTGCAGATTCTGGGCCTGCTCCTGTTCGCGCGCCAGGCTCTCTTTGCGGATATAAGCGACAATCTTCCTGCCAATTACAATTGCAGCCTGCCGGATAGGTGCCTCGAATGTTGAGGCAATCTGGGATGTATGATTGCCACCGGAACTTGTATATAATAATTTGTGTGGCATACTATGGTGCAAGAGGTGGTTGCAGACCAATATGGCGAATTTATGGTGCAAATTCATAATAACGCCTGGGAATACCTTATTTTTGTCACATAATAACTGGCGGTCCGCCATGTGGCACAAGGAGAGAGAAAAGATGCAGAAATTTAGTTTCAGTGGGGTCCCCAGCAGGGCAGATTATCTGATTAGACAGGCACAGGAAAAATCGTTCGGGGGAGATCATATGACTGCGGTGGAACTCCTGATGAAGGTGGCCGACATGGAACCGCAATACCCGGAGGCGTTTGCTTTGATGGGAGATTGCTACGACTATCTCGGTCAGCATGAGCAGGCAATCGCGAACTATGATCGCGCCCTTACAATCGATCCTTATCATGCGGATGCATGGTTTAACAAGGGGATGAGTTTGCAATCAGTGGGAAGGAGCACAGAAGCAACGCAATGTATTGAGAAATCAATCGAGCTTTATTGCGGTCGCTGATGCAGCATCCCGCTACTGATGCACAACTTTCGACAATACTACCACACAATAAATATTCAGAAGCAATTACGAAGAAAAAGCCGGATATCAATTTTTTTGGATTCCAATTTAACTGTTTTTTCAGCTAAAAAATGTTCAGAAGAACGTTCACGATACGTTCAGAAGAACATTCACAACACGAACGCTATGGGTCTCATCTCCTGATTGATACAGCCAACTTGCGTCATGATGATGGGAGCTTTCCGGGGGTCAATGGTGTCAGGCTCTAACTTCCGTCGCGTCTTGATTGGAGAACCGAGCCTCGATTGGGAACAATCCAACCATTCTGTTCCATTCACTCAATTACTCTGATACCATTCATGTGTAGATCCGCCGTAACCCTCACTACCTCGTCTTTATCGTGCAGTAGGTTCTGATTCAGATCGTCAATCATACTGAGGATTGATTGGATTTCAGTAGATCTCTGAGATTTATACTGCCCGATTAACAGCATCCACTTTTTGAGAAACGCAAGTGAAGACAGCATGGCCGTTTTAAGATCTGGATCATCGAATGCAGGGGTTCTTAAGGCTTCATTGAGTACCTTAATCGTCGATTCCGGGACAGTTATCAACGGAATAGATGCCCAGAGAATTGCTCCATATCTTTGAATTTGCCACTTACTCTCAAATCCGAATTTTTTTATCAGTGGCAATAACTCCTCTGGGGCGGATCGGATCTTATCACAAAAAAATGAGACCATCAATCGGGTTGCTTCATTATCGCTATTACCTGCCGACAGAATTGAGAAAAGGTCTTTTGTGTGAACATTTGTCAGAGAAAGCATGCCAATTGTAGAGAACATGAGAAAGGATTTATCGTCGTCTCCGGATTCGACGGATGAGAGGTATCCAGACATCAGGTCCGGTTTGATAAATCTCATTGCCCCCTTTGCCACACTTCCCGACACAACATTCATCCGGGTTCGCTTTTCCGGCTCAGACGGAGTAGTGAGCTCATTTTTAAGAACATGTGCACAGGTACCCAGCAATGTGTCGTCATCTCGTGTGATTGTTTCAAGCAGTTGAAGCGCTTCGGATTTCACTTCATCATTTAGCGCATCATATCTATCATCGATAATCCCATACTTGGTCTTAAAATAATCAAGCAATACAGTCGACTGCAATAACGAGAAGAACCCGGCTACACGTACATTGAATGAGCTATGTCGAACTAACTCTCTAATGGTCTCTTTTGTATTCAGGCCGGATTGATTGAAGAATATGGCTGAAGAGGGTATAGCAATATCGATAATACCATATGTCCTGGCAATCATCCGGATGATCGTATCGCATGTTTCCTGAGGTCTCAGTGTGTATATCTCTTCAAGAACCGCTAAATAGAAAGAGTTGTTGATATTGAACCGATTGAACTGGCTTTCTCCAGATAGTAAGTCTTCGAGGTACTGCAACGCTGATCCGGAGTCCATCGCCCGCAGTATTGATAAATGATCTTTGATGTCCAGCCCTTCCAGCATTCCCCAGTTTCTCAAAATATTTGCTGCGACATTTCTGGACATAGTGGATATCTGCTCTTCCTGGGACGTGATGAATCTTTTAAGCACTCTCTCTGCAATGTGCGACTTAAAACGATCATCTTTGAAAAGCCATACCAGCGTGAACAATTCCTCATTTGTAGCGTTCTTCTCAATTCTATCGATGATCGACAGCACCCTTTCAGGGCTATCCTGGATGAAATAGTGCAGATTGGAAATGATGCTTACGTTGTTTTCCCTCTGGATGGCATTCCTGGATCTTCGTTCAAACTCATTTTCAAATAAAACAAGAGCTGCATCGACATCAATATCCCGTTTTATCGCGGCCACCTGCAGAGCCAGATTTTTAATTTCACTATTTGATTGAGCAGACCTTTTCCTGACGACCTCAAAAAACATAGGTGACGTTATGTTATGTTCCAAAAGGAGTTCCAGAATCGTGAGATCATTCAACGGATGCGAAGGACATCTGGAGAAGTATTGAAGAATCTCTTCATCAAGCGACTTATGTACTTTTAGATAGTGATAGACCGTTTCGAGGATGATCTCAGCAACCGGTTCAGTATCTGCTGCCAGGACATTATAGGCTCCCCAGTGGTATGTTCCTGGATTGTCAATCTGTGCATAGCTAAAATCTTTAATCAGGTCATGCAGGTAGTAGTAATTGCCCTTTCTTTTTACAAGCAATTTCTCTTCAAGAGACCGGATTGTATCCTTTACATTTTCTGTGCTGCAGACGTGCACACACATATCGGCGGTGAAAGGCCTTCTGAATACTGACATGGCTTTTAGAACATCCTGCTCTCTGTCGCTTAGCCGGCGAAAAATTTCGTCGTACAGATACTGATCGATCTTAGCTTCAGGATTTTCACCAACAATGTCTTCAAATTCTTCGAGATTCACGAGGTTGCTCACCATTAACAAGAGCATTGGATGACCATTGACTCGTGAATGCACAATCCGTAATTGTTGCTCATCAAGATTCAAACCCCTCAAAGCAAAAAATTCCTTTGTGGCAGATAGATCAAAGCCATCAAGTTCTTCTTGAGTAACAATATTTTTTATCCGATCACCCGTCCCAATAAAGAAAGGGGACGTTCTGGAGACGACTACAATTGATGAACCTTTTAAATCGCGTTTCAGTCTTTCAAACAGCATATGGATTTCGGGATCATCAACTACATGATAATTGTCGAAAAACAAGACATATTTTTTATTATCCAGGCCTTCAAGAATGATTTTTACAATCTGCTCTCGCTCACGGTTACCCTGGTTTAGATATTCTGCAAGCTGAGCGTTCCCATGGGAATTCAAAAAACCTGCAATATCCCGGGTAAGCGTATCAAATGTGTCAAAATCGTGAATTACTTTCCAACACGTAACATAATCTCTTTCAATTAAATTGTAGAGTTTTGCTGCCAGATGGGTTTTCCCTATGCCGGCTAATCCCTGAATTACAATTACATTTTTATTTAATGATTTTTGTAAAGAGGCAAGCACTTCAGTACGATCTATGAATTCTGATACGTCGGGTGGTTCTTCAGGGAGATAATCCATTTTAACTATTGGCTTTTGTAGTAGACTGATACGGGTGCCCTCATCATGAGTACCGGGGATACATGGCTTCTCGATAACGTGCTCCACGCCTTCTTCAAGATGCCGGGCACACGCAGCGTTTACTGGCGTGGTGGTGTCGTCTGATATAAACTGGACGATGGAATCGGCCTGATCCTCAATAATGCCCTGGCACCCGCCCCCACTCACCTTTGGCCTTTCCTGAGAGGCGAACTGATCAGGGATGCTCTTAATGATCAGCGTGGTGCCCTGGCCGCCGTCCTCAAAGACCGTCGGTATCCATTTCACCCGGAAGTGGCACTCTTTTTCCTGTAGGGTGCATCGCATCTCAGTTATCCAGTCCGATGTGTCCTGGGGATCCGGTGGAGGCAAATGACTCTTCAAGGCGATCAGAAAAGGGTTTTGTGAGTTATCCATGCATGTGCCAACGATTGAATCTCGATCTTCGTTGAGTACCGTGAGCATCGGTTCATTGGTCTTTAAAATTCTGTTCCTTTTGTCGAGGACAATGACCATATCTGAAGAGAAATCGAGCAGTGCGGAAACTGGAACACGATGGGAGAGGAAGTATACCTTTGCAGCCCCGATCTCCTGCATATCGACCTGCCCGGAGATGAGAAGCATATCAAGATATTTTGCTACAAGATTTCTGTTCATGTGCATTTTCGAAGAGACATCCGAGATGGTCATCCCCCTCGGGTTCCACTTCAGATATTGCTTGATTTTAGCCATCCTCTCCTGATCAAGCACGCCCATACAAGGAAATAGAGTCCTGGGATAGTAAATTTTATTATTTGGCTGGCTCCGAGAAGAGTGTCGGAGTTTCCGGGAGGTATCCTTCCGAATTTTGAATATTGCGCCGTTCCGGCAATTAAACCGGCACGTCAATTATCTGGAGTAATGTGACATGCGATATTGCGCGATGAACGCACCATATGAAAGTATTTGTGCCATGCCATAATGCGAAGGATAATGCAGACCAATATGGCGCAATTACCATGTAATCAATTAGCTGAGTTTGAGAATACCTTTTTTGCCCTAGAAAGTGGCGGTGCGCCAATTGACCGCGTGAGAGAGAAGAGATGCAGAAATTCAACTTCAAGGGTGTCTCCAACAGAGCAGACCGCTGATCCGGCAGGCAAAGCGAAAAAATAATGAACAGTGATCATGCGACCACGGTGGAATACCTGATGAAGGTAATTAACCGAGCCGGAGCACCCGGGAGGAACCATACCGTTGAGATGTAGAAAACGGAAAAATGACTTTCAGCTTCAGTATTGAATGCTGCTAAGGGGATTCGAACCCCTGTCGTCGGCGTGAAAGGCCGACATGATTGGCCCCTACACTATAGCAGCTGGTCTATGCACCGAAGTGCTATACAACTTGGGCGTGAGCGGATAAAAAAGTTATGCCGGTGGAATCCCGGCCGAGCCGGCCAGCCAGGTCAATGGCCCGTCTTCCCCCCCTTCTCCGGGGCGGCACGCGCCGCCGCCGGCCGGCGGGCATGCCACCCTCTTCTCTACCCGCACCCGCCGCCCCGGCGGGGCTTCTGCTTCTCAAGCGCCCTGATGAGGTGCTCTGCGCCGGCAAACCCGAGCGTCCTCTGGCTGCCGTGCATCATGTCCAGGTGCTCGATCCCGAGCGATGCGGCGAGGGGCTTCTCGAGCATGCCGCCGAAGACCAGGTCGATCCGGCAGGCCTCGAGCTTCTCCCGGATCTCCTCCTGCTCCGGTTCGATCAGGATCTCGCACTCCGGGCCGGCCAGGTCCTTCAGCCTTTTGAGGGTATCCGAGTCGAAGTCCACGACGATGAGTGACGGCGCAAGGCCGAGATCCGCGAGGAAGAGGGTCATGGAGATCGCCCGCGTCGGCCCGCTGA
>Ga0116194_1001528_pt1 | contig 13973 bp, 10 predicted proteins | sample AD_SCU001_MetaG_FD_89887 | JGI IMG/M metagenome (GOLD analysis project Ga0116194, IMG submission 89887) | Active sludge microbial communities of municipal wastewater-treating anaerobic digesters from China - AD_SCU001_MetaG | ecosystem: Engineered > Bioreactor > Anaerobic > Digestate | place...
AAGCCTTATTTTCGTAAGCACCTGCTTGGTGTTTAATGGAAAGTCGCCATCCATCATCCACGAGTAATAACTGGGCTCGTTGCGTAAGACCTGTACCACCGGCTTACCCTTGTGTTTACCGAAATTAAATACCTCAACTCCTTTATCATCGAAAATAATCCGTCCGGCAAAATCCACGTTATTGTTAAAGCTGGAATACTCTTTGGATAAGAATGCAACATCGTTTTCCAAGTCGGGATAACGGTCGAGCTGTGATTTCAATACCTCGTAAGTAGCAATGGTGTCTGCCTCTGCGGAGTGTGCGTTTTGCAACTCTTTGTCGCAATAAAATTTATAAGCTGCCTCCAGCGTTCGTTGTTCCTTTTTGTGGAAGATAATCTGAACATCCACAAACTTCCGTTTGCTCATGTCGAAATCCACTCCTGCCCGAAGAAATTCTTCAGAAAGCATCGGGACGTCGAAGCGGCTGGAATTGAAGCCCGCTAAATCGCAACCTTCCAACATATCGGCCAACGATTTTGCCACTTGTTTAAAGGTCGGACTATCTTTCACATCATCATCGGTGATACCGTGAATGGCTGTCGACTGGGCAGGAATAGGCATCTCGGGGTTGATAAGCCGGGATTTTATTTCTTCTTTCCCGTTCGGATGGACTTTCAGTAACGATATTTCTACAATCCTGTCTTTTGTAATATTTATCCCCGTGGTTTCCAAGTCAAAGAAAACCAGCGGGTTTTTGAGGTTTAGTTTCATTTATCAATCATTTAACATCATCGGCATCAGCAATGTGAGCATGTCTTCGTTTTCTTCGTTTTCGGCAGGAAGAATAATTCCGGCACGCGAAGGATCAGAAAGTTCGAGCTTCACATCGGTGGATGGAATATTGTTCAGTATATCAATCAGGAAAACAGCTTTAAAACCAATATTCATTACGTTTCCGTTATACTGGCAAGGAATCATTTCTTCTGCTGAAGTCAGAAAATCAATATCCTGCGCCGAAACAACAATTTTGTCTTCCGACAGTTGCAGCTTTACCAGACTGCTTGCCGGATTTGAAAATACGCTCACACGTTTTAAAGCATTCAGCAACGCAAGCCTGTCGAGCGTAACGTTGTTGGGATTATTTTGTGGAATTACCGAATTGTAATTGGGATAGCGTCCTTCCACGAAACGACAGATCATCACAAAGTTCGACATCGTTATGTACGCATTGTTTTCGTCAAATTTCACATCCACCGTTCCGTTTTCCTTCGGAAGGAGCGACCTCAGCAAGTTAGCCGGTTTTTTCGGCAGAATAAACGACGATCTTCCATCCCCTTTCACGTCTTTATGAATTACACGCACAAGCTTGTGTCCGTCTGAAGCAACGAAAGTCAGGTCATCTGTAGTGATATCGAAATAGATACCGTTCATCACCGGGCGCAATTCATCGTCAGCCGTAGCGAAAACAGTTCTGTTGATGCCGTTGAAAAGTGTTTCGGCAGGAATATTGAGTCCTATTGCCGATTCTTTCAACTCTTTGGGTCTTGGATATTCATCGCCTTTTAAACCTACAAAATTGTACTTCCCGTTGTGGTAGTATATGTAAATTTCAAGCGTTTCGTCGTTTACATCGAAAGTGAGCGGCTGGTCGGGAAGCTCTCTCAGCGGATCCAACAGGTTTTTTGAATTAATGGCCAAACTGCCTGTTCCTTCCGAGCTGTTCACTTCGACTTTGGTTTCCAATCGGGTTTCGTTGTCGGCGGCTGTAATGGTCAACACATTTCCGTCCAGTTCCAAGAGAAAACAATCCAAAATAGGTAACGAATTTTTTGAATTGATAACTCTGCTGATCGCTTGCAGATGGCTCAACAATGTGGCGCTTGATACTACAAATTTCATAGGGAGTGAATTTATTTAATGTTTGATGTTTTGATATAATTTAGCAAATATACAAAATTATCCGTTTTGAAAAGATTTGTCTGTCCAATTTTTCCAAGATTTGTCGATAAGAGCATTTGGTCATTTCTTATTCCGGGGATGATGTTCAATAATCTCTTGCCTCAGAAAACTTCGGTCCATGTGAGTATATATTTCGGTAGTTGTGATTTTTTCATGCCCCAGCATTTCCTGAATTACACGGATGTTCGCTCCTCTTTCCAACAGGTGTGTAGCAAATGAATGACGAAAAACATGTGGACTGATCTCCTTGCTGATTCCAGCTGCCTCAGCGTATTGCCTGATATAATAAAAAACCGTGACACGCGAGATAGCTGTTCCTCTTGAACTTAAAAAAACAACATCTTCACTTCCTTTTTTCACCCTTTGTTGATTGCGGTGCAAGAGATAATTTTTTATTTTTTGGATAGCTGTTTCCGATATGGGAACCAGCCGTTGCTTGCTACCCTTCCCCTGTACGCGTATAAACCCTTCATCGAAGAACAAATCGGAGAACCTGAGGTTAGTCAGTTCAGACACACGCAGTCCACAACTGTATAGTGTTTCGATAATCGCATAGTTTCGGGCACCTTCGGCAGTGGAGACATCTATTCTGTCTAACAAGCAATCGATTTCCTCAACAGACAGCACTATCGGCAGCTTCAACCCAATTTTGGGAGCTTCCAACAACAGGCCGGGGTTTTCCTCGATAAATCCGTCAAGGACAAGATAATGAAAAAAAGACTTAATCCCCGATATTATCCGTGCCACCGAACGAGCTTTTATACCGTTGTCGTGCAATTCAGCAAGAAACTCCTCCAAGTGTTGAAGCTTCATTTCAGTGAAGGAAAGGTTCCGGGTCTCTGCAAAATCAATCAGTTTTTGCAGATCGGTCATATAAGCGTCAATGGTGTTTGACGATAGCCCTCTTTCCAAGAGCAGGTAGCGTTTGTATTTTTCGACAGGTGAGTTTCGTTGCATCGGTTAGCGTTTGTCCATTTCCGATATCCGATTTTTTGCTTCGTCAATATACCGGCATATTGCTTCGATTATCTTACTCTTCTCATCTTCCCGAACGTTTTTTTCATGGTCTAATTTCAGCAAAACATCCGATAATTCCTCGTCTCCCATCATCTTGAAAAGCGGCAATATTTTGTGCGCAACCTGTGCGGCGTTTTCCATGTCGTTTTTCTCAAAACAGGTCTTGAGGTCATTGTTGTTCTTCCCGGTATCGAGCACGAACGCCCTCAGTATTTCCAACGAACTTTCCCGGTCGTCTTTAACAACGTCAATCAATGCAGAAACTCCTTTACTGTTTTCAACCGCTCCCATCTCCTCAGCCAATGTGATCCTCACGTATTTATTAATCATCGTGAAAAGTTGTGCGGAAGTGAAAGGCTTGTTTAGAAAATCAGTAAAACCCAACTGTTTGAAATCAGCGGAAGACAAATCCGATTTCGCCGACAAGGCAATAACCGGCGTTGATTTCGATTGAAAGATGTCAGAGTCTAACATGCTTTTTACAAGTGTGAAACCATTTGTCCTTGGCATTTGAATATCCAGAAATATTAAATCGAAAATCTTGTTTTTTAAAATATTCAACACATTATCAGGATCGACTTCGGTAACAACATTTATCTTTTTCAATTTGAGCATTTCAGCCAGCATTGTCAGCTGAATCGGATCATCATCTACAGCTAGCACCGAAATATTTTCACAATCAAAATCGGGACAACCTTCACCTGAACTCCATGTTTCTGTCAACCGCGATGTTTCAAGCGGAAGATCAACAAAAAACTCGGAACCTTTGCCTCTCTCGGATCGCAGGTGAATTTTCCCACCCAACTCATCTACCAACCCTTTTGTTATAGCCAGTCCGAGACCGCTTCCTTCTTCCTGCTGCCCTATTTTGTCGGGTTTTATCTGGGTAAACTCCTGAAAAATATACTCCTGATATTCTTCACTGATTCCTAATCCGGTGTCTCTTACCGAGAATTTCAAAATCGTTTTGCCTATATCATTTACCGGCTCAACAAAAACCTCAACCGTCCCTTGTAACGTGTACTTTATCGCGTTTGAAATCAAGTTGGAATAAATCTCCCGGATCATAAACGGATCCCCAAAAACAAGTAAATCTCCGGGGACTTTATTGACCACATTGTATTCCAGTTGTTTTTTTTCAGCAAGGGGTTTAAAGCTGTTCACTGTATTTTCGACCAGTTCATGCAAATTAAAATTCATCTCCTTGCGCAACCACGTACCTGATTCTATTTTCTGATAATCGAGAAGGTTTGTGACCAGTTGCAACACATGATTTCCCGATTTTTTCATGTTTTTCAAGTATGTTTTCCGGGTGTTTTCATCGGCTCCCGACTCCATCAATTCCACATATCCCAGAATTGAACTCATCGGCGCCTTTATATCGTGTGAAATGGATAACATCAGCTTTTCGCGTGACCGCAGCAATTGGTTGATGCGGACGTTGGATTCTTCCAATCTTCTTCGATACTTCTGGCTTCGGTTGATATCCATCAAAAACAACAATCCAAAAACAAGCGCTATCAATATGGCCAGAGAAGTGACACCCAACACCGTTTTTGAAGACCGGTTGAGTGTGGCCTCTTTTTCTTCAATAAGCCGGATTGACTTGTTGATTTCCTCCTGTTCGATAGATTTTAATAAATCATCGATTCGTGCGGTCAGCAAATGATTAGTGTTAGTCATTGAGGATTGTCTTAGAAGTAACGCGGCCTGAAATTTTCGCTGACTATCCAGATTCAACCTTTCGGAATACCTCACCATATTGACCACCGTGTCGATTGCCAGCCTGATGTTATCGCGGGAAATATCAGCAGCAGAAGGACGGTTTTGAATGATCAGGGTTGAGTCCTGCTTACCCCTTATGGCATCCCCGATTCTTTTAAAAAGTCCTTTTTGCTCACTTTTCACAACCGTGGTATCGCTCTCTTCGACCGATTTGCGGACAACGTTTTTCCGCTCAATGTATTGCTTAATTTGATCATTAAGGTTTCTGGGAACAAATGTACTGACTGTCTCACGGATTATCCCCGGAGTTTTGTTGATGGAGTCCAACAAGACAGCTATGGCACGAAGGTTTTCTTCTTTTTCATCCAGCAACACTTCAATACTGTCGAGTTTAATTACCCGCAACGTATCTTTTGAAAGTTGTTTCAACGAGTTAATCTTAGCATTAATTTCTGGCCTTAGTGAATGGTATCGGGCAAAGTAATCTGCCGCACTTTCGGGAGTGTACAGGTTTTGTGTGCTTTCAATTTCGTATAATTGATTGATAACATTACCTACAATAATCAGTTCAGACATATCTTCATTCCGGACCCTTGTCTCTGAAAATCTGACAAGATTCTGGTAAACGGCCAACAACCCCACAATCATGATTGCTACGACCAGGACATACCCGATAATTACCTCATATTTTATGGAAGAACGTGATCCGGATGATTCCATTCAATTGATTCAGGTGATTAATTTAATTCTACGTTGTAAAGTTTTATCTTGTTGTACAAGGTTTTTCTGTCAATATTAAGTATTGATGCCGCCACGGTTTTATTTCCTTTGGCAATTCCAAGTGCTTCGATTATTTTTTCCTTTTCGTAATTTTCTTTCTTCAATCCTTCAATGACTTGCTTCTGCGGCTGAACAGACTCCGTTCCTTCCCCTGCAAGGTTTTTAAAAAGAACAGGCAGAATCGTTTCGGGAACTGTATTTCCTTCTGTCAACAGGCAAGCTTTAAAAATTAAGTTTTTCAGCTCTTTAATGTTCTCCTCCCAAGAGTGCTTAAAAAACACGTCAAGAACTTCGGGGGCAATATTTTTCACCTTCCTGTCCAACTGTCTGTTTGCCACACCCAAAAAATGTTCAGCGTAAAACAAAATGGCCTCCTCGTTTCCCCGCAAAGTGGGGAGTTCAATGTATGACCTCAGGAGTGAGTCGACTAGTTTCGGGAGCAATACCGAAGTTAGCTGTTCCTTTTTTTCTCCTGTCGTTATGATAATTTGGACAAAATTATCATCTTTCTTCTGAGAGGAGAGGGCTTTCAACAACAATGTCTGAAAATTGATACCGGTCTTCTGAAGATTTTTAACAAGCAGTAAGCCCCCTTTTGCTTTATCAAGCGCCTGCAAAAACAACTCTTCATAATCTCTCCGCTCACCGTTCCTGTTCAGTACTTGCGAATCCAGATCGAAAGTTACAAACGGACCCGAATCTATTCTGCTCCTGCTGTAAATATAGTGCGCAACGGAAGTTTTTCCGGTTCCCTTATCCCCGATAACCAACAGGTGGGAATCGTCGTGTACAACTTCACTCAGCTTATCGAAAACCCTCGTGTAAATCTCCCCTCCCGGCCGAATCAATGGATCCCGAAACTGTTCCGTAATTTTTTGATTCTCCTGGTATTTTAGGGCATCGTCAATCTTTTTGTACAAGACTTCCGCTTCAATGGGCTTTGCGATATAATCCACCGCTCCCAGTTTCATAGACTCTACTGCCGTTTCAATATCAGCATAGCCGGTCATCATAATTACCAAAATATCTGAGTCGAACTTTTTAATCCATGACAGGAAAGAAAAGCCATCAGCTTCGGGCATCCTGATATCTGAAAGGATCAAATCGTAAGCTTCATTTTTTACTTTTTGCTGGGCCTCCTGAACACTTGTGGCCGTATCTGCCTGGTAGTGCTGCTTCACCAACCAGGATTTCAGCATCAGGCAAATAGTCAAATTATCGTCTAGGATTAGGATTCTTTTCATGTTATAAGCTGAAGGTTATTCATTTCCTCCCATTGATCTCTCTTTATGAAGTTCCCTGGAAATCATGACTCCCGAATAAAGCAAGAAAACGGCCCCGATCATCATCGACAACGCCCACAAATTGTTCTTCCTAAACATCAGGTAGGTGCCAACAATCATCAACACACACGCAATCACCTGAAAATTGAATAATCGCTTTCCGCGAACACTCTTACCCGGATAAGGTGAAAGAGCCGTAACCCCACTGAAAATCAGCACTGAAACTGCCATAATCCACGGGGCAACCAATGGGGCAAAAAGATACAATACAGCAGATATTAAGATGACAATGCCGGAAATCTGATAAATGGTTTCTTTTGATTTATGCATTAATTTTCAGTTTAAACTTCAGAACAATGATTTCTAATGTATTTAACATAAAATGTCCAATTCAACGGTACCACAAATTTAATAAAATAAACTTATCAGGTACTTCCTTTTCAGAAAACTTTCGCCACCTCCAGGGTTTACTATTCAATCACGAAGATCTCTTCGTTTTCTTTCTTCATCAAATAGTTTTCCCGGGCATATTTTTCGAGATTCTCCAGACTTGACTGAAGTTCATTTAACTTGGCCTTATCTGTTTCTGTTTGTTTGCGGTAATATTCGATTTGTGTTTTCAGGTCACGGATTTCGTTCTCGTATTTGATTCGCTTCAGCAGGCTACTATCACTGAAAAAGAACAACATAGCTATAAGAGCTACCAAAATTATCAATTGATAGACCGATAAGCTTAATACCCTTTTCTTCATAATTTTTCTGAAATCCATAAAGTTCAGCTAATCTTGAGAAACTGTTTGAATTTTATACTACAAAATTAAACGAAATTTCATACTAATTCAAACGATTTCGTGGAATTAAGTGAAATATAACAGAGACAGCGCGGGTTTTTCCCGGTTTTTGAAGTATCTTTACGCTTTGTAAACTTTAAAATTCACTATAAAATATGAAAAGATTCTTCTCCATCACCGTTGTTTTTTTCTTTGCAGTATATGCAACTTATCCCTGCACAAATCTACTCGTAGGCAAAAAAGCATCGGTTGACGGTTCAACCCTTATTTCCTATTCTGCCGATTCTTACAATCTTTACGGTGAACTTTATCATTGGGAAGCTGCACAATACAATCCCGGTACGATGCTGAAAGTATATGAATGGGATACGGGAAAATACCTGGGTGAAATACCGCAGGCACTCAAGACCTACAACGTTATCGGCAACATGAACGAACATCAGGTAGCCATCGGGGAAACCACCTTTGGCGGACGTCCCGAGTTAAGCGACTCCACCGGAATCATGGATTACGGAAGCTTGATTTATATTACCCTGCAACGGGCAAAAACTGCACGTGAAGCCATAAAAGTCATGACCAGCCTGGTAGCTGAACACGGGTATTACAGTTCCGGCGAATCTTTCTCCATTGCTGATCCAAACGAAGTTTGGGTAATGGAAATGATTAGCAAAGGCGTTGGCAACAAAGGGGCTGTATGGGTGGCTGTCCGCATTCCCGATGATTGTGTATCGGCACATGCCAACCAGGCACGTATCCAGCAGTTTCCTTTAAACGATCCCGAAAACTGCCTCTACTCTCCCGATGTTATTTCTTTTGCCAGACAACAAGGATATTTCTCGGGCAAAGATGCCGATTTTAGTTTTGCTCAGGCTTATGCACCCCTCGATTTTGGAGCGCTACGTTTTTGTGAGGCGCGTGTATGGTCGTTTTTTAATCGCGTAAATAAAGATATGGGAAAATATGTAACGTATGCACAGGGTAAAACTATCGATCCGATGCCGTTATATATCAAGCCGGATAAAAAACTCAGTGTTCACGATATCCAGGGTATGATGCGCGACCATTATGAAGGAACCGAACTCGACTGGCGTTTTGATGTCGGTGCCGGCCCGTTCAACTCTCCCTATCGCTGGTCTCCACTCACCTTCCAAGTAGATTCAGTTGAGTACTGCAACGAGCGTCCAATTGCTACTCAACAGACCGGATTCTCTTTTGTCGCTCAAATGCGTTCCTGGCTGCCTGAAACGATTGGAGGTATTCTGTGGTTCGGTGTTGACGACGCTGCTCAAACAGTTTATTATCCGGTTTACTGCGGACATACCCATGTACCGGAAGAGATGGCGGTTGGCAACGGCGATTTACTCACCTACTCCGAAACATCGGCTTTCTGGACGCACAATTGGGTGTCGAACATGGTTTACACACGATACAGCGATATGAACATAGACATGCAAAAAGTGCAGCAGAAACTGGAAAACAATTTCAGGGAAACACAGCCCGAAATTGAAAAGAAAGCATTAAATTTGTACAGGAAATCCCCGCCAGAAGCTGTTCGTTTTCTCACCAACCACACCAATTCTTTGATTAGAGATGGTCTACAGGAGTGGAAGAAGCTCGGACAATACTTAATGGTGAAATATGTGGATGGTGTGGTAAAGAAAGAAGAAAACGGGAAATTCAAAAGAAACCCGCACGGACAACCCGCGTCACCGGAACGTCCTGGTTATTCAAATGAATTTTATAAAAAGGTTATCGACCAAACCGGAGAAAAATATAAGGTTCAAAAAGTAGAACCAACGGTGGATTAATTATATATTTTGTTATTCTATGGACAACGAAACATTATTAGCTCAAGTAACCGATAAGGCTCAATTATGGCTTAGCGGCAACTACGACGAAGAAACAAAAAAAGAAGTAAGGCAGATGCTGCAAAACGAAGACAAGCGTCAACTGATTGATGCGTTCTACAGAGATCTAGAGTTTGGCACAGGAGGTCTTCGTGGCATTATGGGGGCAGGCAGCAACCGAATGAATATTTACACCGTTGGTGCGGCTACGCAAGGATTATCCAACTACTTGTTACAGGAGTTTGCCGAGTTGGAACAGATCAAAGTAGTCATCGGGCACGATTGCCGGAACAACAGTCGTAAATTTGCCGAGATATCTGCCGATATTTTCACCGCAAACGGAATTAAAGTGTTTCTTTTCGAAGACTTACGTCCGACACCGGAAGTTTCATACGCCATTAGAAAACTCGGTTGTCAGAGTGGAATTATGCTTACAGCATCACACAATCCCAAGGAATACAACGGATATAAGGCCTATTGGGAGGATGGAGCACAAGTACTTGGGCCGCACGACAAAAACATTATTGCTGAAGTAAACAGAATCTCATCGATAGAAGAAATTAAGTTCAACGGCAACAAGGAATTGATCGAGATTATCGGGAAAGACATGGACAAGGCCTTTATCGACAAGGTTAAAAGTTTTGTTCTTTCTCCCCAAGCTATTGAAAATCAAAAAGAATTAAAGATTGTTTATACACCCATCCATGGAACCGGCATCAAGCTTATCCCCGATGCGCTGAAAGCCATTGGATTCACGAATGTTATCAACGTACCCGAGCAGGACGTAATAAGTGGAGATTTTCCGACAGTCATCTCTCCCAATCCCGAGGAGCCGGCAGCATTGGACTTAGCTATAAAAAGAGGTATCGAAACAGAAGCTGATGTTGTTTTAGCCACTGATCCCGATGCCGACAGAATCGGAGCAGCCATCCGTGACGACGAAGGCAATTTTAGGCTGGTCAATGGTAACCAGACCATGCTTATCCTTATTTATTACCTGATGACACGCCGCAAAGAGTATGGGCTGTTAAAGGGTAAGGAATTTATCGTAAAAACGATTGTCACCTCCGAGTTGGTGAAAAAAATCGCAGACAAGATGGGCATCGAAATGTTCGACTGTTACACCGGATTCAAATGGATTGCCGACGTTATCCGCAAGAACGAAGGGGTAAAAAAATACATCGGTGGAGGAGAAGAAAGCTACGGATTCCTCGCCGACGATTTTGTGCGCGACAAAGATTCGGTATCAGCCTGCACGCTGTTTGCAGAAGTTGCAGCCTGGGCAAAAGATAATGGAAAGACACTGTACCAACTGCTTCAGGATATCTATGTAGAATATGGATATTCCAAAGAGGCAGGTATTTCATTGGTGCGCAAAGGAAAAGAGGGTGCCGACGAAATTGAAGCCATGATGAAAAACTTCAGGGCGAACCCCATGAAAGAATTAGCAGGCTCACCCGTTATTTTATCGAAGGATTTCGTGAAACTGGAAAGTGTGGATTATGTCAAAGAAGAGGTGACCACACTCGAGATGCCCACAACATCTAACGTGTTACAATACTTTACAGAAGATGGCACAAAAGTATCTATTCGCCCTTCCGGAACTGAACCCAAGATAAAATTCTATATCGAGGTGCAAAGCTCTCCCATATCTTCGCGCGAAGAAATTCTACAAGCGGAGGCTCAGGCAGATGAAAAAATTAATGCTGTCAAAGAGTTCTTCGGAATTTAACTATCGAATAACTATTAAAATGAGAAAAAAACTGACCATTGCCTTGGTGGCCCACGATCATCGAAAAGCCGACATGGTCGACTGGGTTATCTTTAATTCCGATTTCCTATCCCACCATCATCTGGTCTGCACGGGCACAACCGGCGGACTGGTTCGTGATGCACTGAACGAAGAAGGAGTATTTCCCGAAATTACCTGCATGAATTCCGGCCCTATGGGTGGAGATGCTGAGATCGCAGCCATGGTGGTACGCAAAGAAATCGATCTCGCCGTGTTCCTGATCGACGACCTGAACGCACAGCCGCACGAGGCAGACATCATGATGCTGCTGCGCCAGTGCCGTATACATAACGTACCTATAGCCTGTAACCGTTACAGCGCCGACCTGATGATTACCAGCAGTCTGTGGGACGACCTGTCTTATGTCCCCATGCCGCCGCGATACGAAAAATTTGAACGAAATTAATGAGACGGGAAACAAGAGACTGTCTCAAAATAAAAAACAACCCTACTGATACAATGAATATTCGGATTTGTTCCCGGACAGGTGAATAAAAAGAAGAAAGAGGGTGAAATCACACATTGAGATTCACCCTCTTTCTTGTATGTTTTTTAATAACAAAGATTACTTTACAATCTTTAGCTCACTGACGATATGGGGTGCGTTCATGATTTTATCGATTGTGTAAAGCACGTAACGGACATCCACACTGATCGTACGTTGCATCTCGGGTTCAAAGACAATGTCTCCGCTCAACGCCTCCCAGTTTCCGTCGAACGCCAATCCGATAAGTTCCGCTTTCCCGTTAAAAACAGGGCTTCCCGAATTACCTCCGGTAATGTCGTTATCGGAAAGGAAATTTACCCGCATAGTCCCATCCTTAGCTGCATATCTTCCAAAATCTCTTTTTTGGAGAGCATCAACGATGTAAGGTTGTAAATGAAATTCCGGATCGTTTTCCTTATATTTTTCCAACACTCCTTTTTCGGTCGTATAATAATCATACCAGACCCCGTCGCGCGGCTTATATCCTTTCACCGATCCATAACTCATTCTTTGGGTAAACGTTGCATCGGGATAAAAATTCTTTCGCGAGTCCATCTCCATCAATGCAGCCATCAGTTCTCGCTCACCCCTCATCATGTTTTCATATGCCGACATCATTTGCCCTGAGAGTTCGTATCCCATATCTTTAGTCGATAATGCCAGCTCCATAGCCGGGTCTTTGGTCAGCATTTCCGTATTCGCATCTTTCAACAAATTCATCAAATCAGTCAGGTTGGTAAATTGAGAATTGGCAAACAACCAATCGGCATACTTGTCGTAATCCCCATCAAATTCGGTTTTGATTTTTTTGTAAATATCGGGAAGGTACTTTTCCGGAACTCGCTGTTCGTATAGCCGCATTAATACAGGAAGGACTTTCCGGTCAAGTGTTGGTTCATAATTTTTATACGACTCAATGATCCTGTCGTTGATAAATTCAGCCTTGTCTTCTTCCGTCCCATCCATATCAAACTGAAGGATGGTATTGGCAAAACGGATCAATTCGATTCCGTTGTTAAACGTTTCGAGAAAATAGGTCGTGTAACGAGCCATATCAGTAGAACCGGCATACGCTTCTTCCAGTGTTTTTAGCAGATGACCGTATTTTGCCTTGTTTCTTTCGCTATTGTTGATCCAGCTTGTCAATCGGCTTTCCAGCAGGCGCTTTTCCGCCAATACGTCAAGCTTAACAAGGGCTTCGTTCATACCCATGGAGTTTTTCCAGTAGTTTGAGCTTCCGGCATACTTGTTGGCATATTTCAACCGGATAGTATCGTTTTTAGTCATGGCATCCCACCAGATATCCTGTTTGGCTCCACGCACCTCAACACGCGGTTTGTTCTCCGATTCCATTTGCTGTGCAATTCCAAACGACGAAAGATAGCGTTGTGTGCTTCCCGGATAACCGATGGTCATGGCATAGTCGCCGTCTCTCACTCCTCCCAAGGAAACCGGAACCACATATTTAGGCTTGTACGGCACATTATCGGCGTTGTGTTTAGCCGGTTTGTTGTTCCTGTCCGCATACACGCGGAAAACCGAAAAATCACCCGTGTGGCGGGGCCACATCCAGTTATCCGTATCGCCTCCGTATTTTCCTATCGACGATGGTGGGGTTACCACCAAACGGATATCACGAAAAACATCATAAACTACTTTGTAGTATTTGTTCCCTGAATAAAAAGGAATAATCCGTACCGAGGTAAAGGGATCGTCGTCGTATTGCTTGAGCAGTTCATCCGAGATAGAGTCGATGGCCAATTCGCGTTGTACTTCGCTTAACACGGAAGGCACCTTAGGCAAAATCTGCTGGGTAACTTCCTCCATACTGCGGAGAAAAGAAATAGTCAACCCATCAGCATATAATTCCTGTTGCAAATTATCGGCTTTGAAGCCATTTTTCAGGTAATCCGCTTCAACCGAACTTAGTTTTTGAATAGCACCGTACCCGCAATGGTGGTTGGTAAAAATCAACCCTTTGTCGGATACGGCAACACCGGAACAACCGCCGCCGAAAATGACCACTGCATCTTTCAGCGAAGCGTTTTTCTCATCGTATAGTTTGTTTACTGGAAAAGTGAATCCCAGTTCTTTCATTCGCTCCACACTCTCCCGATTAAGTTCTTTCAAAAGCCACATTCCTTCGTCGGCTTTGGTTGCAAGTGCCACAAGCAATATGGCAGTAATCAATAGTATCTTTCTCATTTATTTCAAATTAAGTATATTATTTCCTGAAATATTTATTTATAATGGGTATCTGCTGCAAAGGTAAGTCCTTTTTTAAAACTATAAGCAGGTAAATTCCTATTA
>Ga0116194_1001534_pt1 | contig 13938 bp, 8 predicted proteins | sample AD_SCU001_MetaG_FD_89887 | JGI IMG/M metagenome (GOLD analysis project Ga0116194, IMG submission 89887) | Active sludge microbial communities of municipal wastewater-treating anaerobic digesters from China - AD_SCU001_MetaG | ecosystem: Engineered > Bioreactor > Anaerobic > Digestate | place...
AAACGTAAATAACTGGCTTGCTAAAGCTAAGAATAATACTATAATAGCACATATTAAAATCATTGTAATAAGATTAAGCACGCATATATTCAATGTTTTTATAATAGAATAATCATTTAATTCTTTAACGCCAATAATAATCAGCATAGCTACCCAAATCCATATAAATTTCAAAATAAGATTGAATGTACCTATATCGGTGCCGGACATTATTTTTGACAGTAGTGCAAATGGTATAATGAAAAAAATATATGGCATCATAGATAGGGTTGCTGAAATTAAAGTCTCCAAAAAAGTAGTTTCTCCATCCATTATAGAAGTAAGCGCATAACATGCAACTACCCATGTAATTATTGGTACAGTCATTCTTATTATTTCGAGTAAAACATTCGTATCTCTTATAGTAAGATTGCTTAAAGGATAGTGAAGCATATATATGTATATTATACGGACAACTACTACCATAAATAATAATAACGAAGACAACTGCAAATAATTTATTTTCAACTTTCTGGATTTAATAATCCTGAATGTATCTATAGGATGTATAAGGACTGATAGAACCAGCTGGACTGCGTTCATTATTTACCTCCCCCTGCTACATTTTAAAATTCTCTATGAGATTACCAATAGCATTTTTTACTTTGCCTGTTATAATTATTAAAATAGTAATTATTACTATTACAATAAGGATTATCAAGCCAAAATACTCTTGAATAGCCGATTTTCTGTATTCATTAAATGCTTTTGTATAACCTGCTTTATCATCAGCCATTTCGTATTCATTCATTGCTTCTTTCCATTTTCTTTCCTTCATAAGGACTTTTGCAATGCCTGTATGGGCAAGTTTATAGTTCTTATCGAATTTAATAACCTCGTTCCATATGTCTTTTGCTTTCACATATTCACCTTCATCATAATACCCTATGGCTTCATGAATTAATTTTATAAAGCTTGTAGGCTCAAAAACCTGTACATTGTTAAGTATTCTATCTAAAACATATATATTTCCATGTGAATCTACTGAAATACTTGATGGCATCTGAAAAGTGCCCTTCCAAGTCCCTATACCTCCAAATACCGTAAGAAGGTTTCCTTCCTGATCGTATTGGTACACTTTTCCTGATATCTGATCAAGTGCATTAATTATTCCATTTGCATCTACAGCTATATCAATAAAACGCGGTTTGATGGGTCTGTTATTATCATCAATAGTCTCTCCAAACGACCCCTTCCTAAATATATTTTTCCCTACCGAATTTAACTTTACAATTTGATTTTGTTTCTCTGTGTAACATGTAGCATATATAACCCCATTTTTATCTATTACAAAATTTGTATATGAATCCGGAAGATTTTTTGCAATTCTTTCTTTTTGTTCCTTTGAAGCAAAAAGGCGGATTAAGACTTTGGTGAAATCAAACTCCACCTGATTTGCGCCAACATAGCCTCGAAAGTTGTTATCAGCATCAATTGTGACAAAAGAATGGCTTTTAAGTATATAAATAAAGCCGGTAGAGTTTATATATATCTTTGTCGGTTCAAATGTAAAAGAATCATTTAAAAGCAAAGATTCCGGTTTCACAAATTGCTCAACAAATTCCCCATAAGGTGAAAGATGCGCTATACAGTTATTCGCCGTATCCGCTACATATATATCTTCATCATCATCGACGAACAAGCCCATTGGATTATTAAACTGCTTATCTTTTTCGTCTTCGTCTCCATATACATATATCAATTTTCCATCACTATTATATTTGACAATTCTGTTATTACCTGTATCTGCAATATATATGTTATCATACCTATCTATAAAAATATCTTCCGGTTGCTTTAAAGTGTTCGTGTTGCTATCTAGTTTATCTATTACATTTTTAACTTTATATGTTAAAGGGATCGGTACACGTTGTTTTCCATCCAATACATAATTTATATCCGCTGCCGATACATATGATACATATACAGTATTGAAAAAAAGTGATATTAACGCTACACCGATACATATACGTCTCAACATTTGCCGCAACATTTTTTCCTCCTCATTACGCTTTTATGCCTGAATATGCCATTGTTTTCATTACTTTTGCCTGCATAATTGTAAATATCAGAATAGTTGGTAATGTTACTATAAATGTGGCTGCTGCCGAAGCTCCACTCCTTGCAATAGCTCCTGGTCCGCCAGCTATTGTTTGAAGTGCAAGAGGCAACGTTTTCATAACCTGGCTGCTTGTAAAAATCAATGCCGTAAAATAGTCATTCCAGTTGTTAACAAAGGAAAATACAATCAACGTTGCCCATGCGGGCTGCAAAATTGGCATAGCTATCTTCCAGAATATTCTCCATTCAGTAGCTCCTTCAATACGTGCTGCTTCTAATAAAGCATCAGGAATTTGAGAAGAAAACTGCTTCATAAGAAAGAAATTGTATGCTACTGCCAGTTTAGGTATTATTAATGCCCAATATGTGTTAATCATACCTAATTTATTCACTATCATATAAGATGGTATTTGTGTAGTATATGGTGAAAACATCAATGCCAAGATAATTATGTTGAATAATATACCTGTACCAGGCAGATTGTATTTCCCCATGGCAAAAGCTCCCATGCTAGATATTATTACAGTGCCTGATACTATTATTATTGTAGTAAACAAGCTATTGAATACATATCTGGTAAATGGCACAACTGAGCTATCTAATGCTGTGAAAAGGTCCGTAAAGCTTTCTAGTGTCGGTCTTCTAACAAGAAACTGCGGAGGATAAATAAATAATTCATCTATTGGTTTAAAAGCAGTTGATACCATGTACACTAAGGGTAAAGCCGTAAATGCTACTAATAGCAACATAAATAAGTACACTAAAAACCACCCAAAGCTAAACTTGAACTTAAACCTAATATACAAGCAGTTTTTTATTTTCTTCAAAGAATATTTAATATGCATGTATTATCTCCTCTTATTCATCTCTGGTTGAGAATAATTTCATACTTAATCGTCCAAGAATAAAAGTAATTAAAAACAGAATAACAGAAATTGAAGAAGCATAGCCCATTTCAAATCGTATAAAAGCATGATCATATAAATGAGCAACAATAGTATGTCCTGCATAGTTAGGGCTAGGCATGCCTGCTACAGAAACTGCTATATCAAAAACACCAAAAGAGCCAACAATTGAATTGATTGCACCAAATAGCATCTGTGGTTTCATAAGTTGTAAGGTAATATAATATAGCTCCTGAAATTTATTTTTTATACCATCTATTGCTCCTGCTTCATATAACTCTTTAGGTACATTCTGTAATCCTGCAAGAAATACTAGAAATCCCGTACCCATGCTCATCCATACAGATATTATTATAATAACCGGCATAATAGTTTTGGGGTTAATATTCCACAATACAGGTTCTTTAATAAACCCAAAATTGATTAGGATATTATTAATCAATCCATATCTGTCTCCTGAAAAGAAATAGAGCCATACTATAGAAAGTGCAATTCCACTGGTAATTGATGGAGCGTAAAAAGCGAGTGAAAATGCATTTCGGAATTTAAGCTGGTCTATTATCCATGCCGCAATAAACGACATGATATACCCTATAGGTCCGGTTATTAATGCAAAAAACATTGTATTCTTTAATGCCAATAAAAATATATCATCTTTTGTTAATAATGTTTTGTAATTTACTAACCCAGCCCATTTAGGAAGTTGTATCATATTATATTGGGTAAAACTTAGACCGATAGATACAAATACCGGGATAATAATAAATGTAAAAAATAAAATGATGAATGGCAACATAAATAAATAACCAATGCCATATTTATTCAACCATTTACTAATTGCTTTTTTATTATTAAATGATGGTTTTTTACCGATATTTATTACCTTATTATTAATTACTGTGGACATATTACTCTCTCCATTTCATTAAACGAAAATTTTAATATTTTCAATTAACAACTCCATATTCTTCCTGTTTAGATTGCAATTCTTTATTTATCTCAATCACTGCTTTTTCAAGTGAATCGCGAACATTTTCTCCACCAAGTACTACGCTATTCCATGCATTTACTATATGCCGGTTTGTAAAATAACCTCCTAGCACTACCGGTTGAGCAATAGAATTACTAATTTGATTCATAATAATTTTCGTATCCTCAGTTTTCCATGGTAATTCTTTAAAGGCTTCCTTATTTGCCGTATTCCATCTGGCTTCTATACCCATTAGAGCTTCCAATTCATTTCCAAAGCGTGTCTGTACATCAGTACTGGTCCACCATTTAAGAAATTCCCATGCTTCATTCTTGTGTTTTGATTGATTCATAATAACTAATGCCTGTCCTTCTATGCCTCCGGATGCCCTTTTGATATTTCCATTTATATCCTCATGACCCGGTATAAGTGCAATTCCCCATTTCCCAATTAACTCGGGTGCTGCAGACATAAATTGTATATAATTTGTATAACCGCCAATACCCATCGGTGTATCACCTGTTCTCATCCTGCTAAAAAAGTTTGAGACAACAGGTACTCCATAGCTTGTATATAACTCCGTCCATTCCTTAAACGCTTTATATGCTTCAGGCGTGTCCAGCCCGGACAATGTTCCGGTCTCATTATAAAATTTACCATTATTTTGATAAAGAAATGTAGAGAAATCCTGCGGGCAATAAAATTTCATACCATTTCTGTAAAGGATCGGCAGCACATTTTCATATACCTCTTTCCAAGTTTGCGGTATATCAATACCTAATTCGTTTATTATATCTTTCCTATAAAATAACACATTAAAATTCATCGTTTCCGGAAGTGCATAATATCCATTTCTATATTTGAACGGTATCATCACACCTTCAAAGAACCTATCCTTAACTATCGCAGAAAACTCACTGAATTGACTAATATCGACAACACTATCACGGATCGCGAATTCTACAGGAGAATTTGCAGCCATCCCACTTGCTATATCAGGAGCTTCACCGGAACACACCGCAAGCATTAACGCATTTACTGTACCAGCATTAACCTGTGAAGAAGGTAATACATTTAAATTAATACTAATCCCCGTTTTCGATGTAAAATCTTCATCCGCTAAAGATTTCATGATTTCAGCCCATTCTTTTCCATTGGACACCCAAATATCAAGTGTTGTTCTCTCTTTTGATGTATTTTTACCTCCTACACTATCATAATCTTTTATAAAAGAACGTACAAAATTCTGCCATGTTTTCCGCACTTTCTGTAGAATATTGGACTGAACAATATCCCATTTCTTGTCGTATTTGCCTATGTTAACATAATCAATGATTAAAGGCTGATCCTGAAAGCATAAAAGCCATGACCCAAGAATTGTTTGTGTATTGCTTAAATCATTTAATTTGCGCGTTATACTGTCTGGGTCAGCAATCATTTTTCTCAACTGATCTTTTATTAGAAGTAAGTCATTAATAAATGTAGGTTTATCAGTGGAAATTGAATTTAGAATATCAATCTTGCTTTGCATACTTTCCATAAGTATTTCAAGGTTATCTGTTAAATGAGGTATATTTCTCTCTAATTCATATTCAAAATTGTAATCAGGGTTATTACCCGTAAGCATAATAATTTGACGTAAAATATCTGACAGCATTAATAAATCTACCTTCAACGAATCAGCAATTTCTGCTATAGGACCTAATTTTACTGTCATCGTTAACTTATGTTCACCTTTTTTAAAATAAAAAAGGTATGGCTCATCATCTTTATCATGCAATATTTCCATTTTCCAGTTCTTGCTATAATCGAATTTATAAAGCAACATATCTTCAAAAGGTATGCAATCATCAATTGCAATTTGTCTGTATACAGGTATTCCTTTACTCCACCACTGCGCAGCTCTGAACCCTATATTATATAGACCATCCTCCGGAATATTAAATTCCCATGTAATGGTATCATTCCCTTTTCTCCATGACCACCCACCCATTGCATTAAGTTTCCGGGTATCGTTATAAACAGGTTCTGTTAATGGATCTCCATCCGTTACCATTTTAATCGTTTGATTACTTTTCCCTAAAACAGCTTCTTCTGCTTGAAACTTTATTGTTTTATCTACATAATTATATCCATTTTTTTCATATGAATTCTTAACTTCGTCATATGTTTTAATTCTTTCAGGAGATTTTATTATCATATTTCCAAATACCACAGATTGATTAATAAAACTCATTCTAATTGTGTGTTTTCCTTCTGAAAAGTAAAATATTAGTGGCTGTGCATACTTACCTTCACTATCTACTACAGCAGTAGTCCTCCATTCCAATACCTGCTCCTGTCTGGGCAATACTTCATCACCTATATTGTTTACAGTAGGCTTTCCGGTATACTCCCATATTAAAGGGAATCTAATATTATACATTTCGCTAAAAGCAACATCATTGTCTATTTTAATAGAACGATATACATCAGAGCATGAACCCGCTATTGTGTAGTACTCCATTAATATTTCATATAGCCCCTCATGAGTTATATCTACAGACCATTCAAACCAATCATATGTGTCTGTCCACAATAATACCGGTTCCTGCCTTCCGCCAATATTAGCCGTAAGAGGGATATCTCCCGTGCTTGAAGCCACTATTGAATCCATATCAAGAATAATTTCTATATTCTGAGTTGGCATATATCCTTTTTTTTCATAAAGTTTTTGAATAAGAGAATAACTGGGTTCACTGTCTAAATATTCGTCTATTTCCTTATATATATTTTCAGTTTTAGCCGTGAATTTTTCTTTTAACTTCGTACCAGGCTCACCACTTACATATGAGCTAAATGTAAGTATGCTAAGAACTAAAATAATGCATATACGCTTATAAAGATTATTACCTGAAAACCACCTTTTTTCAACCACTATTTAGCCCATTCCTTTCATATTAATCCATTATTTATCATCATTTATAAATAATAATTTTAACATATTCATTTTATTGCATTCCTACCGTGGGTTACCTAATATTATATCATGAATTTCGAAGAAATTGCATGATATAATCGTGCATGTGCGTTTTTTGCGAAACAAAAATATTCGCACGCACATAAATTCCGCCGGAGGCATATAATATCCTCATTTGTGAGGATATTATATCATGAATTTGCCAAAATTCATAAAGATATTCTATCACAGTAGGAATGCAATACATAATTATTTCATAATTACTACCCGTCACCACTTATTTAGCAGCTCTGTCCTGTCTTGATTGGTAAATACTTAATACTTTATCCAAACCCATTCCTTTTACTTGAGCTACATAATCATCATATTTATCTAATGGTTCTTGACCTGTCATAAACTTTACCTTCATGTCTTGAATATATTTATTCATATCCGGCCAAATCAAATTCAAATTATCTGTTTCTTCTTTTGTAAAACGGATTCGTAATAGTGATGGTTTATTGAAATATTTTTGTTGAGCATCATTTATATCCATTACCCATGTGCAATATTTCGTTTTCCAGGCTTCATAATCCTGAGTATGCGGGAAAGAAGGCTGCCCACCTCCTACAGATTGCAGGAACTCGTTAAAAGGTACTCCATTCGGTGATTCTCTTACAACTATTTTTCCATTAACTTTATCATAGGTAATTCCCTCAACACCATAATTCTGAAGGATTATAGCTTCAGGATTTCTGCTGAGAAAGTCTATATATCTTACTGCAATATCTTTATTCTTACATTTGCCTGAAACAGCCACACCACTTGAAATACTACTGCTTCCTGCAATAAAATATTGATCCCCGTACGGTCCTCTTAAAGGATCAAGAGGAACAAACACCGGTTCATTACCGGTTGTGTCGTTTGTTTCTGGAGAAAGTCCGCTCATAATACCTGCAAATGTACTGTAAGTAATTGTACACCCCATTATATTTGACTTTGCATATTCATAAGTTTCTACTGTTTTTAGAGCTTCTTTTTTGTGCCATAAATCTTCTTTATACAGCTTATTTATATATGCCATATATTCTTTATATCTTGGGTTTACGAAGTCACATGTTACTTTTCCGTTTTTGTCAAGCTGGAATCCACCGACACTCAGCTCAAGACCAAAACTGTTGCCTAAAGATCCATCGGCGGAATTTGAAGCCATCCATCCACATAAAGGTAATTCGTCATTCTGACCATTGTTATTAAGATCATTTGTCTTAAACAATTTCAATATGTTGTAAAAATCGTCCAGTGTTTTAGGTATCTCTTGATTTAATCTTTCTACCCACTTTACATTAAGCAATGGGGTAACAGCATTAGCATTTATAATTGAATAACCAGCTAAGAAATAAAAATGCCCATCATCAGATGTCCTTAATTTTATTTCAGAAGGGTTCTCCTTAACATATTTCATCAAATATGGAGCGTTTTTTTCCACCAGATCATCAAGCTGTACGATAACTCCATCTTCTACAAATTGCGGTGCATCAGCAAGAGAAACGTAAAACATATCAGGGATGTCAGTTCCTGCTGCTATTCTGCTCTTAATGGTTGCATCATAATCTTTCATGATAACTTCCCATTCAACCTCAACATTGGTTATCTCTTCATACTTTTTGTAAACAGGTAATTCTATACTTGCAGGCGGTATAGTAGTTGAACCTGGTGCCGGTACTGCAAATACCAGTTTAACCTTTTCTTTTGTTAGCGGAAGCTGCCCCGTATAAACTTGTTCTTTCTCCGTATTACTTGCAGTGTTTGCAGGATCTTTACCTGCCGTTGTAATATCAACCCTTCCGTCACTATCGTTTGCTTTTTTAACTGTACATGCTGAAATTGTAAATATCATGGCTACTGCTAACAAAAGACTAATAATTTTTTTCATAAATTATTCCTCCCTCTTGTAATTATAATACATAATAAAACAAACTTATTAAATATATAGTTCTAGCCCCCCATAATTTTTCACCTCGCATTTCTACATTACATTCTTGATTTTTTAAAAAATGAAATGTGTATTATATATCGCTGCTATGCTAAAAAAGTAGTACAAAATTTGCTGCGAAAAATTATATTTTATCAATAAGTACAATGTGACAATTACTGTGCATTTGTACAATACTCTGCGAACACTTGTAGTTTCTAATATTAGTAGTTATTAAAAGTATATTGGTATATTTTAGCATATTAGTATATTAATGATACGGGCGTTCAATCCAAATTCTTTTTGCATTTTCAATTGCTTCCTGACTTGGCGTAATTTTCCCTTTAATGCTGCTATATGGTTGTCCAGGAGCATAATCCTCCGGATATGGAGACCAATTGTCATTTTCATATCTTTTCCTTACATTCTCATCTCTAAAGTCCGGTATCTCGAAAGGTGCTCCATTGGCAAGTGCTGATTTGTATGCCTGAATCCCTACAAGTGTCATATCTAAGCCTTTATAAACATCATGGTATGGCTGCTTGTTTGTTTTTATTGCCTCAGCAAAATTATATAGAACAAAAAAGTCTGCGCCGTTATGAGATGATGATGGTGCTATATCATTAAAATCAGGGAAATTAGGCAAGTATGTTTTTTCAACCTCTTCATCAGGTTTCAAGTCCATTGAATTATGTTTTATTCTAACCATTTGCTTATTACCGGTACGCATGTTTTCCATAAATCCACGGGTTCCATGAACTCTAAACCAATTTCCATCTCCCCGTAATGAAACACCATTTAACACAACAACAGCATCGTTATTCATACGACACATAATAGTTGCAGCTATATCATGTATGCGAACATGCAATTTTTGTTCATCTTTTTCTGAAAATGGAATACATAATGCATTTACACTTGTAGGTCTTGTGTCTGTAATATACATAAGAGGTCCAATTGAATGAGTACAATAATATGTAGCAGGTTTTACATTTCTCCAGTGATCCAATCCCATTGCAAGTTGATTAAAACCGTCTGCAGAACACGGGTGTATATATTCACCTTCACCAAATTGAATTTCACCAACTGCATCTTCCTTATACAGTTTTCTCATTTCCTGGATATATCTTGTATATGGATAATTTTCGCCAAACAAATATATCTTATTACTTTTCTCAACGGCTCTGGCAAGGCTGACTCCTTCTCCCAATGTCTTGCATGCTCCAACTTCACTCATTACATGTTTTTCTGCCTGTAATGCTTTAATTGCAAATGGTGCATGTTCATGAAAATAATTGCATAATATTACGGCATCCATATCATGTTCAAGGAATTTCGCATAATCAGTATATCCCTTAACTTTATATTGATTACTAATTTCATTTAATAATTTTTCTTCGATATCACATATGGCTGCTAATTCCATATTAAATATGCTACTATGTTTATTTATATCTTTTATATACTCTAAACCTCTTTTTATACCAACTACACCAACACGAATATTCTTATTTTGATTCATACTTAACCACCTTCCTACTGCCACATAGACACAGAATTTGTTTTTGTATATAAAAACATTTTTATTATTAGCAATTATTACTCAGTATTAAATAATAGTCAACACAACGAATTTAGTAATTTAGTAATTTAGTAATGTTTTAGCAATGCATGCTTTGGTTTATAGTTTTTCGCACTTATGCTTTTTCTTCTGTTTTGTTGGAGTATTTATATTTTCCGTTAACGTATACGTTATATTTTATCTGTATTTATTATATTATATATAGCATACATTGTCAATATTCTTTTCCGAAAAAACCTAGTATTATAAATTGTAACTTTAAATGCCGTACATTTAATGGAAACCCTGTATAACGTTGCATAATGTTTGATGTTTAGTACTCACTCCGCTGGTGTCAAGGACTAACTTAGTGAATTCATCTTAACCATTGACATCTAGTTAGGCTGTTTACTTTTTGCAAAATCACTAATAATGCTATCCTCATACTCGCTCTCATACTTGCTCTCATTTTTATTACTCATTTTTATTATACTTATTCTAATTTCGGTAACGTTGCCGAAATAGAGCTAATATTTTGTTTAAATTTGTAACTGTTAAATAATTATAAGAGCAATTCATCATACATTCATATATTTACTCTGCCAAATTGTATATCAGTAGTTTATTCTCAGGATCCTTCACTGCAATATCATATAGCATTGCTGCAATTGAAACATCAAGGCATCCCATCCCTACAATACTTATAACAATACGTTCTTTCTCACTTTCCCTGCCATTAAGACTTCCAGTGATGATGTTGGGGAATTCACCATAAAAGTCGTTTTCCTTCATTCTCCCCTCTTCAAAAAGCTTTACAAACTCGCCTCGATGCAGATGCTGCTCAATATGATCCACAATAACCTTATCAGCTTTAAAAACAAGCTCTTCATCAAGTTCCTGGTAAGAACCTATAGTTGAGACAAGTGCTCCCGGCTTAACCCAATCATTCATTACCAGCGGTGCATCTGCAGTTGTTGCAGTAACAATAATGTCAGCATCCCTTACAGCTTCTTCAGTACTATTATATGCTTTAATTTCACATGGCACTGTTTTTTCAGCTTTTGCTATAAAATTTTTACATGCTTCAGAATAAATATCGCAAATTCTGACTTCCTTGAATTTAAACAATTCACAAAGACAAACAAGTGTTGTATATCCCTGAAGACCCGCACCAATAATTGCTACTATATCTGTGTTTTTGGGAGCCAGATATTTTGCAAACACTGCAGTTTGAGCACCGGTACGCATATCCGATATCCAATCGCCATCAACTAATGCTTTCATCAGTCCTGTTCTGGGGTCAGTAAGCATGATTTTTGCTTTTATAAAGGGTAAGCCTATTTTATGGTTATTAATGAAACCTCCTACCCACTTTATTCCAGCTATATCACAAGGCTGGACATATGAAGGCATGGAATTGATCCATCCTGGAACATTGAGAGAAGCCATATCCAGGGTTATCTTGGAGGGCATAATAATTTTATCCTCTGCATACCACTTATACGTTTGTTCAACTCTATCAATAACACTTGAAACAGACAAATATTTTTCTACCTGAGATTTGCTTATTATCGCTATTTTTTCTTCCATAATATTACCTCCACGTAACATTTTGACTTTCATATTTTATTCGCTTTAAGGGCACAAATATTTTCAGCTATTTTCACTTCACTTATCAATAGTCACGTTATCACTATACTAAATTATCTACATCTTTATATCCAATTCCTGACCATACCTCTTTTGCAAGTTTCTTTGCTTCTTCACTTGGTTCTATTTTTCCCAGAATGCTTGGCAAAGGCTGTCCCGGGCCTGCATCTTCAGGGAAAGGCGACCATTTGTCATTCTCATATTTTTTCCTTTCACATTCACTTGTAAAGTCAGGTACATCAAAAGGAACACCATCCTGCAGAGCACTTTTCCATGCTAATATTCCTACTGTTGACATTGTTACTCCTCTGTATACATCAAGATAAGGCTGTTGACCAGTTCTTATGGCTTCTGCAAAGTAGAAATTAGTCCAGAAATCCCCTCCCCCATGTCCTGCTTTCTGAGCAAGTTCACCATGTTCCGGCCATTCCGGTATATATTCTTTTTCAATTACCTTTCCTGGTTCAAGATCCCACTCCTCATGCCATATCCTTATTTTATCGGATGCATAGTGGGCAGAGCTTCTTATTCTTTCCATAGCTCCCTTACTGCCATGCAGCCTGTACCAAGTACTGTGGCCCGGGAGAGAAAGACCAAACAGTCTGAATACAGCCCCATTATCCATCCGGCACAATATTACGCCCCCGGGATCCCTTACCCTCATTGTTTCCTTGTCAATCTCTCTGCAAGCTATTGATAGACCATTTACTTTCTTTGGCATGGTATCTGTAATATACATAAGCGGAGCCAGGGCATGAGTATTATAATATGTTGGTGGTATATGGTTTCTCCAGTGATTTTTACCCGGTGAAATTCTAAGTCTGCTTCTTGCATCCATTGGATGGTTATATTCTCCGTCAGCATATGTTACCTCACCAATTTCTCCCTGACGGTAAAGCTTCCTCATTTCTTGATTGAATTTCATATAAGGATAATTCTCTGCAAGCATGTAAACAAGACCTGACTTTTCAACAGCCCTGCACAAAGCAACACCATCTGCAATGGTTGCATTGCAGCTTGTCTCACTTATAACATGCTTGCCTGCTTCCAAAGCTTTTAATGCGAAAGGGGCATGTTCATTAAAGAAGTTTGCAAGTACTACAGCATCCATGTCATGTTCAAGGAATTTGTCATACTCAGTATATGTTGGCACATTTAATTCTTCTCCAACCTTTTTTAGCTTTTCTTCCCATATATCACACAAGGCAACAAGTTCCATACCTGCAGATGAAGCTCCTCTGGCAAAAGTCATACCTCTTCCTACGCCTACAACGCCAACCTTGATAGGTCTGTCTTTAATAATGTTTTTCATTTATTTATACCTCCATTATATAAATATATTTATACACAACATCATGTTGCATGGCAATAATATCCAGGTCTGTAATTCTAAATTTGATTCTACCGCATTAACTCAGATTTCAATAACATCCCAACCCATCAACTCTCCAAATTTGATAATCTCTTTATAAATATTCACATTTCCAGCAATTCCTTCAACTCCAGCATTAATACCAGCATCAACTTTATCGCTACTGTAATACACTATGGCTCCATGATGGGTTCCACCAACCTTGCTATACTGTTCCAGGAAATCTGGAACAGTTACTTTTGGCTTAAACCATCCATGTATGCCGTCCTTCATATTGTCAATATTATTTACACCAAGCATTTTACCTTGTGCTACAATAAGTGCATATTTGTTATCTGCTCTTGGAGCCAGGTTTACATAAACTACATCGCCTTCTTTAAATCTTCCATAGGCCGCTACAGGATTGTATGCATCTGTATAAGGAAAATTCATCTCTTTTAGCACGGGTTTCTCAGCAGATAGGTTAA
>Ga0116194_1001543_pt1 | contig 13891 bp, 11 predicted proteins | sample AD_SCU001_MetaG_FD_89887 | JGI IMG/M metagenome (GOLD analysis project Ga0116194, IMG submission 89887) | Active sludge microbial communities of municipal wastewater-treating anaerobic digesters from China - AD_SCU001_MetaG | ecosystem: Engineered > Bioreactor > Anaerobic > Digestate | place...
GAAAATATATGAATTTGTAAAATGAAAATATATGAATTTGTAAAATGAAAATATATGAATTTGTAAAATGAAAATATATGAATTTGTAAAATGAAAATATATGAATTTGTAAAATGAAAATATTAATGAATGAGTAAATGTTTTGTTTGACTGAATTAAGAACAAGTTGAATATAAAATGGAATTTAAAGAAACTAAATTAAATGAAAATAAAAAAAAGATAGAAGATGATAGTTTGCCTTTTGAAAGAGAGAGGTTTGAAATAATAGAGCTTAAAAAGGCAATTAGTGCAAAATCGTTTGGTACTGTGCCAAGGGATAGAACTATTGATCAGCTTTTAACTTATGGTGTTGTTAATATTGATAAACCTGCAGGGCCTACATCTCATCAGATTAGTGATTTTGTTAAAAATATTTTACATATTGATAAAGCTGGTCATTGTGGGACATTAGACCCTGGTGTCACAGGTGTTTTGGTAGTTGCACTTTCTAAGGCAACAAAGGTTTCAAGGGTTACGCTTAAGTCTGGAAAAGAATATGTGGCTGTGATGAAGCTACATAAAGACATTGAAAGTCATAAGATTTATCAGGCTTGTAATGAGTTTTTAGGGAATATCACTCAAATGCCACCCTTAAAATCGGCTGTGAAACGGGTTTTAAGAGATAGAAAAGTGTATTATATTAAGATACTTGAGATAGATAACAGGAATGTTCTTTTTAAAGTTGGGTGTCAAGCGGGTACTTATGTAAGAAAATTGATACATGATATTGGACAAAGTCTTGGATGTGGCGCTAATATGGCTCAGTTAAGAAGAACAAAAGCAGCTGGATTTAATGAGGATAGTAATCTTGTCACTCTTCAAGATTTAGAAGATGCGTATTATTACTATAAAAGTGAGGGTAATGAAAATTTTTTAAGATATTGTGTTCAACCTATTGAAAATGCTTTAGCACATGTTAAAAAGTTATGGATTTTAGATAGTGCAATAGATTCCATTTGTCATGGAGCGCCTTTAAATGTTCCAGGTGTTGCAAGTCTTCAATCAGGTATTAATGAAGATGATGAGGTAGCTATTCTTAGCCTTAAAGGAGAGCTTGTTGCAATTGGGATTGCTAAGATGACTAGTGAACAAATTAAAGATAGTAAAAGAGGAATTTGTGTTAAACTTTTGAATGTGATAATGGATATTGGAACATATCCAAAAAATGTATAAGAAGGTTCGCTTGGGAATATTTGCAAGGCAAATTTATTTGTGACTTTAAATAGTGGTTTGTTGGGATTATAAAAACGAAGTTGAGCAGAACAATCGGAGATACTATGCGAAATATCGTTAAATTTATAAATTACTTCTCATAATAGTATGGTATAGGGTGTTTTATGATTTTTAAGTTTTGATATTATTTCATAATTAGATTTTTGATGGTTTTTACTGCGTTGGGAGGGGTTTTAATGAAAAAAATTGTTAAACTTTTGGTTTTGTGTATTGTTTTTGCATTCTTGATGGGAGGTTTTGCTCTATCTCAGATTGAGATAGTTGATGTGAATTCAAAGGAGTTTTATGATGTTAAAGTAGAAGCTTTATCAAATACTATACTTGATGATGAGACTGCAAATTTCAGGATAACTATTAGTTCGGATATTGAGACTAATGATTTAGTAGAGGTTAATTTTGGGCTTTCAAACCAATGGTTTGTTTCGACAAAACCTTTATCGGCGGAATTGACAGGCGTTAGGTTTGAAGGGAATAAAAAAAATAGCTTTGATGTTTTGGTGAAAGCTACAGCACTCTTGCCCAGTGGGATTTATGGGGTGAGTTTGGATATTAAATCTCAGCAATACAATTTTACTAAAAGAATTATGCTTCCAGTTTATTATAATGTTTATCCTCAGAATATAACTACAAAGACACTGATTAAAATAGATAAAGTAGATTACAAAAGAACAATTGACCCAAGAGAAGAATTTGTAGTGCTTTTAGATTTGCGAAATTTCTTTGCAACAGATGAAGATGATATCACAGCGGTTGTTTCATCTGATAAATTTAGGATGCAAACCAAGTTTTCTATTGCAAGTAAACAGTTTAAGACCATTGCAGTTTCATCTCGTCTTGATCCTTTTTTGTTGCCCCACAGTGGCGTGATGAATATAATTTTGCTTAAAGGAGATGAGCTGGTTTATAGTGTCGAGGAACTTCCCTATTCAGTTGTTTTGTATGAGGATCTTATTGAGGATGAGTCCGTAGACAATTATTTTCTAAAAAAGGTTACCCTTCACACTTTTACTAACAATGGAAATGGGATTTCAAAGAATGTAATTCGGATTCCTATGAACTTTTTGGAGGGATTATTTACACAAACAAGTGAGGAATATTACATTATTAAAGACAATCAAGGAAGATTTTTAGCATTTGATAAAGAGATTAATCCTAACGATACTTTTGAATTGACAGTTACGCAAAATTACAGGTTCCTTTTCTTTAGTTTAATCGCTATTGGTGTTGGTTTACTGCTATATTTTGCGTTAAGAAGTCCTATTGTAGTTAAGAAAAAAGCACATGTTATTAATACCCAGGAAGGTGGAATTACTGAAGTAAAAGTGGTTCTTTGTATTAAAAACAGAAGTCAAAGGGCGATTAGGAACGTTTCAATTACCGAGTTTATTCCAAAGATAACAACATTAGATAGGAATTTTCCATTAGGAAATCTTGAACCTAGTAGAATTGTTGATCACGAAAATAAAGGAACTATTGTTAGATGGAGCCTTGCAGAAGTAGAAAGGCTTGAGGAAAGGATTGTTTCTTACAAGATAAGATCAAAACTTAGTATAATTGGAAATTTTAGGTTATCTCCTGCACACATAAGGTTTTTTGATTTTAATTTTGATAGGAAAGGAGAATCAAACGAGGTTATTATAAAGGTATAATTTTTTTATTATTTTTTTAAAGCTATTTTCTCAAGTATGTAAATGTTTTTAATCTATGTTGAGTTAGCATATCGTGTGGTAAATAATTCAATTATATCTAATATTCCAGTGGGTAAAATAAAAGGGGATGTTGTTGTAAGTATTGATTCTATTCATAAGGTTATTATGTTTGATAAAAGTACGTCTACTTATATGCATGATTTTCTTAAGATGCCTTATTTTGTTAAAAGTTATTATACTGATTCAAAAAATAAGGTTTTTCCAATTTATAGTAGCGATAAAAATGAACTTAAAAATATAGGTAAGGGTAAAAATCCATTCTTTGATGATTGTGATGGAAGATATTTTCTAGTTGAGGCAAATGGAATTCCAATTGCTAGAGCTTTCGCTTTTTATGATAGGCGCTTTGATTCTGAGGAAAACCAATTTCGAGATAAGCATTATGGTGAAGATATCAAGACTGGGTGGATTGGATTTTTCGAATCAATAAATTCAAATGAAATAGCGAGTAATATTTTAGAATACTGTGAATGTTATCTTAAACAAAATTTTGATGTGGATATTGTTATTGCAAATGCTGAATTTAATGGAAATGGAAGGATTGGTGTTTTATCAGAGGGTTTTGAACACACTCCATTTATATTGGAAGGGTATAATCCTAATTACTATAATGATATGTTTATTAATTCAGGCTATAATGTTAGGGATTTTTACGAAGATGGGTTAAAAAATCATGATGAATGTAGGAAAGAGAATAGAGTTGTTATGAATCCTTCAGTGAAAAAGATTTCTAATGTTAAAGATAAATGGTATTCTTTTATTGTTTCAAAGGATTCAGATGAATTAGTTAAATTAATAGAAAAATTTCAGACAAGAGAGTATAGTTTAGATAATGATTCCAGATCAATTAGGAAGGTTAGTTTTAATTCTATAGACTCTGAAGTTGAGAAATTAATTGGATTTTATAATCATGTTTGGAGTGTTGGAAATCATCCGCACTACAGGAAAATGACTAAAAAAGAGATGGAAACTTTAAAAAATGATCTTTTACTTGTATGTTCTCAAGATTTGACTGTTTTATTGGAAGAAAAGTCAAATGAAAATGATTCAAATATTATTGGAGCATTGATAGGGGTTTATGATATTAATGAAACTATTAGAGAGATTGATGATAGCTTTATGCAGGAAACAGGAAAGCTTTTTTCAAATGATAATACAAAGGGAGCTATTTCTTTAATAAGCAAATATACAGATAAGATTAATCTATTTTTTAGAGATCTTCAGATTATAAGGAGACATATGGATAAACTTAGAAATAATCCACTTAACTTAGAAGAAGAGGTACAAAGGAAAAAATTTCTTCCTAAATCTTTGAGGTTTGCAGATTTGATATTTCCAACATTTGCTAATTTGTATAATCGTTTTAGTTCTCGTGATAAAATTATTTCGTTAAATTATGAGAAAACTCAAGAACAATACAAAAGGGCAAGGATTTTGATTATGGGTGTAGAAGAAAAATTAAGAAAAGGTAGTTATACACTACGAATGATGAATGAGTTTTTTAAAAATACGAGTAAGAGAATTCCGTCTATTGAAGATGTTAGTGGTTCACTTGTTGCGCAGGTTAATTTGGACATGGCAAGACCTCTTGAGAGGTTTGGAAAGAAGGCTTTAAGCTATAATGTTTATACTAAAGATATTTGAGAAAATTTATTAATTCAAGCTAAAATACCCTTTAGGAGAGTAAGGATATATGTTGGGAGTTTGAGGCGTTGTATTTCCTGTTTGGGAGTATGTTATTTCTTCCAAATTTTCTGTATTTTCTGTATTAGGTATTTTTGTTTTTTTTAAAAGTCCACCCAGTTCTTTTGCAAGATCAACGAGTCTTTTATTATTATCAGTTAGAGTAGTTTTTGAGTCTTCTTCTGGAGGAATTATCCACATTTCTTATCACGTAATATTGGTATTGAATTGGGTATTTAATAGTATCTGTTTTTGGTTTGTGTTTTTTTGAAAAAACAGGGTAGATTTTTTGAGTTAAATCCTTTTTTTGTTATTATTCTGCACTCAAGGTTTAAGATATACTCAAGTTCTGTGCCTCTTATCCCGCTGAAGCAAAGGATTTTATACATATCTTTATAGGGTTGCTTTAGAGTGTGTATAGATATTCTTATTTCTTCATTAGTTGGAACGTATGAATCTATGCCACCCCTGATGATTTTAACATACTTTCTTATGATCCTAATCTCTTGCGGGTATAGATTTTTAGATGCCAAAAAATTACAAAATACTCTTATTCCTTTACACTGCCATTGTTTATACGATTTATTCAAATCAATATCAAGATAACCGTTTTTATACACACTTTTACGGGTGTTTTTACACAATTTAATGTGCATTTGGCTGTATTTCTTTTCAGCCAAAAACTTATAAAACTCTTGTTTTGTCCTCTGAGAAAAGCCGAGCCTAACAAGATGGACAGACCGGGAGTCGCACCCGGGGCCTCTGCTGTGCGAGAGCAGCGCTCTACTGCTGAGCTATCTGCCCCTTTAGGTTTGAGTTTAGCTTTTTTGAAAATATTTACCTTATATATTGTATTGTTTTAGACATAATCAAGACAAGCTTTAATTTATAACTATTTTGTATTGTGCAGAATATATTTTGCAATGAGTCTTATAATCAAATTAAGGTATCATATTCTTTGGAATATTAATATATTTAAATAATTAATGTAAAGTTGGTTTTATTTGTTGAAAATGTTAAATAATAAGATTTCTGAAAACAGGGCAAATATATTTAGTGAGAATTTATTCAAAAAATCACATAAGACTAATATTTCGTCTCAAGAAAAGACAATTGATTATCTTGTTAACTTTTCTTGTGAGGCTATTAAAGAAAAATTAGGGGTTGTTTTGTTTGTTTCAACCAACCCTGATGTAAATGGAAGCTATTTAATTGAAGAAAAGATTGTTGAATATCAACCGCTTTTCTATTCACAATTAAGTAAGAATGCTATTATTCTTTCAAAGGTCAACCTTGGAAAAAAAGAGTTTGAAAAATATAATAAACCGATGGCTATTAAAAGAAAAAGTCTTGAAGAGATAAGTGAATTCTCTAAAAAAGAATTGGTTTTTGATAGTGATTTTGAAAAGACCCTGTATACACTTTATTTGGAAATGTTATTTCCTGAAAAAAATTTTAGACCGGTAATAGTAAATTTGCCAGTGCACACATTAGAAAATTTAGAAGCTGGATATTTTATAGCAATTTATACTATAAAATAACATTATTACTAAGGTTTTATTTTAAGAAGATATTTCCAAATTCTTTGGAGTAAATAAAATCATCATCAGTAAAGGCAGTTTCTTTAAGAGATAACATGTGTGCTATTTTGGCATCCATGTCATCTGCTAGATAGATGCACATTGCTTCTGGAAACATGGGCTCTTTTGGTGATCCATTTTCTTTTTTGCCATGATGGGCAACAATTGTATGTAATATTTTGTTTTTAATGGTTCCTTCAATCTTTAGTTCTTCTAATTTTTTTGAAATCATTTCATAGCTTATGACAAGATGACCTATCAATCTACCTTCTTCAGTTGCGTAAATACTTGATTTAAACTCTAGTTCTTTAAGTTTACCTATATCATGAAGAATTGCTCCTGTTATTACTAAATCCCTATCTATTGAAGGATATAAATCACATAGTTTCAGACAAATTTGCAACACATTAGATGTGTGTTCTAAGAGACCACCAATCGTGTTATGATGAATATATATTGCAGCGGTGTGAGATTTAAATTTTTCAGTGAATATTGGATCTGAAAAGAAGGAGTCAAGAAGTTTTTTACACTGGGGATTTTTTATTGTTGAGATTGCGTTTGTTAGTATTTCATACATTGATTTAGTATCTTTTGAGGTTTTCTTAATAAATTGAGATTTATCATACTCTTGATCTACAAGGGTTAGGATTGATGTGAGGTTCAGTTCAAGTGCGTTTTTGTATTCCTTTATGTTTCCTTCCACCTTGATTACAGAATTTTTTTGGATCTTATCATATAAAGAGGACACTTTTTCTTTATCATCAGGTCCCCAGTATTTGGAGTTTATCTCACCTGTTGCATCTGCAAGCCTTAGCTCAAACATGTAGCCTTTTGAGTATTTCTCAGGGGGTTTTTTGTATTTTACAACAAATATATCTTTAATAGGCTCGTACTTTTGGTATTCTTTTATGCCCTTTTGTTTGATTTCCATTTCTAATTTAACATATTATTTTTGTTTTTTATAAAGATTGTTATGATTAAGATGCGATTTGTTTATTGGTTTAAATAATAAACTTTTTTTTATGGATTTTCAAATGGACTTTTTCAACAGATAATTATTTAAAAGAATCATTTTTTAGTTAAATTATGATTAAAAACAGTTTCATACATCTTGAGAATTTTGGATTAAAAAAGGAAAGGTCTATATGGGCACAAGGGATAATTGTATGGGATGATTTTATTTCTAGTAAGTCTTTGAAAGGAATTTCGTTATTAAAAAAGAGAAATTTTGATGAAAGCTTAAGAAAATCATATAATGCGTATTACTCAAAAGACTCTTTATTTTTTTATAAAAACTTCCCAGTTGGTGAGTTTTGGCGTTTTTTTGAGGATTTTAAGAATGAATGTGTGTTTTTAGATATTGAGACTAATTCTCATTGTCAAACTACTGTAGTTGGACTTTATGATGGGGAAAACTGCAATCAATTCATTAGAGGGTATAATCTTGATTCTAATAATTTATATGAGGCTTTAAAGGATTTTAAGCTGATAGTAAGTTTTAATGGAAGTTGTTTTGATGTTCCTATACTTAATAAAGAGTTTGGTGATGTTGTTCCAAATGTCCCGCATTTTGATTTGCGTTTTGGACTTAAAAAGTTGGGTTTTATTGGAGGTTTAAAGAATATTGAAAAACAACTTGATATCAAAAGAGAAGATTTAATTCAAGGAGTAAGTGGAGCTGACGCAATTTTTCTTTGGAATAATTATTTAAGAAGTCATAATAAGGAATATTTAGCAAAATTACTTGAATATAATAAGGCTGATATTGTAAATCTTTTGCCTTTGGCAGAGTACTGCTATAAAGAGCTAAAAGAGCTGTATCTTTTGTAAAAATAGGGATTATTTCTGAAATTTAGTAAAATTTATGCTTGATTTAATCAAAAACCAATGTTTTTACTGCAAGTAATTAAAAACATATTACTTGTCCCTAGTGGTATGGTAAGGGATCTATCAGAGATTTGTAATGATGTAAATAAAGCAAGTACACAGGAAGAATTAGGTTTATTGAAAGAAGAAGCTATAGGTCTAGGACATTTTGAACTGATAAATTATGTATACTTTATAGAAAATTTAAGAAAGCTACAAATACTAAAGAGCAAAGGCTACGAAAATCAATTTATTGATTTGTGCAAATTAATTCAATATTATGAATCAAAGGGTTTTGATCCAAATATTGTTTTAGGAGATAAAATGGCTTATACCTTTAAGACATTGGGATTATTCTTAGAAAGACCAAGTTTTAAAGAAATACTAAAACTTTTTGAAAATTCTTATGGAACAAGAGGATTTTTGTTGCAAAAAGGTTGTTCTACTGGTGATTCCTTTCGATATTTATTTAATAAAGAATCTACGGATTTTAATTTTGGAGAAATATCTGCAAGGTTTGAAAGTTTGATTAGTTCTGACGCAAATACATTTTTTGAAATATATAGTTTTTATTTTTTAAATAAACTTTATGAACACCCCACTTTTCCTAAAAATATTTTACCTAGTATAAAGAAGAATTTTTTAGATTCAATAAGTAATGGTAATCTTGAAGAATTGACAAGATATGGTTTTTTGGATGTAGATAATGCATTTGATAATATTAAATTTGAAAATGTAGATGCCAAAGTAAATATAATAGAAATGTACAAAAAAATGTACATAGATTTGTTAAATAAAGAATCAATTGTTAGAAAACATCAAGATTTTTTAGATTCTCTTATTTTGTCTTTTGGGAAGGACGCTTTAGATTCAAACGAAGATTTATTAGCTACTAAATTACTTGAAGTTACTCAAACATCAAATAGTGATTTGATTTTCTCTGAAATAAAAGAGCTTGCAATTAATTCCAATTGCTGGAGCCTAATGTTTAAGTGTTGTATTTTCTCAATTTTAGAAAATCTAAAAAATGAACAGGTGGAAGCTAAGTTAATTAAACATATTGGAAAAAATCTATTGGGTAAAATATATATGGACTTAAATATTTTTAACAAAGATTTATATTTTTTCAATCCTAAATATGCGTTTAACGGATTGGAAACTACAGCAAATAACATGAACGAAATTAACGAAGTAATAAAAAAATATGTTTCTATAATAAATACAAAGATTTTGAGAGAGTTAAGTGATACCTATAGGAGCTTTTTAATTTCTTATATTACCCACGATGAAAAACCAATACCAGATAGAATGAACATTCATAATCCTAATACTGATGAAGGCAAGTTATATCGAGCATTGTTCGGAGATGGTGATTTTAAGAAAATGATTATTTTGGAGCATTTAGGAACAAAATATACTTACAATTACTGGGATTTAAGTGAAGATAATAAACGTTATATTAATGTACGATTATTAGAAGAAAGGGGAATAATTCAATAATATATAAATTGGGAAAACGCCGAGGCTGGGATTTGAACCCAGAATCCCAGATGGGACAAGCTTTCCAGGCTTGCGCACTACCAAGTTATGCGACCTCGGCATATTGTTGTCAAGTTAATCGTTTTTCTGAATTATATTGCTTCTCAACGCTTCTTTGAGGTCGCGACAAGACGACTTCAAAGGAGTCTTTGTATGCGACCTCGGCATATATTGCTAAACATCCATTAATCTTTCTTTAAAATCATAATTAAAGCATTCTCGAGGTCGCGACAAGTGGAGTGTCCAACGACACTTTGTATGCGACCTCGGCATATTGTTGTCAAGTTAATCGTTTTTCTGAATTATATTGCTTCTCAACGCTTCTTTGAGGTCGCGACAAGACGACTGTAAAGGAGTCTTCGTATGCGACCTCGGCATATATTGCTAAACAAACAAAATAATTAAAATATATCCTCTTGATTGTTCGTCCTATCCCCAACCTAAAGTCAGGGGTATTTACGGACTCACTGATTGAGGATAAATTTTAAAATTGAAAATCTCACACTAAAGTGAGGGGTATTAAACCCCGAACAAATCTCACATTGTGAGATTTTCAATAATTAATTTGGTACTTAAATTCTAATCAACATTTCATATAAATGTTATAAATAATTTAAAATTAACGAAAATTACAGATTATTAAAAGTCCTATTTAAAAAAAACTTATATCGCCGGATTAAAGTTTGTAATTTGAGTTGGTTTATATATTTTTTGAATAACTTTGATGTGTTTATTAGTTGAATTAAGTTTTACTAAGAATGGATTGATTTAAATTTTTAGATTTCTTCAATTAAATTTTTAGATTTCTGGAATCAAGTTTTTAGAATTTGTCTATTCGTTATTGGAATACCTTTGTTCTTTTGACCAAGGCATTAAGAAACAAATTAATATAAGGATAAACAAATACAAATTTGCAGATTAATAACCCTTACTATTTAGAGAGATACCATCTATCATTTATGCTTTAAAGGTTTTTCATTTAAACCTCTCAATAGTCCATAAACAAAAAGCTTATAAAATACTATGTTAAATTTAGGTTGTTTGTCTGTTATAAAACAGATGAAATAGAACTTTCAAAGGTGGTTTTTGTAGTTTGTTTTTTTGGATAATGGTTTTTAATAGCAAGTGATGTTTACTTTATTTTGATGCTGTTTTTTAATCTTTTTGTAATACAAAGGAGGGATTTAGTTTGCTTGGAGTATTTGTTCAATTAAGTTTGGTTTTGCTGGTTGTTTTGGCTATATCTTTTGTTATGAGATTATTAAAGCAACCACTAATCATTGGTTATATTGTTTCTGGTATTCTTATAGGACCTATGTTTTTAGGGCTTTTACATGATAATTCGACATTACAGATATTTTCAGAGTTTGGGATTGCTTTCTTGCTATTTATTGTTGGGTTACATCTTTCTCCAAGGGTTATAAAAGAAGTTGGAAAGATTTCTTTGATTACAGGAATTGGTCAAATTGTGTTTACTACTGTTTTTGGTTATTTAATTGGAATGATTTTAGGTTTTAATTTTACTACTGCCCTATACATTGCAATAGCACTTACTTTTTCTTCTACTATAATAATTATGAAACTTCTTTCAGATAAAGATGCATTAGATAAGCTTTATGGAAAGATTTCTATTGGATTTTTGCTGGTTCAGGACTTTGTTGCAATTGTAATATTGATTGTGATTTCTTCTCTTACTTCAGGATTAAGTGCTGGTAATGTGCTTTTTTACACATTTATCAAAGGAATTTTGCTTATGTGTGCTTTAGTTCCTGTCAGTATATTTATCTTACCTAAATTCAGCAATTTTTTTGCAAAGTCACAAGAGTTTTTATTTTTGTTTGGGATTTCTTTTGGCTTAGGGCTTGCATCATTGTTTTATTTTGCTGGTTTTTCTATTGAAGTAGGAGCTTTAATTGCTGGGATTATGCTTTCAATTTCACCATATAGCCATGAGATTAATTCAAAACTAAAGCCATTGAGAGATTTTTTTATAATTTCGTTTTTTTTGATACTTGGTAGTCAAATGGTTTTTACTGATATTTCAAGTTTAATAATTCCTGCAATAATATTTTCTTTGTTTATTTTGATTGGGAACCCTATTATAGTAATGATTTTGATGGGAATTTTTGGGTATAGCAAAAAAACTGGTTTTATGGCAGGTCTTACAGTTGCCCAGATTTCAGAGTTTTCTTTAATTGTTATTGCAATGGGAGTAAAAGTTGGTCAGATTTCTTCTCAAGTGCAATCTTTTGTCACTTTGATTGGCCTTGCTACCATTGCAGGGTCTACTTATTTGATTATGTTTTCGGATCAGATTTATTCAAAAATCGAGAGATTATTAAGTATTTTTGAAAGGAAAAATCTAAAGGATAAAAAAAAATATAAAGAAGAGAAAATAGATTATTTCTTATTTGGATACAACAGGATTGGCTTTTCAATATTAAAGAGCTTCTCAAAGCTTAGTAAACGTTATGCTGTGGTGGATTATAATCCTGAAACAATGAGTAGGTTATCTGAGAAAGGGATTAACTGCATTTATGGCGATGTTGAGGATTCAGAGTTTTTAGATGAAATAAGGGTCGATAAAGCTAAACTAATTGTTTCTACTATTCCTGATTTGTCTTCTAATCTTTTGCTTTTGAAAAAGGTTAATGAAAAAAATAAGAAATCTGTAACAATTGTTACTGCAAGGCAGATTAAAGAGGCTTTTGAATTGTATGAATCCGGAGCAGATTATGTAATTTTACCACACTTTTTAGGTGGAAACCATACAGCAGTGCTAATTGAATCTGCTGGGATTGATAAAAGAAAATACCAAGAATTTAAAAGTAGCCATCTTAATGAATTAAAAGAGAGAGTTCAAGAGGGACATGAACATCCAATGGTTGAAAAACATAGATAATTTTTTTGGTTTTTTCTTGTAAAGAGTTATTAATTGAATTCTGTTTTAGTTTTTTATGAAAATAGGGAATAAGTCTAGGAATGATTTGATATTGGCAATCGTTTTGGTTTTGGTGATAGTTATTTTTGCTGGAGTTAAAGAGGGTTTTTTGATAAATTCTGAAAATGGGGGATTTTTTAATTTTTTTTTAGTAGGTTTTGGAAAAGGAAACGTCAATGAAAGCTTAGGAATTTGTGAGGAGAGTTATGGTTTTGAGCCAATAATATATTTTTGCCCAAAAGATGATTGTTTTTTAGCATTCTCATTTTTTGTTAATGAGTCTTATAATTTGAAATGCGCTTTTTATGATTTAGATGAGGAGATTTTTGAGATATTTGATAATAAAGCAGATGAGTTTAGTTTGATTAAGACTTTTGAAGGAATTAATGGAGATGAACCTAAAGATAGGAATAGTAATATTTCCTTGGTTTTGGAGGATTCAAATTGTATAGATTGTGAGTTTTGCATATGTGATTATGCAAGTGCTTTAATGCACAACAAGTTTTGTATTTTTAACGATGAGGTTATACTAACTGGCTCAACAAATCCTACTAAAAATGGGTTTTTTAAGAACAATAATAACATGATTATTATCAAATCCAAGTGTCTTGCTAAAAGTTTTTATGATGAATTTAATGAGCTTAAAAGGGGCATTTTAAGTAAAGGAACAAAAAGTGAAATCAGGAGGGTAATTTTTAGTGATGGGGTGATTTTAGATAATTATTTTTGTCCTGAAGATGGATGTCAAAAGGCGTTATTAAATGTTATTAATGGGTCAAATGAGATATGTTTTGCTACTTTTTCGTTTACTGATGAAAAGGTTGCCCAAAGTCTTATTGATGTTAAACTTAGTGGAGGTGAAGTTTTTGGTACTATCGAAAAAAGGAATGCTAATTCGCTTGGTAGTGTATTCTCACTTTTAAATAGGAGTATAGATGTTAGGGTAGATAGTAATCCAAATTCAATGCACCATAAGATTTTTGTGATAGATAAAAAGATTGTTGTTACAGGATCATATAATCCAACAAAGAATGGAAATACAAGAAATGATGAGAATATGATTATCATATACGATAATGAGACTGCAATTAGATACTATGAAGAATGCATAAATGTTTATGAGAGCGGGGTTTGAAGAATCTTACTAGGATGTTTTTTTATTAATAGAAAAGGATACCTCGTGTTTAAACAGGAGGACTTGGTACGCTTTTTTGTAATGAAAAACCTCGGCACAAATACCGAGGTATCTTTAGGATAGTCGAGGTTAATCCTTGCATGAATCCGTCTATTCTTACTTTGGC
>Ga0116194_1001564_pt1 | contig 13727 bp, 15 predicted proteins | sample AD_SCU001_MetaG_FD_89887 | JGI IMG/M metagenome (GOLD analysis project Ga0116194, IMG submission 89887) | Active sludge microbial communities of municipal wastewater-treating anaerobic digesters from China - AD_SCU001_MetaG | ecosystem: Engineered > Bioreactor > Anaerobic > Digestate | place...
GAACGGTTCTTATTTTTGCGTGCCACAATCTAAAGAAAATGGCATCTTGGATGGATAAGCGACATATTACTCACCAAATGCTTTCCAATTGTTTTCGTTTTTTTCTTCCTAAACACGTGTTTCGGTTTATTTAACCCAAAAATAACAAAAAGAGTCAAAGTTTTCCACTAGCGGATCTTTGACTCTTTTTAAATGTGTATTTGTCTACAGTCTGAGCAGAATTAAATTCTGCTTTTTTACGTGTTTTTATTGTATTTCATCTGTAGTTTTCATTGGTTTTCGATACATTCAAGTGGTTTTCATTATTTTTCGATGTAATCGTATGTTTCTCTTTTGATTGCAACACTTACCTTATCTTTGCGAACAAACAATACTTCTGGTCGCAATAGACCATTATAATTCGATGACATCGAATATCCATATGCTCCTGTAGAAAAAACTATCAAAATATCGTTGTTGATGTTAGCCGGTAGCATGATATCTCTAGCGATGATATCTCCACTCTCACAACATTTTCCAACCACATCAACCAACACTTGATTGGTTGATTCCACTTGATTCACAACTTTAATCGTATATTTTGCTTGATAGAGCGCTGGTCTGATGTTATCTGCCATACCTCCATCAATCAAACAATACTGTTTCCCGCCAAACGTCTTTTTGATTTGACTGGCTTCATATAAGGTAACTCCATTTGGTCCAACAATCGAACGACCTGGTTCGATTAAGACTTGTTTGATGCCGACTTGAAGAGTTTGATTGATGGATTCGAGTGTTCGAATCAATCGTTCTAGCACGTCTTCAAGGTTATAATCATCATCGGATTCTAAATATTTGATACCAAACCCACCACCAAAGTTTAAAGTATTGATATCAATATGATAGGTTTCTTTTATCTTTTTTGAAAATTGCATCATAACCTCTGCTGCTTTCAAATAAGGTTCGGCACTCCTAATTTGTGACCCGATATGAATATGAAACCCATTTAATACAACTTCACTGTTGGTTTGATAAACATTCATAACCTCGTCAATGAGTTCTTGATCGAAGATGGATTCACCAAACTTACTGCTAAGGAGTGATGTTTGAATGTATTCATGTGTGTGTGCTTCAATTCCAGGATTCATGCGAAATAGTGTTTGAACTTTTGTGTTCGCAATTTTTGCATACTCAACTAGTAACTTGAGTTCTTTTATATTATCAACAACAACGTATCGAAATGAATGATTAACGATGAACTTGAGTTCCTCTACGCTTTTGTTATTTCCATGAAATATCATATGCTCTGGCTTAACACCGGCATTTAATGCAATTGTTGCCTCACCCAAACTAACAACATCAATCCATAATCCTTGTTGACTCATTAATGATGCAACATACTTGCATAAGAAAGCTTTGGATGCATATACAATTTGTGTTTTCAATGATCTCGAATGGAATGCTTTTTGAATGGAGTGAATTTTGTCTAAGATCGCATCTTCATCATAGATCATGAGAGGTGTCCCATAGGTTTTCGCATACGTCTGCAAGCTCTCATTATGTAACAAAATTTCATTGTTAACAATCTTCATTGATTTGGTTAACATACACTCACATCCCTTTCTTATTCTTTAAAGAATCGTTCCAAATAGGTAATCGTCTTTGCATCTGCATCAAGTTTCACCTCAATTCCGATTGGAACAGTCGTAAATGGAAAACTATGTCCAGTCGCAAAATTCATTATCGTCGGTTTATTTAATGGCTTGATATAATCATCAATGATATCTTGTGTTGTTTGATAATTTCGCTTTGATGAACTTGCTAAACAGTCAGTAAACGTACCTAGAATAAATCCAGCAGCCTGACTTAGTTTTCCAGATAACCGTAATTTCGAAAACATTCGATCAATTCGATAAGGTTCTTCTCCAACATCTTCGATTAGTATTATCTTATCTTTAAAATCAATTTCGTATGGAGTACCTAGTAAGGTGTCAATTAAAGATAAGTTTCCACCAACCACTTCACCACTTGCTGTCCCATTAATGTATGTAATGGCATCTTTTAAGGGATTTTCAAGAACTCTTAGGTCATTGGTTAGCAAAAACTGGGAAAAGTCCATCTCGGTATAGATATCAGAATTCGGACTACCTAAAAATGTTCCAACAATTCCGTGAGCTGTTGGTATATTGGATTGTTGGTTGATTGCGTTTAGCAATACCGTTATATCGGAAAATCCCATAAGAAGTTTTGGATGGGACTTTAACTTCTCATAATCAAGTTTATCGACCATACGGGAAGCCCCATATCCACCAAGCAATGCAATAATTCCATCTACTTCTGGATCTAAAAACATACTCATAAGATCATCAGCTCGTTCTTGATCGCTTCCTGCTAAATACCCCTGTTGTAAAAAACATGTTTTCCCTAGTTTTATTTTGAATCCCAATTGCTGTAGTTTATGGTAAAATGTTGATTCTCTATCTTTCATTGTACTTGTATAAGAGGGGCATACGATGCCAATCGTATCCCCCTTCTTCAACATCTTTGGTTTTTGCTTTTGCATACTAGATATCCTTTTTCATAATTGCGAACGATTGGATAATCTTAAATCCAGCATATAGGTAAATATTACGTGCAGGATTTTCCAACCCTGTGAAAAAGCTCATAAATTTTGCTCCATTGTTTTTTGAGTATTCACATAACATGCAGAATAAACTTTTTCCAATTCCACCACCACCAACGTTTGGATCAACAGCAATACCAGCAAAATATCCTCTTCCCGATGGTTGGTTATACATTGGTCCGGTCCACCCTACAATTCTTCCGTTGTGATGTGCAACTAATAATGGGTCAGGTGTTTCTTTTTTCAATGCATTGCGAATTGCACCTTCAAACCCTGGATTTTGAATGTTTTTATAAAACTCTTCCCATCCAAAATGACGGCTACTGTCATATACCTCAATAAAGTATCCCTTACTTTTGTTTTCTTCCATTTTATCAATTACTTTTTGTGGAAGTTGATATTCGGATAATGGTAAATGAAAGGCATCAATGTGTCCTTGAACATAATAATCATTGTGTAAATAGAAGAAGTATTCTGGGCTGTTATATGGAATTGCTGGAGCTCCAGGGTGATCATGGTGATCTGTATTTGGAATGTACCACTCAATGTTAACTGCGTTTAAAAACACCAAACGAACTGCTTTTTTTCCAATGCTTTTAAAATAGGATTCAACTGCCTTTAAGAGTGCCTTTCCAATGCCTTGGTTACGATATGCTTTATCCACAATGACACAAGTCATGTAAGCTGGAGCATCTGGATTGTTGCGTTCATGTGCTTTCGCGAATCCATTAGCAAACCCGATTACTCTTCCATTTTCTAAAGCAACATAGGTTGATTCAAATAAAAAGTGCTCGTTATTTACAATTTTTGATTGGAATGTTTCAATAGTAAATGGTTTGTAAAAATCTCGTTCTGCGACGACATTGTTCCACAATGCAACGACTTCTTCTAATTGTTCTAATTGAAATTGCTTGATTTCCATGATTATTCTCCTTTATTCTTATAGTTTGCTAAGATATAGTTTCCTACTCTTGCTCTGAAGTCAATGATTTTTAAGTTGTCTCTTGTTGGATGAACTCGGTTTGTTAACATGCAGAATGCGATTCTATTTTTTCGGTCTATCCACATATTGGTTCCAGTAAATCCCGTATGAATGATGGTTTCATCACTAGCCAAATCTCCACTTGAAGGATAACTACCTTTGATGATCCATCCGATTCCTCGCTTGTTGGTTTCTTTGGCAAGTCCATTTGGTTCTTCGACTTGAGTCTTAAATAACAAATCTATCGTAGCTTCACTAAATACTTGTTTGCCTTCAAACTTACCTTGATTTAAAATCATGTGCATCATATTTGCAGCATCTTTTACCGTCGAAAACATCCCGGCGTGACCTGCAACTCCACCTAAAATATAGGCTTTTTCGTCATGAACACGCCCTCTAAGCATTCCTTGGAACACCTTATCTTCACGTGCTTCTGTTGGAGCAACCAAAGTGATATCATACGGATTGTAACAAGATTCCTTCATGTTCAGCGGAACGAATACTTCGTTAGTTATAAACCGGTTTAATTCCATATTACTTATTTTTTCTACAATAAATCCTAACAGTATATATCCAACATCCGAATACACTATTTTGGTATTTCTTGGGTAAATGAGCGGTTTGTGAAAAATTCGGTCAATGGTTTCTTCTCTTGATGCTAAAAGTTTTGCTCCCTTAATGTCAGCGGGTAATCCAGATGTGTGAGTTAATAAGTCCCATACAGTAACTTCTTCATGCATGAACTCTGGCAAAATACTTTTTACACTGGTATAAAATCTTAATTTGCCTTCTTCTACCAAACGCAAAATAGCAAATGTTGTCCCCATCACTTTTGTTAATGATGCCATATCGTATACTGTGTTTAAACTATTTTCTTCTACATTGGGATAGAGTGCTCGGTTTCCAAAACTTCCAAAATAGGTATCATTCTCAATAATTAAAGCATAATTGGCCCCAGGAAACGCTCCATCGCTAATCGCCTTATCAATTAAATGATCCAATCCTTTGATAAACTGATTCATAACTTCCTCCTTAGAAAACTCTAAGCACATTATATCATAGGAGTAATGATTTGTTAAAGGTAAACTAACCTTTTTTCATGAAAAAATCACTAGCTCAGTGGAACTAGTGATTCTATGTTAACGATGTGAAATCATCGCGTAGTTTTTCTTTCCTCTTCTAAGAATCGTAAATTTACCATCAAATAACTTAGGGGTAGTGATTACAAAGGTTACATCTTTGACCACATCTCCATTAACACTAACTGCTCCATTTTGAATAAATTCACGTGCTTCTCGTTTTGAAGATGCAAGCTTGCATTCAATCAATGCATCAATTAACAACAACTCATTTGTTAATTCAATGTTTGAAAGTCCTTTGAACCCAATTTCAATTTCTTTCGCAGAAAGTTCTTTGATTTCTCCACTAAACAAAGCTTCAGTAACTTTGATTGCTTCTTTTAGTCCTGCTTCGCCATGTACCATAGTAACTACTTCTTTTGCGAGTGCTTTTTGTGCGAGTCGCAGATGAGGTTCTGTTTTTAGGCTTTCTTCTAGCTTAGTGATTTCATCTACGCTTAAGAACGTGAAAAACTTAACCAATCGAATCACATCAGCATCTGCTGTATTGATTAAAAACTGATACATTTCGTATGGCGAGGTTTTTTCGCCATCAAGCCAAACTGCTCCACTTTCGGTTTTTCCGTACTTTGTTCCATCCGCTTTTGTGATGAGAGGAATTGTTAAACCGAATACTTTGGCATCGCTACCTTCTACTTTGCGAATCAATTCCATACCTGCTGTGATATTACCCCATTGATCTTGACCACCGATTTGCATTTCACATTGTAGCAATGGATTTTGGTACATTTTTAGAAAATCAATGCTTTGCATAATCATATAAGAAAACTCTGAGTATGAAATCCCTGATTCTAATCTTGATTTGACGCTATCCTTAGCTAACATATAATTGATTCCGAAATGCTTTCCAAAGTCACGCCACAACTCTAAAATTGAAATTTTTGATAGCCAGTCATAGTTGTCTAGTGAAAAACTATTTACATTATCAAAATCAATAAATTTTGAAAACTGTTTTTTAAAGTTGTCACTCCAACGTTGAATGATATCAATGTCGTTTAACTGGCGTTCTGCTTTTTTTCCACTTGGGTCTCCAATCATTCCTGTTGCTCCACCGGTTAACGCAATGACACGATGCCCTGCCTTTCGGAATCGCATTAAAGTCACAATTGGCAATAATGACCCCATATGCAAACTGTCGGCTGTTGGATCAAATCCACAGTATAACGTAATTGGTTTTTCCTCAAGGCGCTTAGATAACTCTTCTTCGTTAATGATGTCATATACAAGCCCTCTCCATTTTAATTCTTCTAATAATTTCATGTTTATCAATCCTTTCTTCTTTCTATAAAAAATAAACGTCCCTAAGAAGCTATGCTTCCTAAGGACGAAAATCATTTCCGCGGTACCACCTTAGTTCGTCTGTTAGACGCAAACTCTACTATATGTACTTGTTAGCTCCTAAGGTGTAATTCACATCCGTAGACTGTCTTAGTTTTCACCAACCACTAAGTCTCTATAAGCAATTCTACTATGCTACTTGATCTTATTCAACGCCAATTATTTTGTTGTTTGTCTCCAAACAATATTATAATCAATTACTTTTTGTAATTCTTCGACCCCTTCACCAACTTTTTCTTCCATTAAGTTGGTTAACAGATCCATTGCTTGTTCCCCAATTTCATAGATTGGAATGTTAACACAAGTTAATTTTGGTCGTGATAAAGATGCATATCTTGTGTTTTGGAATCCAATGACTTGTAAATCATCAGGGATTTTAATGTTAAGTTCTCTTGCGATATTTAAGAAGGAAATTGCAATCGAATCACGAACAACGATTGCCACTTCTGGGTGATCGTTGGTTAGTATTTCTTTGAATTGTGGTTCGTTGATGCTTGTTTTCCCTGTTGTGTATACTACGCATGTTTCTAAATTAGCCTCTTTCATTGCATCAAGATAACCTTGTAATTTTAGATCATTCACCGTATATTTATGGGCAGTCATAATAAACCAAATTTTTGTGTTTCCACGTTTTACCATTTCTTTTGTTAGTTCATAAGATGCTGCACGATAATCAATTGAAACACTTGGAACCCCTGGGTCATTACAGATGGTATTTACCAATACAACATCTCTTGTAACATCTGTGATTAATTCCAAACTGTCTTCGGTGATTTCATCGTTGACATAAAGAATTCCATCTACACCAGATGCCATAACATCGCTCCATAGTTCGCGTTCTGATTCTAACGCTGTTAGATTTGGATCAACACGATTGTTCACAAATAGACGAATCAAATATCCTCTTCGTCTTGCTCCATCGGCAATCCCATTGATCATTTCAGCAACAGAACTTCTAGATAGTTCTGGAACAACAACCGCTACGGTAGTTGATTTCGAACTTGCTAAACCTTTTGCGTTTAAGTTAGGTTTATAACCCAATTCTTTGATTATTTTTTGTATCTTTTCCCTTGTGTCTGGTTTCACCTTTTCAGGGTGATTTAATACACGTGATACAGTCGCTAATGAAACGCCTGCAGCCCCTGCAACATCATATATTTTGATTTGACTCAAAGTACTCACCTCTTTTTTACTTTTGTTTTTTATAGTATAGCACAAGTTGAAAGCGATATCAAGCATTATGAAAATACTTTTTTTCGTTTTCATAAAATCAATAAAAAAGTGATTGAATTACTCCAATCACTTCTTCGATTAAATGCGTTCTTTGATACGAGCAGCTTTTGCTGATAAAGTACGAATGTAATTTAATTTTGCACGACGTACCTTTCCTTTGCGAACTACTTCAATTTTGTCAATATTCGGTGTGTGTACTGGGAAAGTTCTTTCTACCCCAACACCAGATGAAAGTTTACGAACTGTAAATGTTTCACTGATTCCACTACCGCGACGCTTAATCACCAAACCTTCGAATACTTGAATACGTTCACGATTTCCTTCTTTGATTTTCACGTGTACCTTTACAGTATCACCTGGTCTAAAAGTAGGATTGTCACTCTTCATGTAATCTGCAGTAATTGCGTTGATTAATTGTTGACTCATAATTTCACGCTCCTTCTTCCAATGTTCATTCGTATTCAACCTTGGAATACCAGCGGAACAATGTGCTTTGCTAAACTCTCTTTAGCCTTGTGTATTATATCATAATATCTTCAAGATATCAAGATTTTTATTCCATATTGCGATTAATTTTCTGTCTAGTTCCTTTTTTGACCTCTTCTAACATTGCTTTACCTTCTTGATCTAATCTAGCTACTTCAAGAAGTTCAGGTCGTTGCGATAATGTTCGTTCGATCGATGCTTTTTTTCGCCATTTTCGAATTTCTTCATGATTGCCTGAGATTAACACATCAGGTACTAGTTTTCCTTGAAACTCGACTGGTCTAGTAAACTGAGGATATTCTAGTAGTCCTTCAGAAAAGGATTCAATTTCACTTGATTCTACGTTATTTAAAGCACCAGGTAATAATCGAATGATGGAATCTGCAATCACCATTGCAGGGAATTCGCCTCCTGTTAAGATATAATCCCCAATCGATACCTCTTCATCAATGTAATCTAGTACTCTATGATCCATTCCTTCGTAATGGCCACAAACTATTACAATATGACTTTCCTTCGAGAGTTCCATCGCTTTTTGTTGATTGTATGGCTTTCCTTGTGGTGTTGTAATTAATTTCCTTGCGTGTTCAATTCCTTCAATGGATTGTAGTGCATCATATATCGGTTGCACTGCTAACAACATTCCTGCCCCACCGCCATAAGAATAGTCATCAACCTTCTTGTGTTTGTTTTTTGAATAGTCTCTAAAATTGATCACATTAATTGTTACGATTCGTTCTTCGATTGCTCGGTAGATGACAGAGTAACCTAAAATCGCTTTTACCGTTTCTGGAAATAAGGTTAATATATCAATCCTCATTCGATCATCCCTTCTATTGGAGTAATTAGAATGGCTTCCTCGGTGACGGAATCAATAAACTCATCCACAAACGGAATCATAATTTGTTTTTTGTTTTCTTTTTGTATGACTAGGATTTCTCCTTGTGGCAAGTCTAAGATATCAATTACCACTCCGATAACTGTCCCATCCATTAATGTTACACGTTTGTCAATCAAGTCATCGGCGAAGTATTCACCTTCTTCTAACTGACCTAGTTGATTCTTGTCGATATATACACCACACCCTATGTATTGTTCTACCGCATTGATGTCAAATAGCGAGTTAATGGTGATTAATTCATAGTGTTTATGTGTACGGTTACTTGTAATTGTAACAGGCATTTTCTTTTTATCAAATTCAAAATAGACGACATTTCCTTTCCGAAATCTCATCTCTTTAAAATCACTATCGGAGATAATTTTTAACTCTCCTTTAATCCCATGTGTTGCAACTACTTTTCCTATTTCAATGTATTTCATATATTCCACCTTTTAGATTATTATACATTATGTGAAGGAAAAAATAAACCTTTTCAGGTTTATTTTCTCTCTCGAACGATTCTCATTGCATTTACAATTGCGATTAATGATACTCCGACATCAGCAAAGATTGCTTCCCATATGTTGGCTAAATTGATTGATCCTAGCATCAAGATGATAAACTTAACACCTAGAGCTAAAACGATATTTTGGATCACAATTTGTCTTGTTCGTCTTGCGATTGAGATTCCTTCGTTGATTTTATTAATGTCATCCGTCATTAAGACAACATCAGCGACTTCAATTGCCGCATCACTTCCTAATGCTCCCATCGCTATTCCTACATCTGCTCTACGTAGTGCTGGAGCATCGTTGACTCCGTCTCCTACGAATAAGACCGATCCATGAATATTTTTTTGTTCTTCTAACACCTGTTCTAGTAGTTCTACTTTTTTGTGAGGTAGTAAGTCCGTATAAGCTTGATCTAGCCCTACTTCTTTGGCAACAAATTCACCCACTGACTTCATATCACCAGTGAACATATAGATGTTTTTCACTCCATTGGAACGCAGTGTTGTAATGGCGTCTTTGACACCTTCTTTGATGCTGTCACTAATGACGATATGCCCAAGATAATTTTTTTCTTTTGCGATATAAACAATGGTGCCAATTTTATCAACTGGTTCAAACACAATGTTGTTTTCTTTTAGTAGTTTTGAATTTCCAACAAGAACTCTTTCACCATTGATGTTAACTTTAATCCCTCTACTACTAATCTCACGATAATCTTCAATAATATCTTGGAAAATATTGCTTCTATCATAACTATCTACAATCGATATACCAATTGGATGATTCGAATAATATTCTGCGTAAGCGGCGATTTTTAATACTTCTTCCTTGGAATAGTTATTCGCTGAAACAATTTCAGTAATCGCGAATTCACCTTTTGTTAGTGTACCTGTTTTATCAAAAATAACTGTTTTCACATCGTTTAATGCTTCTAAGTAGTTGCTACCTTTGATTAGAATCCCTTTTTTGCTCGCTGCTCCAATTCCTCCAAAAAATCCGAGTGGAATCGAAATAACAAGAGCACAAGGGCACGAAATAACTAAGAATACGAGTGCAGAGTTAATCGACTCTTTTAAGATAACTTCACTCGGAATCCCCCATGCCCGTATAAATGGTAAAGCTACCCCCATAAATAGGGCTAATAGCACAACAACAGGTGTATAGTAACGAGCGAATTTCGTGATAAAATGTTCGGTTTTCCCTTTCGCAGAAGATGCATTTTCAACCAAATCTAGAATTTTTGAAATGGTGGAATCTTGGTATAATTTTGCCACCTTCACTTCAATCATACCACCCATGTTGATTGACCCGGACAAGACTGCATCCCCAACTTTTGCGGTTTTTAATACAGATTCTCCTGTGAGTGCTTTGGTATCTAGCAAAGTTTTTCCATCAATAATCACACCATCAAGCGGAACACGTTCTCCAACTTTGATGATAATGTGATCTCCAACCAATACCTCTTCTGGTGCTACTTGAGTAATTTCTCCTCCAACAAACAAGTTAGCAAAACTTGCATCAATCCCAATCAACTCTGTAATCGATTTTCTTGAACGGTTCACAGCGTATTGTTGTAATAATTCACCAATTTGGTAGAACAATACAACCGATACCGCTTCAATGTGTTTGTCAATGAAGATTGCTCCAAGCGTAGCAATGGTCATTAAGAAGTTTTCGTCAAAAATTTGACCATTCATAATATTTCGAACTGACTTATATAATACACGCCAACCGATTAACACATAAATGATTAAATAGATTATCGTTACCGCAGTTGGTGCGATAAAGTTTTCACTGATAACTTCTAAGTGTCGTAAGATTTCAAATGTTCCAAGAATCACTAAAAACATGATTCCCATAATAAATGTAATGATTTGAGTAATCCCGATTTGGAATGATGACTCTTTTTCTCGAATCTTTTTTTCGCTTAATTTTTCAATATACACATTTCGTTCGATTTTTTTGGCTACATCGGTTGCCTTTTCCACGATATTATCAATCAAATCTTTGTCGGCAGTTTCGATTACAAAACGGCTAGTCGCGAAATCTACAACAATTGATTTATGTGGAAATGTCTTTTTTGCTAACGTCTCAATGCGTGCTGCACAGTTTGCACAATCTAGCCCTCGAATCGTTAGTACTGCACGATACGTTTCTTCTACTTCTTTCTCAACCATAATCGAGTCAGGAGAATGTTTTTTAACAACACTTGCAAACTCTTCTAGTGCTCCTTCTAAAAAGGACTCATCGCTTACTTCTATCGTAAAAATGTGATGATTTAGGTTGTATTTCGCAAACACAACATTGGCAATTTTATTGGCTTCTTTTTCTATTTTTTTTGATGTTTTCTCATCTAACATCTCAATCAAATAACTTTTTGTTTTTTTCATATTATGCACCTCTATTCATGTGACATATGTTCTAATCCGATCGCAACGATGGTTTGAACGTGATCATCGGATAAACTATAGGTAACTACTCTACCCTTTTTACTGCTTTTTACAATTTGGGCATCTTTTAAGATTCTTAACTGGTGTGAGATGGCTGATGGTGTCATATCAAGACGCTTCGTAATATCATTTACACATAGATCGTTATGAATAAGCGAATTGACAATTTTCATTTTTGTTGGATCACCTAAAAGCTTAAACATGTGTGATAACTTTTCAAGTGGACTATGTTCTTTCATCCTCTGACCCTCCTTTGATATTTGAATAACTACTCATATATTATATCTTATGTTTTGAAAAAATGCAAGAAAAATTAAAAAAGAATCCTTTTATTCAAAGGATTCAATTTCTATTTGAAGTTTCTTGTGTTGTCTTGCTGCTGCTGCGTATGCGATTGTTCGTATCGCATTTGCAACTCTTCCTTGTTTTCCAATTACGCGACCTAAATCATCTTTGTTAACAATTACATGTAAACTGATCACGTCATCTTGTTCCGAGAAAGTTTTCACAACGATATCGTTCGGATAAGCTGTTAATGGTTTCACTAACTCGTACACTAGTGTTTCAAAATTTACTTGTTCCATAGAACCTACTTGTTTTTCTTGCTATTTGCAAATTTTTCGTTGATTCCTTTTTTCGTGAACAACGATTTTACAGTATCGGTAGGTAGTGCACCATTGTTTAACCATTTTAAAGCTTTTTCTTCATCAATTTTGATAGCTTCTTGTTCATTGATTGGATCATAAGTTCCAATGATTTCTAAGAAACGACCATCGCGTGGGCTTGTTGAAGCGGTTGCTACGATTCTGTAAAACGGTCTTTTCTTTGATCCTAATCTTTGTGCTCTGATTCTTACTGCCATTTGTATATCCTCCTTGATTTTTCTGTTAAAATTATACCATACTTCTTATATGGTGTCAAGCTTTTTTACTTAACACTTATTGTCTTAATAACTCGATTTCTTCCTCTGTTAGAAGACGGTATTCTCCTTGTGCTAATTGTTTGTCCAAACTCAATTTATTAATCCTAAGCCGTTTCAATGCAAGAACACTTACTCCAAAATAAGCAAACATTCGCTTCACTTGATGATACTTTCCTTCTGAGATTTCTACATATGCAATCGTGGGATTTTCTTCATCCAATTGTAAGGATGCTTGTTTGGTTTGAAACGGTTCGCCAAAGCCATCTTTAATGACAATTCCAGCTTCAAACTCTTTGATTTGATCCGGTGTTAGTTCGTGTGAAAGGGTTGCTACATATTGTTTTACTACATGGTGTTTTGGATTCGTATATTGATGCGACAATGCCCCATCGTTGGTAATAAGCAATAATCCAGTGACATCAATATCAAGCCTTCCTACAATAAACAAATCCTGTTTTGGAAATCCATCAATCAAGTCGAATACGGTTGGGTGAAGTTGATCTTTATTCGCACTGACGTACCCCGCGGGTTTGTTCATCATAATATAGATGCGATCTAAGTAATGAAGTTCTTGATTGTTGTATGTGATGCAATCTATGTTTGCTTCGACATCATAATCCTTTTGAACAACCACACGGTCGTTGACTCTAATCTGCTTGCGTTTGATTAACACAACGGCTTCACTTCTAGTAATTCCAAGCGATTTTGCTATGTACTTATCGAGTCTCATGATGTTACTTTCCTTCAACTATTGGTTTCATTGTTTGATATATCGATACTCCAGCTTTTTTGAAAAGCATTTTATCAAATTGTTTTTCAAGTTGTATGCTGTTAACAACGGTTCGATACTCTAAATATTTGGTTTTTAACGTTTCCTTTTTAATAGTCTTATATTTACCTGATGCAATAAGTTGAAAAAAATTTAAAATAACGATGGTCTCCGGAACGGAAAACATACTATAGTCAATATCAAATTCGATTTCTTTCAAATCATTCACCTCCAATCAATTTATACGTATGATTATACCACAGCTTGCTTTCTACGCCAATTATTAACAATCGGTAGTGTCAAATAGTTTTGGGATAAAAGTGATATAATCATAGTTTGCATAAAGATTGGTTATGAGATAAATGTTTCAAAGCCGTAAAAACAAATGATTTCTTACCATTTGTCAAGTAAGGA
>Ga0116194_1001565_pt1 | contig 13707 bp, 9 predicted proteins | sample AD_SCU001_MetaG_FD_89887 | JGI IMG/M metagenome (GOLD analysis project Ga0116194, IMG submission 89887) | Active sludge microbial communities of municipal wastewater-treating anaerobic digesters from China - AD_SCU001_MetaG | ecosystem: Engineered > Bioreactor > Anaerobic > Digestate | place...
TCTGGCGCGTATGCCAATTTCGCCACATTCGCGGCGTACGATCCTGTTGAACATTCGATGCAACAGGTCAATCCTAGCTAAGCAAAATACGGGATTTTCACGACTAGACAAAGGAATCCGGCGATTTCGGAACGCATCTGATCCGATTCCCGGATGGGTCTTTATTTGCAAGCCACTGAGTGCGACATTTAGTCGAACTCAGTGACATTCTGTTTTCGCACATTGCGGAAATGCTTGCGTTTTTATCATTCTTGTAGTATATTTACAACAATATGAAGCAGCGCCCTGTCGGACCCATCGCCGCCGCGTGGCGGAAGCGAAAGTACTCCGCCCTCAAAATCCTCGACATCCCGGATACCGCGTTGCCCGGATCCCTGTCGATGAGCCACACGCGATGCGGCAACCCCAACTGTCATTGCGCTCACGACCAGGGGCATCCCGCCTGGTCCCTGACCTTCATGTCCGACGGCGTCAAACGCGTTATCCGCATCCCCAACGAATGGGTCGAGGAAATCCAGCGTCGGGTCGACACCGGACGCCGTCTCCAGGATGCCCTCCGTGAGGTGCTCACCGCCAACGCGGAACTCCTCGCCCTCGAACGCGCTCAACGGCCCCGTCGCGCCAAACCCAAACAACAATGACCCATGCCACCCTCGGTGGAATCAAGCACTACATGCGCCGGTCTCTCGGGCTCGGCGCGTGGCTCGACTCCCCGGGGGATGGACGCGTGGCGATGGAGATCACCGCGCGCGATCTGATCTGGGCCTTGCTGGCCAGCACCCTTCTGCGCATCGGCAGCGCCCTGGGTGCGGCGCGCACCCTGACGAATGCCTCGCAGCGGAGCACCGGACTCGTACACACCTTTGGCGATGATACGCTGCACTACTTCACCGAACGCCTGAGCGTCGATGCCCTGCGACGGACACTCTATGGGCTGGCGCGGCGCATCAAACGCATGAAGGTCTTCGAGAACACTGCCCACATCGGATTGGCGATCGACGGAACCGGAGTCGGAAAACTGACCAAGTGCTGCTGTCCGTGGTGCCTGCCCGTGCGCAACAGCGCGGGCACGGTCCTCGGATACACCCATAAACTGACGGCTTTGAGCATTGCCGGGGTCGGTCTTCCGCTTTTGCTCGATATGGAGCCCTACGGTCCGGCCGACAGCGAATACGGAGCCGCGCAGCGCCTGCTGCGACGGGCCAACGATCTTCTCGGCCGCGGCTTCGCCGATTATCTGGTGGTGGACGGGGGCTTTGCCACCGCTCCGTTCCTGCATGCGGCCACGGCACTGCACATGCCGATCATCGCACGATTGAAAGGGAATCTCCCCTCCCTTCTCCAGCAGGCCGAACAGCGCTTTCACCTCGATCCTCCGTGTGATCGCTACAAGGAGGGGGAGGACACCTTCGAACTTTGGGATGAACGCTTCCCTCCATGGGACGCCCTCGATTGGACATCGGTGCGCGTGTTGCGCTACCGGCAAACCAAGCCCGACGGGACGGTGATCGAAGCGATGTGGCTGACCAATATTGCCAAGCGCACCATGGGCAGCCGCAATCTGGTACGGGCGGCAAAGGCACGCTGGGAGATCGAGAACGAAGGCTTCAACGTCACCAAGAATCAGTACCACTTCGCGGTCAATCGACATCATCAGGGAAACAGCATGATGGTGCAGTGGTTGCTGACGTTCCTGGCCATCAACATCGAGCGACTCTACCACATCCGCTATCTCCATCGCGGGACGCATCCCATCATGGAGAGCATCACGTTGTGGAATGCCTTGTGGGCGTCCCTGGAGCCACGCCACTGGTATTGGGGCAGGGCGCCTGGATAACAAGGGGAACGGTCCGCAACGACCCACCTGAACTGTATCTTGCCGACGGACACACCGCCATCCGATCCCGATCTGATGGGAGGGAGGCAATTCTCGCTGCGCTCGAAAACCTCCCACATGCTATGCTGGCATCGGCCTCCGACACCTCGACAACAGCGACTTGCGTGAATACAACGCGCAAACAGGGCCGCAACTCCTTGTGGGATCGGCGTTTCCCCATGGCTGCCGAAATCGCTGGTCGTTGTGACTTGCATTGAAAGTGGATTCGTGATAGATTAGCTTCATGTACTCAAAGGTAATCCTTCTTGTCATACTGATTTCTTTCTCAAGTTCGATGACCATCCCGTGCAGCGAGATGCTATTCGGCATATCCGGCCAGACAAGGTCTGAAACCACGTACAATCAAACGACAGGGAGTACAGGTGAATTACACCCCGAGCGTACTCGTGAGCGTCACACAGACATATGCACATGTCCATGTCACATACCCTTTCTGACAGGTGAATACCTCGCATTGCGTGGTACGGCTATCGTTGCACCAACCCACATCTACGCTAGTCTCAACGCCTGCCCAGGCACCCTCCCAGATATCTTTCATCCTCCTGTTCTGATCTGAAGTCGCGCCTGAACGCGCAATTCCGCGCCGATCAGGACGTTACGCTGCACTGAAGCAGTGCCGTACGGTTCCAGCGTCTGCTCAACGCTTTCCGTACGGATTCGCCGCTGCGCTGATTCGGCAACCGTCTCCATTCACAGCCCGTGCCTGGAACACATGCATGGCACCAGGAGGATCCTCCATATGATCGAAGGTATCATTCGTTTTTCAATACGCAACAAGCTCATGGTGAGCCTGTTCACTCTTGCCCTCCTGACGGGTGGCATTTTCGCGATGCTCGGACTTCCGATCGACGCTGTTCCCGACATCACCAACAATCAGGTCCAGATCATATCACGCGCTCCCTCGCTCGCGGTACAGGAAGTGGAAAATTTCATAACGGCGCCTATCGAATTTTCCGTCACGAATATCCCGCGCGTGATTGAGCTGCGGTCGATCTCACGACTCGGACTCTCGGTCGTAACGGTCGTTTTCGAGGAAGGAGCAGACATCTACTGGGCACGCCAGCAGATCGGCGAGCGGCTGCGTGAAGCCGAAGCACACATCCCCCCCGGACTCGCGGAAATCGAACTCGCTCCGGTCTCCACCGGACTTGGCGAGATTTTTCAGTACACCCTCGAGATAGATCCGGCGCAACGCGGCAAGTATTCGCTTGAGGATCTGCGCACGATGCAGGACTGGATCGTCCGTCGCCAGTTGCTGGGCACAAAAGGTGTCGCCGATGTCAACAGTTATGGTGGCTTCGTCAAACAGTACGAGGTTGCAGTGAACCCTGAAAGGCTTCGGGCACTGGGCATCTCAATGACCGATATCTTCGATGCTCTCGAGAAGAACAATCAGAATACCGGCAGCGCCTACATCGATCGCAAACCGTCGGCCTACTTCATCCGCGGTGTTGGCCTCGTGCGCACGCTTGAAGACATCGAAAATGTTCCCATCGCTCGAGTGAACAATCTACCTGTGTTAATCCGAGATGTCGCCTCGGTCCGGTACGGGCACGCGACGAGATACGGGGCGCTCATCTCCGATACCTCGGAAACAGTCGGCGGCGTGGTGATGATGCTCAAGGGAGAGAACGCCAATCTCGTGATCGCTAATGTCAAAGAGCGGTTGGAGGCTATCCAGAAATCGTTGCCCGCAGACGTGCGCATTACACCATTTCTCGACCGTTCGGACCTTGTCGGACGAGCTATCAGCACAGTATCGCGCAACCTCATCGAAGGCGCGCTGATCGTGATCCTGGTGCTCGTACTGCTGCTCGGCAATCTTAGGGCTGGTCTGATCGTCGCGTCGGTCATACCGTTGTCGATGCTGTTTGCGATTATCATGATGCGTCTATTCGGCGTGACTGGCAATCTGATGAGTCTCGGTGCGATCGATTTCGGCCTCATCGTCGACGGGGCCGTGATCATCGTCGAGAGCATTGTACACCGATTCGTAAAGCATCCTGACATCTTCACACAAGGGCAGGAGCGCATCGATCAAGAGGTGTTCGCTGCATCAAGTCGAATCCGCAAAGCTGCCGCGTTTGGAGAAATCATCATCGTTATTGTGTATCTCCCGATTCTTGCTCTCGTTGGGATCGAGGGTAAAATGTTTCGTCCCATGGCCCAGGTGGTTGGTTTCGCGATTCTCGGAGCCTTCCTGTTGTCGCTGACATGGGTCCCAATGATCTCGGCTGTCATCCTTCGCGTGCGTCACTCAGGGCGGCAGAATGTTTCCGATAAAATAATGGATGCGCTCCATCGGGCGTTTGAGCCCGTGATAGGATTTGCCCTCCGGAGAAAGCGTATCGTGGTTGGTTGTGCTTTAGCACTGCTGCTCGTCGGCGCGCTGTTATTCGGACGCTTGGGCGGGGAGTTCATTCCTGAACTCGAGGAGGGTGACCTCGCCGCACTGGTGATCACTCTGCAGGGAAGTTCGCCCTCGCATACGGTTGAGGTGGTGCGCACCGCCAATGAGATCCTGCGGAAGAACTTCCCCGAGGTGAAGCACTTAATATGCAAGATCGGACCGGGCGAGATCCCGACCGATCCCACACCGATGGAGACAGGCGACTATATCATCACGCTGAAGGACAAGAGTGAATGGTCGAGTGCGAAATCGCGCGAGGAACTCGTCGAATTAATGGAGGAGAAGCTCGCAGTGATTCCGGGTGTGAAGTTCGAATTCCAGCAACCGATCCAGCTTCGCTTCAATGAGCTGATGACGGGGTCGCGGCAGGATGTCGCGGTGAAGCTGTTTGGTGACAATCTCGACACACTGGCTGAGCGTGCGGAAGCAATCAACGAGCTCATCGGCGGCATTCCCGGCGTGGAGGATCGAAACATCGAACGTGTGACAGGGCTTGCACAGATCGTGGTCGAGTACGATCGTGCACGACTCGCTCAGTTCGGGATTCCGATCGAAGAGGCAAACCGGGTGCTGAGGGCAGGTTTCGCCGGCACGGAGACTGGTGTCGTCTTCGAGGAGGGTCGGCGCTTCGATATGGTTGTCCGGTTGGATCCTCACTTCCGCACCGATATCGACGACATCGCCTCGTTGCCATTGACACTTCACGATGGAACGCAGATTCCACTTGAGCAGGTAGCGCGCATTGGCATTCAGTCAGGACCGGCGCAAGTGTCACGTGAGAAAGCGGCCCGCCGGCTGACCGTGGGTTTCAATGTCCGCGGTCGTGACATCCAGTCCGTGGTAGAAGATGTACAACGTGTACTCGGTGCGAAGCTGCGTCTTCCTGCCGGGTATTACCTCGCCTATGGCGGGGAGTTCGAAAATCTGACCGCTGCGCGAAACCGGCTGGCCATAACAGTTCCCGTAGCCCTGCTCCTGATCGTGCTGCTTTTGTACTTCACGTTCCATTCGATGAAGCAGACGTTGCTCATCTTCTCGGCAGTACCGCTGGCAGCGGTCGGCGGTGTGTTAGCGCTCCTCGTACGCTCGATGCACTTCTCGATCTCGGCGGGGGTGGGATTCATCGCGTTGTTCGGCGTCGCAGTGCTCAACGGTATCGTGCTCATCTCCGAATTCAACGCGCTCGAGCGCGACGGCGTGACAGATATCGAGGAACGCGTGCGGAGGGGCCTGAAAACACGCTTGCGCCCTGTAGTCATGACCGCCGCTGTAGCATCGCTCGGCTTCCTTCCGATGGCTATCTCGACGTCAGCGGGTGCGGAGGTACAGCGCCCTCTTGCCACCGTGGTCATAGGCGGTATCCTGACTTCGACGATTCTGACACTGGTTGTGCTTCCTGTTCTGTATGTACTCGTGACGCGTGGAGGGTGGTTCCGGCGTGGATGGTTCCGCCTCCGGGGGCACCGTACCGCCGTGACCGCCGCTATTGCACTCTTCCTGTGCTCGGCTGCTCCCACCCAGGCGCAAGAGGCGATTCCGACCGGACTCACGCTGGACCAAGCTATCTCGCGTGCGATCCGCACCAACCTCGAAGTGACCGCCGCGGAGAGGGAGTATGAGGCGGCGGACGCCGCACGCGGTGCCGCGTGGGATGTGGGCAAGACCAGCATCGACTTCGAGTATGGGCAACTAAACTCGCCAATGAACGACAACGCCTTGACCCTCGCACAGACCTTCTCCTTCCCAACACTGTATCTTTCGCAGCGCCGCCTGGCGGGGGCGGTTGCTGATCGCGCAGGTGTGCTGCGATCGGGCACACGGCTTGAAATCGCAACACAGGTCAAGCGGTTGTACTGGCAAATCGTGTATCAGAGCGCGATGCGCCAACTGCTGTCATCTCAGGACAGCCTCTACAGCGGCTTCCTGCATGCAGCTGAACTTCGCGCGAAGGTCGGTGAAACGACAAAGCTCGAGGCGATGACGGCACGATCGCATCAAATGGAAGTGCGGAACCAACTTCGCGAAATAGAGATCGACCAAGCGACTGCGGGACGCACTCTGCAAGTGCTTCTTAACGTCGAGCAAGCAGTCCGGCCCCTCGATACCACGCTGCCCGCAGCCACGGAAGTTTCTTCCATCAAGGACGGAGCGACCGGTAGTCCCCATCGCCTACTCCCTATTTTAGATAGCGAGATAGCGGAGAAGGAGGCCACAGTAGAGCTGCACCGCATGCTTCCCGACATCAGTCTTGGGCTGACCACACAGACGATGAACGGAGTGGCGGATCCGAACAGTGGACGCCTCTATCCCTCCGGCCAGCGCTTCACGGGCGTGCGAATAGGCGTCGCTGTTCCGATTTGGTTCCTCCCCCAAGTCGCGAAAGTGGAGGCCGCCGGCATCCGGGCCGAGGCCGCACGCGCGCGCTCGGAGTACCGCTTACGCTCGCTTGACGTCCAAATCAGGAATCTGCGCGATGACGTCACGAAATACCGGAATAGCCGGATGTACTACGAAGAGCAGGCGCTTCCCGAGGCACAGCAGATCGAGCAACAGGCCGTGAAGGGGTACAGTTCCGGTGCGATGGACTATCTCGAGTACGTACAGTCCATCACCCGTGTAAACGAGATCCGTCGTAGTGCCTTGCGAGCGTCGCTTGATCATCTTATGTCAGTCATCACCCTAGAATATCTTGAAGGAATAGAGTAATGAATCGATTAATGGAATCCGCGAAGACATTTTTCGCCTGCATGACCGTAGTTCTCGTCGCGTCAGGTTGCGGCGAACGGAGCGGGTCAGACAATGCGCACAACAATCCGGCAGAAATGAAGACTTCGGCTCCCACCTCTGGACTCTCCGAACATCCTGTTACTACTGATGTGGAGGAGCATGAAGAACTCGCTGAGAACATCGTTGAACTTTCGCAGGATCAGATCGCACTTGCAGGCATCTCGTATGGTACAGCTGAAAAGCGTACCATTGGCGACGCTCTGCGGGTCACAGGAACCGTACGGTCGACACCTCAGGGTACCGCGTCTGTGAGCATGCCCTTCGGCGGCTTCATCAAGTCGACATCGCTACTGCCCGGTACGTCCGTGCGCAAGGGCCAGGTACTTGCAACCATAGTGAACACTGAGTTTGTCGACCTTCAGCAGAACTATCTGGATGTCAGGCACCGCCTCGGATATGCCGAAGGCGAATTTAAGCGGCATCAGGAGTTATTCAAGGAGGACGTCTACTCACAGAAAAGTGTACAGCAGACAGCTTCGGAATATCAATCGCTGAAAGCACAACTGCGAGGGCTCGAGCAGAAACTCGCCGTGCTCGGGATCAATCCGGCAACGCTGAATGAAGACAACATCACGGCCGTGTTGCCCGTTCGATCACCTATCAGCGGCCACGTTTCGGGCGTGAACGTCAACCTCGGTAAGTACGTCTCGCCGACCGACGTACTCTTCACGATTGTCGGTTCGGAGCAGCTCATCCTTGAGCTCACCCTGTTCGAAAATGACGCGCGTACAATCGCGTCTGGGTCGTCTGTGCATTTCACTGTCAACAACGAGAAGCATGAACACTCCGCTACTGTGTATCAGGTCGGCAGTTCAATCACCGCATCCCGAACCTATTTGGCCTATGCTACGGTGCGCCCCCCATGTCCAAACCTCCTCCCCGGCATGTATGTGAATGCGCGAATCGAGCGCGGTGACCGCCAGGCCTACGTCGTACCAAAGGAAAGCGTCGTCTCTTTCAACGACGTTTCGTACGTACTGGTATTCGAACGGCAGAAAAGTGAGAATGGAAAACCGTTCACAGAATACCGGTTCATCAAAATCCGTGCAGGCGCCTCCCGCGAAGGTATGATTGAGATATCTCCGCTTGAAGAGGTCGATCTCCAACAAGCGAAACTTGTCATCAAGGGCGCATACGCACTCCTGTCCGCGAAAAGGAATGCGGGCGAAATGACATGCGGATGAGGTAGCGAATGACAACGAAATTGAGCGATAGGATCACATGGCGCGTTGCCAATCTCGACTGCGAGAATGAGGCGCGTACCATTGAGAAGAGGCTCTCTGCATTTCCCGGACTCTCTGAACTATTGGTGTATCCACAAACGGCCAAGGTCTCGTTCATCCTGGGCACTGGCGCCCCCGAACTTGAATCGATCAAGGAAACACTATCAGAGCTGGGCTTTCCGATTCTGCATGAGGGAGCGGCGCCTGTGTCCCCTCCCGTGTGGCGAAACAACAAGGTGATTGTCTCGGCCGGTTCAGGTGTGCTTTTGGGTGTTACCTACCTCCTTGAGTCGATTGTACTGCCCCCATCACTGCTCTCTACGGTTCTTTACGGCAGTGGCATGCTGCTCGGTGGTTGGTATTTCTTTCGCCAGGCAATCACCGACTTTGTCCGTGAGAGAATTGTCGGGATAGAGATGCTTATGATGGTGGCCGCCATCGGGGCATTTTTGCTGGGACAGCATGTTCAAGCATTGATTTTGGTGTTCCTGTACTCAATTTCGGAGGCTCTTGAGGGTTACACAGTCGACAAAACACGAAATGCCGTTCGTGCATTGATGAACCTGGCGCCAGGCATGGCAACCGTGCTACGGGATTCTGTCGAGGTTGACATCCCTGTCGAGCAATTGGCAGTTGGTGATGTTTTTCTACTACGATCCGGCCAATCGATTCCGACCGACGGTGTGATAGTTGATGGAACCTCGCATGTGAATGAAGCCACACTCACTGGAGAGTCTCGGCCTGTATTAAAAACTATCGGTGATCCTGTTTTTGCAGGCACGAACAATGTCGAGGGCATGCTTTCGATCAAGGCGACTCGTACGACAAGCGACAATACCCTGAGTAGAATCATCAAGCTGGTCGAGGATGCTCAGGAAAAAAAGGCGAATTCAGAACTGATGATTCGCCGATTCGGGCGTTGGTATAGTCCGGGTGTTCTCCTCGCCGGATTACTTCTCGCTGCCATTCCGGGACTGTTAACTGGGGACTGGAGTGAATGGACCGCAAGAGCAATGGTGTTTATCGTTTCAGCCTCACCCTGCGCTTTGATCATTTCGATTCCAATCACGATGGTGGCGGCGATTGGTACTGGGGCGCGGATGGGAATATTATTGAAGGGCGGGAACGTTCTCGAACAGCTTGCGGGAGTGCGTGCACTCGCTTTCGACAAAACCGGCACTCTCACAGTCGGCAAACCGAAAGTCACCCGCGTCATTTCCGTTGACGGCACCTCTGAAGATCTCTTGATAGAAATTGCTGCCTCGGTCGAGCGTTTTTCAAAACATCCGCTCGCAGAGGCAATTGTCAATGAAGGGCAACTCCGTGGGATCATTCCAGGGACTGTGCGAGATGCGACGTCAATCACCGGGAACGGGATTTTCGCGCGATACCGTGATTTGGAAGTGTTCATCGGAAAGAAGGAATGGGTGGCTGCATCATGTGAAACGAGCATTGATGCGATATCTAGTTCTGTGTCGCAACCGGGTCATGAGGAGGATTCAGTAGTCTACATTGCCACGAGGGCTGCCCTGCTGGGAGCGATTCTCATTGGAGACGAAGTTCGACCGAATGCCGCTGAGACAATCAAGAACCTCAATCGCTGCGGCATCACGCATACTGCTCTGCTTACTGGAGATCATTTTGATGCTGCCAGTGCTATTGCCCATGTGACTGGGATTCGAGAATTCCATGCTAATCTGTCCCCTGAAGGTAAAATGGCGGTGATTGCTAACCTGCAAAGGACCTACGGCGCCACTGCTATGATCGGTGATGGTGTGAATGACGCGCCAGCGCTGGCGAGTGCGACCGTCGGCATAGCTATGGGGGCGGCTGGCAGCGATGTCGCTTTGGAAACCGCGGATGTTGCGCTTCTGGCTGATGATCTGTCGAAGATTTCTCAGTCTCTTCTGCTGGCAAGAAAGGCCCGCCGTGTTGTTCGTCAGAATCTGGTGCTCTCAATGGCAGTGATTACAGCGTTGATCACAGCCTCTTTCTTCGGGGCGACCCTGCCGATCGCAGTGGTCGCGCATGAAGCGAGTGAATTCATCGTCATCCTCAATGGACTTCGCTTGCTACGCGGATGATAATAGCTGTGCATCCTTCACGGCTTCTTCTTGAACAGAGAGGACTTCAACGTGTCTGGTTTCTAGCGCTGATGCACGGCTCGGATACAGCAATATCCTTTCCGCAATCAGTATTTTTGTCCTCCTCACAGTCAATGTTGGGTTTGCGTGCAAGTCAGGTCATCGCGCACCTCATGAGGTTCACCTCACCCTTCACCCAAGCAGGATGCGACATCCACATTTCCGAATGACCATAACCTCGGCAGAATTGTGAACACATGCGCGTCCATCCTAATCGTGCCAGAATTGTATCTATACTCATCACACGTAGAAGGCTTTGTACATTAGAAGGGCTCAGTTGAGTTTCGTGCGCTCCAAATATGGCACCGGCTCCATATTCTGTCACTTGACACGATGATCCGCCACGGAGATAGTTACAGAGGTGCCTTCAACCGCATATGGTGGTAACATGAACACCACAGGAAATGCACTCACAATCAGCAGGATCGCCGGCGAGAAGGAGCTGATCCATCTTGCTGCCGCAGTTGACGCCCTCGATAATCTTCAGATGATGTTCTACGCTTCCGTCGCATTATCGGCGCAAGATCGAGACCTCACTGAATACATCTAGCGGGCCGTTGAGCACCTAGAGTTCTTACGAAGATCGATTGAGTCTAGAGACACCCTCACAATCTCGCTCATTCGATTACGGAATCCGCGATTCGTCAAAGGATCTCATAGGTGCTCCGATCCAGCGTGAAGCAAGAAGTTGGGTCATACCCATTTAGATTAAAGGAACGCCATTCAGAGCTGGAACGCCTACGATGCACGGCGCGGCTTCAGTTCAGAGTGCAATTGGGACTTCCGCATCCTGGAACTCCTCGGCGAGATCCCTCTTTGGATTCGTACGCGCCTCAATTACCTGTGTCATCTGAGGAGCTACGCGTGCGCGGATGGATTTCCCGAGCGCTTCTTGCTTCTTCTCGTTGGAATAGAAGGCCTCGATTCGATACAGTTCAGTGCCAGCAAGAATCTGGCCGTATAGTGTGACTCCTTCGTTGTCAGACTCCCAATAGTCGATAAGCGAGTCTTCATATTTCGCTGAAAGCTCAAGAAGGTCGTAATTGATATGGTGGTCTCGAGGTGAGAACACATCCAAGACGACGGCTTCCGTCTCGCGATATCGTATTCTGGCACGACAGCACATTCCATCACTGAATCTTGGCTTCAACACCCTATATGACTGTTTCTGGCTATAATCAGGTTTTCATGCGTCATCTCACACTCTTCCTCCATCATATTCGACAGATGGCCTCCCTCCTCCGCGGCACTGACTTGATATTCAGTCTTAAATATATCTAGGAGTAGATTGCCAACCCCGTCTTGATTTCCTTGAATAGCCACAACGACTTTTGTGAAACTCATATGTCATCTACCTTCTGTAGATTGATCTTTCCGTTGCTTCTCTTTCATGTTCGCGCTTGACGACCGGGATGATTTTTTTTACGATGATCGTACATCCATGTTTTGGAACGTCTGAGTTCGCTTTCCTCGCAACTCGTTTGCTTCTCAGTTCACCTCGCATATTGATAACTCATTCATCTGTATTTCATCACCTGTGAGCAGACGAAGGCCGAATTGCCGTAGAATGGTCCTCAGCTTTTTCCTCATTTGCTGCCAATTCCCCTCACTGCACATATTCTCAAAGATCAAGTCGCGACGGTTGTAATTCTCACCGCATTACGTTCTACCAGGTTGCAGGTAGTAAGCTTGAATGCCGTATTTGCTGCCTATGACCACAGTCGATTCCCCGGCAATATCTGCGGAAACAAAATCGGAACATCGTAATCCGTTTGCGCTGGTATGCTGACACCCGTGAGTGCATATATAAACTCAGCGATATTCTGCGGAGTATTGCTTGCGTCTGGACTAGGATATACTCTCAGAAAGACATCCGTTAGTTCGCGGTCTGAAGGAGCGCGAAGCCTCTACGCCAGTCCGTGCTGCGTCTTGTCAAAAGTTGATTTTGTGACTCGTGTCAAGCAGAACGCCTTGACAAGATTCATAAAGTAGTAGTAGGGGGCCAACGGCCACGCAGCGATTCCATGTGCATCAATTGCACTCTCGTAGAAGTCATGTGCCTGGGCAACACAGGCTACATCCTCACGTCTGGCAGTAGTTAGACATGATGTCTTGATTGCTCGACCAATGATCACCCAAGGGTCAAAAGAAAACAAGAGCGTTTGATGTCTTGTATTTCCCTTTCTACTAACTTTCGTCGGCCAGAAACTGTAGGGAATCAGTTTTCTATTTACTCTGAGACGTTCACCAACGCGTGTTTCTGGAAGTTTCATCAGTGATCTCGAATTGAACTAATTTAGTCACGCGATAGCAACGACGTGAAATGCTGCCCAATGATTATAGGATTGAAGCGCACAAAACGCGAATTGTTTCGTCTCTGCCATTTTGAAGCGCCTTCATATACGTCATGAACAGCAGGGCAACACAGTGTGACCGAGAGCATCTACGCTAATCAGTCTAGGTTGGTCGGCATGGCATAAGGATCAGTATAAAACACCTCTCACAAAGCAATCATGTGACCTCGCCACGCAGCGAGCGACAACATTTGCAACGGACGTAGCTTCACCATCTTTGAAAAATGGTGCACCACTGTCGATCGTTTCATGGAAGCACCTCACCGGTTCTGAGACATTCCGATTCGTTGCTGTAAAACTATCGATACGATTCGAGGATACGAATTATTCTGCGTGGGAAGGATCGACGGTGTTGCACTTCAGCAGAAATTTCAGCGTAGGAGCTCGATAGAAATGTCGGTAATTCCTCCATCTTGAGTCCATCGTGGAGATGATCTACCTCGATCCTACCCACGACCGTATCACCTTACAGAACGAACGGACCTGGTGACACGAATCACCGCCATGCCTGGCCTCAAGAGAAGTCACGGTCTCAGCTCGTCAGCCCGATGCGCACCTGCGATGCCAGCGTCCTGAGTGATTGCCTCACCCCATTTCGGTCGCCTGCAACTCCACGCTCGATCGGAGAGTTCTCCTCTCCCTCAGCCCCCAATTGGCGCCAGAAAAACGAATTGAGGTGGTACCAAGGGGGTTCGAAAAATGGTACCACTTTGGTACCATTCAAACAGAAAACCGCAATTCAAATAGAAATTAGTTCATTTCTGCACTTTCCTAAGTCTGGCGCGTATGCCAATTTCGCCACATTCGCGGCGTACGATCCTGTTGAACATTCGATGCAACAGGTCAATCCTAGCTAAGCAAAATACGGGATTTTCACGACTAGACAAAGGAA
>Ga0116194_1001572_pt1 | contig 13677 bp, 7 predicted proteins | sample AD_SCU001_MetaG_FD_89887 | JGI IMG/M metagenome (GOLD analysis project Ga0116194, IMG submission 89887) | Active sludge microbial communities of municipal wastewater-treating anaerobic digesters from China - AD_SCU001_MetaG | ecosystem: Engineered > Bioreactor > Anaerobic > Digestate | place...
CAGCGCTGCAGGTTTAGGACAGCATCCCGTATCATACAGCTATAAGGATGGTAATGGATGTCAGGTTACCCTAAATGGCATGGTTACCGTGGTTCCGCTTCCCCAGGTGAGCATTGCATCGGCATTTGAAATTTGCGCGGATGCACTTCCGATGCTATTAAGCGGCGGCAGTCCTGCCGGAGGCACCTGGAGCGGACCGGGTGTGAGTGCCGGGCAGTTTGATCCTTCTGGTTTAATACCGGGTGTATATCAGCTTACATACACATATACCGATGGCAATGGCTGCACCGATGCAGCCACAACGTCGATGACGGTTCATGCCTTACCGGTGGCGGATGCCGGCCCCGACCGGGTGATCTGCCGCGATGAATGCGTTCAGCTAATGGCCACCGGTGGGGTTCAATACCTCTGGAGCACGCTGGTGCCGACCCAGGGACTGCTGGTATGTCCGCCCGTTACGATGACCTTCGCAGTTACGGTGACGGATGCTCATGGCTGCCAGGATACGGATGATGTACTCGTGACGGTAAAGCCTGTTCCGGATGTGATCCAGGGCAGTCAGGAGCTATGCCCGGGAAGTTGTGTGAGTCTGACAGCCCCGGTAGGCGTAAGTTATGCCTGGTCACATGGACTGGGTAGCGGGTCCACAGTACAGGTATGCCCGCAGCAGACCACGACCTATACCGTGACGGTGACCAATGCAGTGCAGTGTAGCAAGACGAGCAGCTTCCAGGTGGTGACACTGCCCGTTCCACTGGTGAATGCTGGGCCTGATGTGTCCATCTGCGCCGGGAGTTCGGTAACATTAACGGCTACTGGCGGGATATCCTATCAGTGGAGTGGGGGCAGTCCTTCCAATACCGCCGCGATCACGGTGAGTCCGGTAGTAACGACGACCTATACGGTGACGGCCACTGGCGGAAATGGCTGCATAGCCCAGGATCAGGTGGTGGTAAATACAAAACCCCTGCCTGTAGTAACAGTCAGCCCGGCGACCGCCCAGGTATGTGCCGGTTCCTGCGTGACACTTTCAGCCGGGGGCGGGGTGGCTTACCAGTGGAGTACAGGTGCGGTCGGATCTCAGATACAGGTATGTCCTCAAGTCACGACGACGTATGTAGTAACGGTGACCGGCAGCAACGGATGTAAGACAACCGGCAGTCGTGAGGTGACGGTACATGCCCTTCCCTTGGTGAATGCGGGACCGGATGGCCAGATGGAGATAGGAGGGAGCCATACCTTCAGCCAGGCGACAGCCACGGGATACGGAACACTGCAATACCTGTGGGCACCGGCACTGACGTTGAACAACAAATTGTTGCTGCGGCCCACGGCCACGCCCGTTGCCACAACCACATACACCTTGCATGTGACCGATGGCCGGGGTTGTGTTGCGACGGATCAGGCTGAGGTGGTAGTCCTACCTCTGGGCAATACGCTGAGCGGTCAGGTGGTATACGACAATGCCCAGCAAACGCCGCTTCCGGGTTTCCAGGTGATTCTGACGTCGTTGGACAGCAAATACAGCGACACGATCCAGACGGGCGCCCAGGGTTTGTTCTACCTGACGAATATCCCTGCCGGGACGTATGTGATCAGTGGCACATCCAACCAGCAATGGGGCTGGGGTGGCGTGAATGCGACAGATGCATTGCTGGCACTGCGTCACTTCGTGCAGCTGGATCAATTAACTGGTATAAAGTTGCAGGCGGGTGATGTCAACATGGATCATGCAGTCAACAGTACGGACGGATTGTTGATTGGCCAGCGCTTTAGCGGATTGATACAAGGATTCCCTTCAGGAAACTGGATACTGGAAGCCGATACCTTCGTTCTCGCGGGTAACCAGCTGTTTAGCGGTATTTTCAAAGTACTGTGCGCCGGCGATATGAATGGTAGTTTTACTCCCTTATCCAAAAATGCCGGCGTAACCTACCTTGGCGTTGAAGGTGAGCTTGAGATGGCAACATCAGGATCATTTGAAATACCCCTGATGGTCAACCAGGCAGTTCTGACAGGTGCCATCTCCCTGGTGCTGGATCTTCCTGCTGGCATCGTGCCGGAGGATGTCCGTTTGGGAGATGATATGAATGGCCACTTGCATTATGCGATACTTGGAAGGCAGGTGCGTATCGCGTGGTTTGATGTAGACGGAGCACAAGTGCAGGAAAGGCAACCATTGTTCTGGCTTAGAATCAGGATGATGGAAGGTTCAAAAACGATAGGTTCATATCAGGCATCGCATCAGGAAATCGTGGATGAATCTGGCCATATTCTACCTGGAGCAAAGCTATTGCTGCCAGCATTGGTTAACAGGGCAGGGGAGTTCCGCATGGAGGTGTTTCCCAATCCTTTTCAGGATCAAGCCGTATTACATTTCTTTTTACCAAAAGCGGGATATATAGATATGGATGTCATGGACGTCCTGGGAGCGCGGGTCTTACAAACCTCTTCCGGATATCTTGCTGATGGCCGGCATCAAATCCAGCTCGATGGTAAAGACTGGCCTGCAGGTATATACCATCTCCGTATACGCTACAAGTCGGAGGATCATATATGGTATAAAACGATCCGGTTGCAACGAATCATGTAATCTGGATGGCAACGGACACGGGCATGACCATGAGTCTGCCCGTGTTCTTTTTTTTTAAATCAGGTATCAAAACTCCGAATTATCCCTACATTTGTCTGAAGGAAGCCCCTTTAGTTTTATAGCCATCGTAGGAAGGTATTGAAATAGAATACTGATAATTAACTAACTAATTAATTTACTAATCCTAAGATATCTGACGAAATAACTGGTATACTGTTAACATTTCATTGCCGCGTCTGGTTCCGTTTTCCAAGTAGCCTTTTTGACCGGCTTCATTTGTAAACATGTTCATTCACCCGTTTTTCTTTAGGTATCTCAAGCCAAACCTTGAGAGCTATGCATGACAATCATTATCAGATGACCCGCATAGGGGTTTTTTATGATGGGAATTTCTTTTTGCATGTCAGCAATTATTATAACTATTCCCATCCACGGCGTACACGAATCAGCATACAGGGGTTACATGAGTTTATCAGGGCTTATCTGGCCAATGAGATTGGCACCACACCGCCTTTTTGTCCAATCGTCGATGCGCATTATTTCAGGGGCAGGTTGAGTGCCGGTGAGGCCAACCAGCGCGGGGATCTGCTTTACTATGAGCGGGCTTTTGATGATATACTGATGTCGCAGGGCGTCACGACGCATTATCTTCCCGTCCGTTCCACCAGTAGCAAATGGCAGGACAGGGATATTGATCTCTGGCTTGCCCTTGAGGCATTTGAGCAGGCCTTTTACAAGCGCTTTGATGTGATGGTCCTAATCGCATCCGATAGCGATTTTGTTCCCCTCGTCAGGAAACTCAATACGCTCGGAACCAGGGTTATGGTGCTGGGATGGGATTTCGAATACACCGATCAGGAGGGGAGTAAGTACACCACAAAGACATCACATGAATTACTGTCGGAGGTGACCTATCCGGTACCCATGCATGAATTGATCAATGATCCTGATTCCAAGAACAATCCCATCATCAACAAACTCTTTGTTCCGAGGACCAAGGAAAAGGTCTTCTCCAAGCAAGCGGTGGATATGCCGGACTCCTTTGATGCATTTGAAGAAGGTTCTTCCGATGAAGATTTCAACGTGGAGCGGATAGAGAGCACGATCAAGACGTTGAAGGAGGGGTATGGTTTCATCAATTTCCCGCCGAACAACGTTTTCTTTCACTATACCAGCCTCGTCGATTATGATTTCAATGACCTGATGGTAGGGGACAAGGTTCGCTTTCGTATCGAAGCCAAAGAGGATGGACGCCTGGTTGGGCGTGATGTCGTAGTGCTGGAATAACTTTTCCGGAACCCTACCTGCAAAGTCAGCAGGGCCAGAAAGTATTTATTTCAGTCTGTCGAAGCGTATTTTTTCAAATCTGACTTCCGGATCAGAGGTGTTCCAGAAGTACATTCTCAGGGAATCTGCGCCCTTGGGGATTCTTCTAAGGTCAATGATGACCACAGCTGGCGCCATCGTATCATTGCCCATGATGAAATGTTTCAATGGCTCGCGCTGCCAGTGCTGAAGCACGCCCCCTTTTTCTGTTTGCACGACCAGCCCGGGATCTGCGCCTGGTGTTGCCTGAATATTAAAGGAAATCTGCAGCTTTTCAGCTGATAATCCTTTCAAATGTTTTGTCCCCCATGCCAGACTGGGACTGTAAGGATTTGCAGCGGTCAGCGCTGTTGATGGAAGGCTTCCCAGGCTGTCCAGGATATTGTGATGGTTCTTCCGCAGGATGACAGGCCAGGAGGATGTGGGATTGTCTTCGTGTTTCCCGGCATAGAAATACCAGGCATTACCTGCCTGCTTATCAAGGAAAACAAATGGAAATGATTGCTGTAATATTGCCCTGACCTGCGGAAGGATAGGAACATGATGTTGACGGTACAATACATAATCGGCTTCCTGGTATTTCATCAACACTCGGATCAGGTGCAACACATCATTAGGATGATGTATTCGAAGCGTATGAACAGGAGGGTTCAAGCTTTCCGGTTCCTGCGCAGCGGCGAGATCTGTATTCTCAATAATCAATGATCCTTTGTAAAGGGTTGAATCCTCTCTGATATGCTGTTTGATAATCTGATAGGTGTCTTCCGCGTGTTTCGTCCGGGACCTTTGTTGTAACTGTAACATAATCAACGCGGTAAGTAATGTCAAGGACAGGCCGGCGCCGCATATCTTCCATCGTATTTCTGTTTTGGAAAGCTCCTTGAAATGCAGGTAGATCAGGATAAAGACCAGGGTCACCAGGATTATGAAGGCAACCAGGAATGCCAGGTTAATATCCCCTGCATGATAATCCAGATTAACTTTGTGGTTCCCGGCTGGAATATTGACAGCCATCAATGCACCGTAGGCTGTGCCTGTTTCAGTAACCTGGTCATCGATACTTACTTTCCACCTGGGGTGTTTCGTCTGAAGGCAGACTAATTGTCCTGCGCTCTCCAATTGTGCCTCAAATACGATGTGATGTGGTGAAAATGAAACAATCGATAGCATTGAAGATGAGTCAAGCGTATCAATTGCTGCTGTACTTTGCTCAACAAAGGCAAATGGCCATTGCATGGCCGCCTCGAATGCACCCGACTGCCGGGCATTTCTGATAGCCTTCAGTTCATATGGATTATATCCTTCAGGAGAAGGCATCTTGAAGAAAAGAGGTGTATTCCGGAACGAGCCTGGAATGAGCGGATGGTAGGCGGCATCGGAAACTTCCTGCATGGGTTGGGTAAGCGAGGGGATAGGGAAGCCTGCAGGCATGGTTCTTAAGGCCTCATTGCCGGGTTTGATGGGAAGGGGATCAGCAACGGTAGCATAGAAATTCAATCGTACAGAGAGCCCCATATCAATAACCAACAGCAATCCCAGCATCCACAGCCGGCTTCCGCGCTGGCGTTTGTCCAGCATAGTGAATATCGCCAATCCCAGCAAGATGAGAAGCAGGATTCCCTGAACCCAGATCTTGTCCACTATCTTCCCCTGGCCGAGGAAGCCAGGCATTCCTTCCGGGATCATGCTGATGGCAGGAAAGCTCACATGTGGAAGGAGCACTGGCAAGGTGACGAGCAGCAGGCCGGCAAACACAGAGAGCACTATGATAAAGCGCATGCGGATTGTATGATTCTGAACAATCTGATCGGCCATAACACCTGCAGCCATGAGAAAAAACAAGAGGGTGAAGATGCGCGTTGTGGCCGGAAACCTGAAAAGGTTAAGACCGGGTAACATGGTGTTTGCCCATTCCCTTAGCGGAAAGGTAGTGGCCATGCTAAGAAGGAGGAAGAACAACCCCGCCAGCAGGAAGCCTCCGTTTTTTTTCAGGGCCTTAGGGTGGCTGAGGCTCGTAATCACTAGGGCCAGTGGAAGAATCCCAAAATACGTATTCAGGACAGTGGTGTCCTCCTGCCAGAAGTGCAGGTGCTCACTCGTCAGAGCAAAGGGGAACAGCATACTGAGCAGCCCGGCCGGCGACAGTGACCCAAACAACTGAGTGAGTGTCCCTTCTGTTCCCAATCCCTCTGTCCGGACCAGCATGGGTATCAGTTCCAGCGCAGAAAGCAGCATCGGCAGGCTGATCAGACACAGGCTGAGCGGCACCAGCAGAATGATGGCCAGTGCGGAAAGCTGTTTTCTCCATGGCTGCCTGTTGTTTTTGATCCATGTGATCAGGAATACAATGGGCAAAGTATACGCCAAAAGCAGGGAAATTCCGGGGTAACCCCCTGAAATCATCAGGAATAAGATCAAGGATAGGGAAAGAGACTTGCCCAGGTCAGGTGTTCGGGCCAAACGGAGGGTGAAGGAGAAAGTCCAGGGTAACCAGGCTGCACTGATGATCCATCCGATATGTTGTGCCTGGCTGATAAAAAACCCTGAAAACATATATGCAACCGACATCATCAAAGCGCCGGACCGCGTTAGCCTGATTGTTCTCCCAAGGTGGAGAAATCCTGCACCGGCCATAAATACATGTAAGACATATTCGAGGTTCAGGGCTGAGAAGTCGTAGAATCGGAAGAGCATGCCGATGATCCAACTGACCGGATACCAGGTCCCCGGATCTCCCATTTGTGGGAATCCTGCTTCCATGTATGGATTCCACAATGGTAACTGCCCGTTCTTCAGGCATTCTGTGATGTAAAACTTCCAGGGAAGATAAATATTGGTTGCATCCCAGCGCATGGATACCAGCATACCTGACAGGGGCCAGAGAGTCACCCCTGCAATGATCGCCAGGATGAGCAGATCAGCATAGACCTGGGGGATTTTTCGGATGCTCTGAATGGTATGATGAAGAACTTTCATTTCATGCGTAAAAAAGTTCCATTCAAAGGTCAGAAAAAAGATGGACCCCGCAGCGCGCGCAAGCCATGCAGGGGTCCATCGCCTCACTATGGTTCAGGTAGAGGTAGCTATTCAAAGGTGATTTCCACCCGGCGATTTTTCTGTTTGTTTTCCTGTGTGTCGTTGGGCGCCACTGGTTTATCAGGTCCTTCGCTCCGGATGATAACCCTGGATGTATCGATGCCATACATAGCGAAGTACCCGGCAAGGGACTCCGCCCTCATTTTCCCAAGCAGATGGTTCCCATTATAATCTGTATGCCCGGTCAATACCATTTTGACCTGTGGTTGTTCCTGCATATATTTCTGAACAGCAGGGATATAATCTTTCAATTCCGCATCATAGGTCATGAGCTTTTCCGCAGCCCAAAAATACACGGTGCGGTCAAAAGCGCCGGCTTGTTTGATTTCCTGTTTGCGGAATACAAGGCGGTAACCATCTTGCAGCCTATCTTCAGTGTCGAAGCTGAGGTCCTGCATCACACCCTGGGTACTGATGCGTCCAGGGTCTACGCCTCTTTCCTGTAGCAAGCCGGCCAGGAAAGTAGCCCTCGCGATGCCCAGGTTTTCAAACCCCTGGATGGTATCTTCCTGCGCACTGTAATATCCTGAAATATGCAGCATCTCCCCGGGATTTCCAGACAGGTAGGCAACGACAGAATCGAGAATACTCAGCTCAGATTCAGGAATATTAACACTGTCTTCATTCTTCTGAATGCTGGGTAACTCACTGAACTGAAAGCGTATGACATCACCGGTGGTGATATATCCTGGCTGATCCAGGTTGACAACCGTTTGTTCCTCTTTCATTTCCTGCTTGCAGGATACAACCCACATTAGTGAGATGCCCAGCATCAGGAAGAGGGTGTAGGTTACACTTTTCATGACAACTATTTTTTTGGTTGCTATTGAGGATCTGTGCACTTCAGGCGCCAATACAGCGTACCGTTGTGCGACACAGCGGCAGGTCGATCCGGGCAACAAACCCTGAATAATCTTATACGCTCGTTGATGAAAAAGGTTGCTTGTCAAATCCTTGAGGTGCCTTTTTGCCGATCGCAGGCATCAGGCATGCGAGAGTGAGAGCGGATTACTTTCGTTCATGGTTTCCGAGGCAGGCCACAACTGCCTGCAGGATTTCAAGGTCTGAGGCGGCATCTAACCTGGGCCAGGATGGTTCGCAGTACTCCAGCAACTCTATGGCCTCCATGATATGCTGACAACCGCTGATAGCCAGGATCGTATTGTCCCCCAGGCGGCTTCTGACAAAGCGGATCGTCTGGTCACGCATGGTCAGGGCTTCATATTTCCTCCGGTTTTTAGCTTCTTTGCTGAATGCTTCATACAGAATACTCACCGGACCTGGTATAAAAATGCCTCCCTTAGGGCTGGCTTCCCGGATGGCCCTGGTCAGGGATTCGGGAGGTATGCTGAGATCTGGCAAGGCCTCTGCTAGAGGAAGCTGCACGAAAGCCTGCCTGAATTCCGCCCAGGTTTCTGGCCAGGGTGTGATGGTAACCCCGGATAGGGTGATGGTATCTGGTAGCAGGGTGATCAGGACGGGGTGATTGCCAGGTTTTACTTCAACCGGAACTGTAAAGGTTGCCGGGTGCATACTAATGGCTGTGACGAGGATGGAATCTCCGGGGATGGCCATACAGGAAAAGCGTCCGGATGGATCAGCGGCCATGGCCGCATTTGTTTTCAGAGAGATAATATGGGCATACCCAATGCCCTCCCCTTGCAGGTTCACGACTTTTCCCGTGATGATGACGCGTTCCTGGCCATGCAGTTGGACGGGGGTCAGGGTCATCAACACCAAGATGAAGGCAAGCGCAAACTGCCTTCCCTGATGGATACCGGACAACTTTTGGGCATACCTGACCATTTGCTCCTGAATAAGCCGCTCTCTCTTCTTTAACCTGTGACGGTTGAGGCGGGATAATGTTACAGATTACTAACGCACTGCCCTGCGATTTGATTTGGTGAAGCCCGTTTTTTAACTATTTTTGTCTCCTTCGCATTAAAAGGATACGCAATTATCATTCACTAACTAAAACCATTACGTCTATGATGAAGGGACACCCAAGAGGATTATTAGCCGCTGCACTTGCCAATATGGGCGAGCGCTTCGGCTTCTACACCATGATGGCCATTCTGGTGTTGTTTTTACAGGCGAAGTACGGGCTTTCCGGGACCAATGCCGGGATTATCTACTCCATCTTTTATTTCTCCATCTACATCCTGGCTTTTGTCGGGGGGTTGATCGCTGACAAGACACGGAACTACAAGGGCACTATCCTGGTAGGACTTGTTGTTATGGCAGTTGGGTATTTCCTTATTGCGTTTCCGACACCAACGCCATCCCCGAATAAGATGCTCTTCCTTATTCTGTCCTGCATTGGTCTGTTTACAATTGCCTTCGGTAATGGCCTTTTCAAAGGTAACCTGCAGGCGCTCGTAGGGCAGATGTATGATAATTCAACCTATGGTGGTAAAAGGGATGCTGGTTTTTCGCTGTTCTACATGTTTATCAATGTTGGTGCTTTGTTTGCACCGATTGCAGCTGTCGCCATGCGTAATGGTTTCCTGATGCGTCATGGATATTCCTATAATGCCAGCCTCCCTGAACTGTGCCATGCATACCTTGACGGAACCATCAGTCCAGAGGCACAGGAAAGACTCACCCTCTTTGCACAGCAGGCCAGCAACAATGTACCTGTCGCAGACCTGACGGCCTTTGCCAATGATTATCTGAATGTGTTTGCCACCGGATTCCATTATGCATTTGCCCTCTCGATCATTGCCATGGCCATTTCGCTTACCATCTATCTGGTGAACAAGAAGATTTTCCCCACACCAGCCAAGAAGGACAAGACAATGGCGGCCGGTGATATCGTGATGGAAGCCAAGGAAGTGAAACAGAGACTGTATGCCCTTTTTGCCGTATTCGGTATCGTGATCTTCTTCTGGTTCTCTTTCCATCAGAATGGGCTCACGCTCACCTACTTTGCAAAGGATTATACCGACCTTAGCGGGATCAAGATCAACCTTGGATTTATGACCATCCAGGGTGCCGAGATCTTCCAGTCGATCAACCCCTTGTTCATCGTCCTGCTGACACCGATCATCATGGGTATTTTTGGATGGCTTGAGGCCCGTGGTAAACAGCCTTCCACGCCCAAGAAAATCGCCATTGGTATGTTTATCGCTGCAACAGCCTATTTCGTGATGACACTGGGTTCCATCGGTCTGCCGCTGAAATCTGAAGTGGATGCCATGGGTGGTCTGACTGATGCAGAGCGTGTTACGCCATGGTTGCTGATCGGTACATATTTCATTCTGACGGTTGCTGAACTCTTTATCAGTCCATTGGGAATCTCCTTCGTCTCTAAGGTTGCACCTCCGCAATATCAGGGCGTGATGCAGGGAGGCTGGCTCGGAGCCACTGCCATCGGTAACCAGTTACTCTTTATCGGTGCCATCTTCTATGATACCGTTCCTCTCTGGCTCACATGGACGGTGTTCGTGGTAGCCTGTCTGCTCTCCATGTTTACCATGCTCTTCATGCTGAAATGGCTGGAGCGGGTAGCTAAGTAAAAAGCTATAATGATCATAAGAAGCCTGCAGGAGTTTTTTCTGCAGGCTTTTTATTTGGCGTCTGAAAGCAGCAGCTTGAATCCTTCCCAACTATCTCCGGCATGGATCTTAAGGAAATACATTCCCGCAAGGTGTTCATCTATTCTGATCCTGAACAATCCTTCGCGTCCTGCAGATCCGAACAAAAACTTCACCTGCCTTCCCATGGCATCGTAGAGGTATAATTCCAGTCCACTGATATCCCGCTTACCGAAATCAATATAAAAGGATGTTTCTCCGCTGTTTTTTAAAACAGGGTTGGGATAGATATTGGGAATGACACGGATATATGCCAGTTTAACATTCTCGTTGCTCGTTTCTCCATTGCTGGCGGTTAGTGTTACCGTAAACGTACCGGTGTGTTCATAACGGATCCCGCTGGGGTTTTGGACCTCAGCAGTCGCCGGGTTGCCTCCCTCAAACTCCCACTTCCAGGATGTGGGATCGCCGAAGCTTAAATCAGTAAATGAGATGGTGCTGTTCACCGGGATAACGGTTGTATCCGCTCGAAAATCGGCGATAACGTAAATCGTTCCACCATAAGTGCCAGGAAGGCTTCTGGCCCCGGATCCAAGCGGATCCAGCCAGTCTTTGAGTCGCTTATCCGGTGTGGTGCCCTGCTGATCCCAGGCATGCAACATTTTTCCATAGAGGTCCGGAGATGTCAGATTGCTGCAGGAAGCCTCACCGCCCGACAAGATGCCAATGATGCGTTTCTGTTGGTCGAAGAGGGGGCTGCCAGAGGATCCCTGCTCGGTAACGCCGTGATTGGTCGTGGTTTGCGCCCACCTTACACCCCAATGTGTTCCAGGAATGCTGCCCCATTGTGTTGAAAACAGAGGTTGTATATAAGTAGATATCTTCTTCATATCCCCGGCTGGGTGGTGGATTCCCACACCCTGTTGACTGGGTGCTGTGTTCAGGCTCCATCCATTGTAATAAGGATTATAGTTGGCCGGCACATTTTGGTTTAAGCGCACGAGGAAAAAATCTGCGCCAGTAATACTGCCAGCACTACCCCCTGCACCCGCCAGGCGCTGGCATCCTGTCATGGTTTTGGATGCGGGTTCGGTTGAAGGATCCTGACAGCCAGGCGCTTCATAATTGAAATGGAAGATCCATTGGTTGAGTTCAGTCGTGCTGGCATCCTGACCGCAGTGGTCTGCCGTCAGGAAGTAGGGACTCAGGTCCTGGGTTGTATTGTTAACGAGCGAACCCGTACACCAGAATGTGCCACCTCCGGCTTTCAGCAGTATCCGGGCAATACCCCGTTTCTCATTTTTCCAGTTATCACCCTCTGGGCAGTTGATGTTCACTTCACACCAGTCAGAATGGCCAAAACCTTTGCTGTTGTTTATAAAACCTTCTGTTCTGTATATGAAGGAGAGGTCACTGATGCGGATGTCTGGCAATGCTGTAGCATCCTGTAGATCCGGATGATAGTATTCGAGACATAGGGTATCTCCAGGGATAAAAGGAGTGGCGAACGGGCCCCCTGATGGATTGGATATCTCAGTGTAGGCGCCAAGAACTGTATGCCGGTCAGATGAATAGATGTACAGCTTGCCTTCTTTCGGGATCTTAAAAGCATCGTAATAAAGCACGGTTCCGACGGCTTTTTTCGTCACGATTCGTATGCTTAAAATATGCCCTCCGTCAGATAAGGTCTGCAGGAAGCTTTCTTCGGCGAGGTTTATCTGAAGCGGAATACAAGTTCCCACACGGAAGGGGAGTCCTGCTTTTCCTTGCTCATCATCGGCTTTTCTCAGCAGAGAAACATCAGGAGAAGGGATAATGACCGTCTGGTAATGTTGGAAATCCTTATGCAGAAAGGAATGTGGTACACCTGGCTCCGTGAATTGTGCACGGAGGCTACCAATCGTAAACAGGAGTATGATGAGAACGTATGTCCTTTTCAAGGTTGCTGGTTTATAAGATGCTTGATACTTACTTCAAAAGTAGGAAAATCCCTGCATGCATGATGTCACGATAAAAAACACATAATATGCACACATAACGTTCATGATCAGAAAATATTTATTACTTTTAAAAACATATATCAGCGACACTGCCGGTCGGTTTGTATATCAGGTCTGAATCTCCATCCATTAAACATAAGGCCATGAAAAGACTATTATTATTGTTACTGGGATTATCCTTTGGTATTATTATTCTTCATTCACAAGGTGTTCAGTTTCAGTTGAAGGTTTTTCTGCAAGGACCCTTTCAGCCATCAGGAAGTATGAGTCAGGCATTGGGTGCTTCAGGTTACCTTCCGCTTGCACAGCCTTACCACACCGGAATTTGGAACTATACAGGAACAGAATCATTGACGGCCATCCCTTCCGGAATGGTTGACTGGGTGCTGGTGGACCTTAGGATCAGTCCAGATACAGCCGTAGCGCGCATGGCAGCAATATTATATGCTGACGGAACGGTGAAGGACATCAACGGGAATGCAAACCTGTATTTCAATATTCCATCTGGTAACTACTATGTTGCAGTCATGCATCGCTCACATCTTTCATCCATGAGTGGTTCCAGGTTGGTTTTTCCGGTCAGTGGTACACTTGATTTTACAGACACTACTGCATTTGCTGTGTATGGCCGTTGCCTGATCAGCATGAGCGGAGGTGTGACGGGCATGATCTCCGGAGATTTAAATAATGATAAGGTGCTGAAGTATAGTGGCTCCGGCAATGACCGCAGCCTGATCCTCCAGAAAATCATCGCTGAAGTGGGTGGAACTGCCCTGAATTCCACCACTTCAGGGTATCACCGGGAAGATTTGCGGATGGATGGAGTCGTAAAATACAGCGGCGCTGGTAACGACCAGTCGCTAATCATTCAGAATATCGTAAATCTCACCGGATCCACGGCCATCAATGCCACTTTCACCGGGTCTGTGCCGCATGCTGTGCTTTATCCTGCAGCCTTACAAACGTTTCGTTCCTGTGGTGATCTCCTGACGGATATCCGGGATTTTCAGCAATACCCAACCCTTCTCATCGGAGATCAGTGCTGGATGGGTAAGAATCTCAATATAGGCGTCATGGTGAGCAGCACAAACACTGGGGCTGACCATAGCAATGCAAGTAACAATGG
>Ga0116194_1001581_pt1 | contig 13561 bp, 6 predicted proteins | sample AD_SCU001_MetaG_FD_89887 | JGI IMG/M metagenome (GOLD analysis project Ga0116194, IMG submission 89887) | Active sludge microbial communities of municipal wastewater-treating anaerobic digesters from China - AD_SCU001_MetaG | ecosystem: Engineered > Bioreactor > Anaerobic > Digestate | place...
CGAGATTTCTTGCCCGCCTCGAGGTCAGAGATGGCGACGGCCAGACGATATTTTCGACCGATGACCGCCAGGTTCACGGCGTAGCCGAAGCCATGGACATTCTGAGCCGCATGACCATCAAGCTGCACTCCCCCCACAGAATGAGCCCGGCCGCCGCCACCAGGGTTTCACCTGCTGAAATTGTCAGCGAGTCGGTAATGTCGACAGACGAAATCGGCATGGCGACCATCATGCGATTGCGCGGCCGACAGTGGCACTTCCACATGGGCACCTTCCCGACAACCTGGTTCTGGGATGTCTACCCAGAAATAGCCAGCGGCCCCGGCTTCATGTGCCAGACCAACCAGCTTCTCGAAATCTACCTCAAACAGGTCGAAGAAACTCTCGGCAAAGCCCGCGTCAGCAGTGACACACTGCAGCTGGCAACCGAACTGAACTACCACTTCAGCAGCTTCCGGGTTTTTCCTGACTACAGCTTTCTGCCGGTCGATAAACTGCTGCAGGCAGCCATAACCAGCTTTCGCACCAACCGGGTGCTTTTCCGTGAACTCGAAGCCGCCGGACAGAAATGGTGGCTGACCTGCAAACCCGAAAAAAATATCAATTCACACGTTTTCATGCACCTTATCTCACAACCCGCACGTCTGAAGGCCCTCGAACCATTTAAATGGCGTCTGATGGCCGGTGGCATTTTCGCCCTGATCATCTCTCTGCTCGGCGCCATGCTGATTACCAGGCTGATAATTCTGCCGGTCGGCGACTTGAGCTCTGGCATAACTGCCATCAGGGAGCGGCGCCAGGATTTCCGCATTCCTTTCCGCCGCGATGATGAATTCGGCGCCCTGGCAAACGCTTTTAACAAGGTCATCGGCGAGCTTAAAGAGCTCGAATACGGGCGCATCGTTCAAGAAAGCCTGCTTCCCCGTGCAGCAATCGTTCCCGAAGGCTATGACATCGCGTTTTTCAATACCTCGGCAACCGACCTGGCCGGCGACTACCATGACTGCGTCAAGCTTAACGACGGGCGCCTGGCAATCGTTCTCGGCGACGTCACCGGGCATGGCATATCGGCAGCCCTGGCGATGGCAATGGCCAAGGCCACGGTAAATTACGCCGCAGCCGACGGCAAGCTTTTTCCGGTCGGAGTCATGGACATGCTCAACGCACTGTTTAACCGTGAACTCAAACCGCGGCACAAGTTTATGACCCTGGTAACGATCGTTGTCGACCCCGTCACCGGCAAAATTGAGGTCGACAACGCCGGGCAGTCATACCCGAGGTTTTACAAGGCTGCCGAAGACCGCTCAGAGGAAATCGAACTGCCAACCATGCCACTCGGTGCCATGAAGAAGCGCCGCAGCAAAATCGAAACCCGCACGATGCAGTCTGGCGATGCACTTATTCTGTATTCTGACGGCATCATCGAATGCAGTGACACCACCGGCGACATGTATGGCTACAACCGCTTCAGCGACAGTTTCGAACGACTGATGCGCGAAAAAACTCCGGCAGAAAAAGCTCTGCGCGAAATGATGCGCGAGCTCGACGCTTTCAGGGTCGCCGGTCCATATCCCGACGATGTCACTCTGGTAATCATCAGAAAACTCTGACTCTCAAACCGCCGGAGCAAAAACTTATTGCGCATCTTATATAAAAGCTCATTGGAAATTTCTATAACGAGGCGCAGAGGGAAGCCGGGATTACTTTTTCGTAAGCTTGTTTTGCACAGGATGTGCTTATGCAGAACCGCGCAGGATAGAGCGGTTCTGCTGAGCGATAACTTGAGGACAGAATTCGGCTGGAGCACCCGACAGCCCCAATCCTGGTGCTGCCGAGTATCGCCGACCTCCTGTCGGCAAAAAAGTAACCCGGCTGATAGGCTGCGCCGCCGAATCGGTGAGAATTATTCAATGCGCTCTTGTATAAAACAATGTTTCGGCAGAAGTCGTTATACCGCGTGAACCGACCGGGTCCTTTGTCACATTCGAGTTTAAGAATAGACGGTAAAACCACAGATTCAACTTAGACAAACCATTATTGGCAAAACGCCATGTATCAGGCGAAAGAAAAGGGCCCGGAAAACCGGGCCCCAAATTTCAACTTAACGCTTAGAGATTACGGAAACTTACTTACTTGCTGGTGCGCAGGGTGTCATATTCCTTCTTGGCTGCGTTCATAGCATCAGCAACCTTGAGAGCGTCGTCCTGGCGACCCTGGCGCAACATTTCGTTATAGAGTTTGTAGAGTTCCTGGTATTTGCTGTAGGCAAGTGCAACTTCTGATTCGTAGTCGCCAACAACTTCGCCGCTGATGGTGACCGTATCGTTCTGGCTGGCAGTCGGGGCAGGAGTTGATTCGTCGCCACCGATGGTGATCACACCACCGCCAACCGGTACGCCAGCGCCGGTGGGCATTGCGATTTCGGGCATATTGGCCGGGCCATCTTTGCGGAACATGCCGGCGATTTTCTGAGCGGCCCAGTTACCGAGGTAACCACCGACCATACCACCGACGACTGTGCCCACGGGGCCGAGGAACGAACCAAGAGCGGCACCGGCGGTAGAACCGATAGCCTGACCGGTTACGCCAACCCAGTCAATTCTCTTGAAAGCTTCGCGGATCGAGAATTTACCATTCTTCAGATCGCCGGCGACATAAGCACCGACTGAAGAACCTACGATTGAACCGAACGACGGAGCAAGGGCGCTGAGAACACCACCGACAACCGGCACTGCGCTCAGGAAAGGAACGAAGAATGAGCCTGCAGCAGCACCGAGAACGGCACCACCGACGCCACCGGCAAATTCGGCGCTGCATACGGTCTTGAGGGCTTTCTTCATGCTGGGTTTTTCGCCGCGCATGATCTGAGTGGCCAGGTCAACACCAACGGTGATACCGGCGGTGATGAGAATATTCTTGGCACTGAAACCAGATTTGAGGCTGTCTTTAACGTTCTGGAAACCCTGGTTGGTCATACCCTTACCGGTTTCGTAACCGGCTCTGAATTTGTCACCAATAGTAGCTTTGTTGCCAGAGGCCTGAGCGGCATCATCAGCAACCGAACCGGCACCAAGAGCACCGGCCTGAGCGACGTCGTCTGCGGTAGAACCGGCGGCGGCAACATCGTCAGCAGTTGATCCGGCAGCGGCTACGTCATCTGCGGTTGAACCGGCAGCTGCCACGTCGTCAGCAGTTGAACCGGCGGTCTGAGAACTCTGTGAGCTCTGAGAAGAAGAACCTGACTGGGCAACGTCATCAGCAACAGAACCACCGGCGGGCGGGTCCATCAGACCGCGTTTGATGGCTTCTTCGTGTGAAATGAAGCGGCCGGTCTGCGGATCTCTGGGGTGTCTTGCCGGGTCCCAGGTTCTGGTAGTAGTTTCAGAAGTAGTGGTCGTGGTCTTGTTAGTTGAAACCGAAGACTGACCGGCGGCAGCCACGTCGTCGGCAACAGTGCCGGCGCTTACTGCATTACCCTGAGAAGATGAAACGGGAGACTGGGCGTTTCCACCGGTTGAGGTCGAACCGGCTGCGGCCACGTCGTCGGCCACAGTGCCGGCGCTTACAGAGCTACCCTGAGCGGCATCGCGTGAAATGAAGCGACCGGTCTGGGGGTCTCTCGGCTGCGGGGTTCTGCCTGAAGTCTGAGCGACATCATCAGCTACCGAACCGGCTGAAACGTTTGAACTGCCCTGAGAATTTGAAACTTTTGAGCCTGAGCCCTGAGTAGAACCGGCCTGGGCAACATCATCTGCCACTGAACCGGCCGACACATTAGAGCCTGAACTCTGATTTGAACTGCCAGAAGGCTTGCTGGTCGAGGGTTTGCTGGTCGAGGGTTTGCTGGTCGAAGGCTTGTTTGAGCCGGATGAAGCCTGGGCGACATCATCAGCTACCGAACCGGCACTTCCGGCAACGCCGGCATCACCAAAAACAAGCTTGGTGTACTGGCTCATTTCGAGGGCAACGGGTTTGCCATCGACAAAGCGCACATTGTAATGGGTGATCTGGGTGCCTGAGCGCACCGATACCCACTGGCCCGGGGTGACGTTCAACGTCTGATTCCCGACTCTGACCGGTATGGTTTCAACCGCCGCCATCAGAGGTGCCTGAAACAGGCTGGCCAGAAAGAAGAGACACATCAGACTACTGAGAACTCTAAGCGTTTTCTTTCTCATATTCTTTCTCCTTCTGGAAACATCGGACACAAATTCTGTTTAACCGACAAACCCACCGGGGTACCGGCGAGCTTTCATTTAATTCTACTGATAGTTTTGCTTTCCGCAATACTTTTAGAGAAGAATTTTATGATTTCGTGAAGTTTGTCAAAGGTATTTTCTAAAAGATCGCATTAAACAAAGCTATATTGTGTCTGATTATAATGACCACGCCCAAACCCAACAAGGGTACCGGCAAAAAAAATTGAGATTGAAAACCGGAACTGGCAAGTCCTGGTGTCAGCCACAGAATTCAAGGCCAATAAAAGTGATGTCGTCATCAGCTTTTTTTTTCTCGGCAAATGTATCGTTTTCTGATACCAGCTTTTCAACCAGATCACCAAGCTCACAATCACAATTGTGCTCAAGAAAATCTAAGATCAGGCCCTTGGCAAAAAAATCCCCCGCTTGATTTCTTCTTTCTGTAATGCCATCGGAATACATAAATAATCGATCGCCCGGCGATACCTTAAATTCATTGACTGGTATCAGGTGTGATTGATCGAGACCAACGAATGGCCCGGCCTCTTTGATTTCGCAGGGAAGACCTCCGGCTTTGTGCAGAATCGGTGCCGGGTGCCCTGCATTGACGAACGCCGCCGTTCTGGTCTCAGGGCAATACTCAAGATAGATCATGGTAAAATAAAGATTAAACCGCTCGATCGGAAACTCTTCTTCAAGCCTTTGCAACAGAATCGGAAATTTAGATGGATCAGCAGCTCTCAGCGCTGAATTAATGCCAAATTCGTGAAGATTCTGGGCAACTGCGACGCCCATCATGGCCGAAGTGATACCGTGCCCGGCAACGTCTATCAGAAATGAAACGATCCTCTTGTCAGGGAGAGAGAAAACACCAAAAAGATCGCCGCCCGCACAGTCATAGGGTCTGAATTTCCAGGCCAGCCGCCACCCAGGAAATTTCGATTCCTGGGGCAGCAAACGACGCTGCAGCCACCCGGCCGCGCGCAGATCTTTCTCCAGTTCTTCCTTTTGCTGGCGGATATTCCCGAGCAATTCCTGGATTTTACCGGATAAGCGACTCAACTCATTGAGGCCGGTTGAGGAGCTGTCACCAATAACCTCTCCCCAGCAAAAAACTCCGGCACCGTAAAGACATGCAAGAACACGGCACGGCCGGCCTGACATTGCCAGACGCAATAATACAGGCCCAGCGTTATCTGCCGCTCCCAGATCTTTCAGATGCAGGCGCATTTCAGTCGGGTAAGAATGAAGAAAAATTTCTTCGATCTTCCTTCCCCTGATTTCGTCAAATTCGCCGAGAATGCGGTTAAAGCTCTGCGAACAGTCACACATCAGGCCATTCGCATCAAAAACCGCCCAGAAAACCCTCTCTGAAGAATTCAGAAGCTGTACGAGTGGCTCGGGTATGGAGAAAACCGCTTCAGGCATTCCGCCACTCTCCTGCCTTCTGAACCGCTTCGGCTATATCATTGATAATCGCGATATCAGTAAAATAACCCCTGGACTCCGGGAAAAGGCAGAAAACCGAGCCCCCGGCCATAATCGGAACACTGCAGAGTACCGGATCAGTTTTGAAAATATCGATGATTTTTCTGAGATATTGCAGATGATAGGGCATCGTCAGCGAAAACCCGGCAAAATTGGGCCTGATTTTTCTTGCCGCCTCGATAATTGTCATGACTGGCAGGTTGGCGCCAAGGCACGTGACTTCCCAGCCGCTGAAGGCAAGACTGTGAGAAATAATACGGGCGCCGAGATCGTGCAGTTCCCCGGCTACCGCGGCAATCATTGCCTTGCCGACCACCCTTCCGGTGCCAGGATTTCGCAAATGCAGCGTCGAAACAACGGTCTGCGCAACCGAAGTTGCAATATGCTCTTCAGCCACAGACAGCTTGCCCTGTTGCCAGTGAGAGCCTACCTGGTACATTGCGGGTTTCAGCGTATACTGATAGAAGCGGTCAGGCCGAAAATCGCGTGCCAGTTCATTTTCCCCGATTTTAAGAGCTTCATTGATATCTTTGCGAACAATGGCCTGGTAAAATTTATGAGCATTCTCGTTTGATTCAGCGAGCGGCTCGTCACCTGTGATATTTTCTGCGACACAGACAAAGCGGTCATGACGCTCGATCATCCAGTCGTAAACCGGGAAAACGGCCGCCGCATCTAGCTCGCTCAGTTCGATTTTCATGGCAGCCTTCCAGGCGTTCAACGCAACCGGAAAATAATCGAAAGAAAAACCGTAATTTCTGTATGTACGGTAAACCCACGGAATCACCGATGCCAGAAGCCTGAAAGCGCTTAAATGCAACACAGTGGTCAAAAACATTGCATGATTGCGATGATTGTCATGCATCATTTCGACCGCGTCCATCTTTCCGATCAGCCTTTCCAGGTCGTTTCTCGCAGCCAGCGCCTGGTTTACCCTCTCGACCAGCAGCCCCTTTCTCGCGTCAAAAGCTTTTGCCGCCTCTGTGGGAATTGCCGGCAGCAGCTCGGATTCGCTGATCAATTCACGTATCATAAATACCTCCGTCAGACATCTCATCGTTGAGTATAACAAACTTTTGCAAAATATACTGTTTGCTGTTTGCACAATTTTTCGACAGTCTGTTAGAATTAACCTTGCAGGAAAAAAAATCGTAGAATGTGTTTTAAGGTTGGTTAATGACTGACTCAAACCGGATTGAGATCTTTTGTGGCGCAGATTTTGGGTTTCTGCTTCTGTCATCCGTTAAACCCGGGGCAACAGACCCGGCAGACTTTACCGTCATCGAGGCAAACCAGCGCCTCGCAGCCATCGCCGGCGTCGCTATCCCCTCATCTGCCCCCGAATACGCGCCCCGAATCTCCGACTGGCTGAACTCCGAGCCGCTATTGGCTAAAAAGCTCGCCGAAAGCTTAAACTCGCACGCTTCGGGCGAATTCGTTTTTTTTGCAAAATCTGTCTCTCAGTGGTTCAGAGTATTTATCAACCACCTGAGCGACCGAAACGTCTGTATGTTTTTTCACGCCACCAGTGACCGGCAGCTGCAGACCGAGCTGCTGGCCAAAACCGCCGAACTTGAAACTATCTATAGCAGCTCACCTCTGATGATGTGCATCATTGACGAAGACCAGCGGCCGGTCTACGCCAATCAGCAGCTGCTCAGCTATATTGGCCGCACATTCGAAGAAATCCGTGATACCCGCGCCTGCGGCGCTTTTGGCTGTATAAACGCCAAAGATGCCCCGGAGGGTTGCGGTTTTGGCTCGAACTGCCACAACTGCCTGATGAACAAAGCTATCCAGAAAATAAAAAAAACCGGAATCAATCAGAGCAATATTCCGTTCTTCACGACTCTTGAATTAAACGGCAGCCCGGTTAAAGCCTCGCTTCTGGCAAACCTGGCAAAAATTGCGCTGCCAGGCAGAAATCTTTATTCAGTGATTTTTCAGGATGTTTCTGACCGGCAACGAATGTTTCAGGCCCTGAAGCAGAGCAACGAACTGCTTGAAGAAGCCCAGAAGCTGGGCAAAACCGGCCACTGGGAATACGATTTTGCCACCGGGTCACTTTTCTGGTCACATTACCTCTATGAAATCTTTGCAATCGCCCCGGAAACGCCAGGCCCGGACATCAAAACCATGCTCTCTCTCGTTCATCCCGATGATATTGACAACTATCGGGCACTTCTCGACAACTGCCTGAAAAGCAGAACCGGGTTTGTCAGTGAGCACCGTCTGCTTACCGGCGCCGGCGTAACCAGATTCGTTTTTGAGCACGTGCGCATCACATCCGATGAGTCCGGCAATCTGGCCATGGCAATTGGCTCGATTCTCGACCTCACCGATCGCAAGAACCTCGAATCCGAAAAGCAGCTGGTCGAACTGGCGCTCAAAGATCGCGAACAGATGCTGAATGCCATTTTTGAAACCGCAAATGTCGGCGTGGTCATGCTCGCGCCGGACGGCAGATATCTGCTGTTCAACCCGTGGTGGCAGCAGCAGCTCGGCTATAGCTCTGAAGAACTGCAGAATATGATTTTTACCGACTCTGCCGCCGAAAATGACAGACATGCAATTTCAGAGAGCCTGCAACTGGCACTTCTTGGCAAAACCGGTTCATTCAGTCTCGAAAAGTGTTTTTTGAAAAAGAACGGCAGCAGCTTCTGGGGCAACCTCTCGGTCGCTCCGATGAAAAGCGATACCCGGGTAATCGGGGCTCTTATCGCAGTCATAGTAGATATCACAGAGCAGAAAAATGCCGAAGAAGCTCTGACGAAAAGCAAAGAGCAGTTCGAGCTGGCGATAGCCGGCAGCAATGACGGCATCTGGGACTGGAAAATCAAAACGAACGAGCTTTTCCTTTCCCAGCGCTGGAAAGAGATTCTCGGCTACACTGACGCTGAACTACCCAATTCGTTCGACACTTTCAAAATACTCGTTCACCCCGAAGACTGGCCGCGGGCTTCCCGCTGTATCGAAAAATACATTCGCAACGAAATCGACGCCTATGATCAGCACTTCAGAATGCTGCACAAAAATGGCACCATCCGCTGGATAAGAGCCAGAGGCGAGGCAGTCCGCGACGAAAACGGCCGGCCACTGCGCATGGCCGGCTCACATTCTGATATAACTGAAATCAAGGCAGTCGAAAGGGTTCTTGCACGCGCCAAAGAGATAGCCGAATCGGCGAACCAGGCCAAGTCAAACTTTCTCGCCAATATGAGCCACGAAATGCGAACCCCGCTGAACGGCCTGGTTGGCTTCACAGAGCTGTTGAAGCAGACAGAACTCAGCGAAGATCAGCAGAGTCTCGTAAACAGCACCAGCCTCTGCGCTCAGACCCTGCTGGCGCTCATCAATAATATCCTTGATATTTCAAAGATTGAAGCCGGACATTTCGACCTGTTACTGACCCGAACCAGCATCTTTGAGCTGGTCGATCAGGTTAAAGAAATCGTTAAACCGATGGTTGCCCAGAAAGGCCTCGAACTGCGTGAAATACGTGCCTACGAAATGCCAGCATTTGCCATGGTCGATCCCGACCGGCTAAAACAGATACTTCTGAACCTGCTTGGTAATGCCATAAAATTCACCGAGAAGGGGTTCGTTGAACTTGCTCTCAGTTATGAACCCTCCGGGCCCACAAAAGGTGCCTACCATTTCTCAATCAGAGACTCCGGAATCGGCATCCCCGACAGTCATAAAGAAAAACTCTTTCAGCTCTTTTCTCAGGGCGACGAAACCATCAACCGCAGATTCGGCGGAACAGGGCTTGGCCTGGCAATCTCAAAACTGCTGGTCGAAAAAATGGGCGGCAGAATCAGCTTCTCCAGCCAGAAAGGCCTTGGCTCAACTTTTTTCTTTTCGCTCACGGCAGAAACTCTCAGCGAAATCCCCGCCCCGCCCCGGCAGCAAAATACTGTCGAAAAGCCAGCTCAAGCGACTCACTGCAATCCTGGCCAAAAACCGGTGCAGATACTGCTGGCCGACGACATACCCAACAATCGCCTGCTGGCAAGATTGATGATTTCAAGACTGAGAGCGAACGTAAAATTTCTTGAGGCCGAAAACGGCCAGATTGCGGTCGAGCTGTTCAAAAATAACCCTGATATCGACATGATTCTGATGGATGTCAGCATGCCAGTTCTGGATGGTCGCAATGCCGCAGTTGAAATCAGAAACTTTCAGGCCGACTCCGGCAGAAGAGTGCCGATAATCGCCTTCACCGCCAATGCCACCCGTGAAGAAATTGAAAAAGATCTGCTGGCAGGCATGGACGACTGCCTGATAAAGCCAGTTACCATGCAGAATCTCGCAAACTTCCTCGACAAGCATCTTGAAGGTTTACCTGATAAAAAGCCAGAAAAGGCCAAACCCGAACCAGAAAAAGAAAGCTTCAACCGCCATGAATTCCAGGAGCGGGTCGGTTCAGACCCCGAAGTCTGGGCTGCGCTTCTCGGCGGCTTTTTGAGTGATGCTGAGGCGATACTGCAAAGCCTTGCCCCCCTCGTCACCGCACAAAACCACAAGGAATGCAGAAATCTCGCCCATGCACTCAAAGGTGCGGCCACCAACATCTCTATCAAAATAATGGCTGAGCTGGCCAGAGAGATGGAATTTGCCGCAAGAGACGAAAACCCGCAGCTTGGCGAAGTTTTCGAAAAACTCAACCGCGAATGGCACGAAGTCAAAGCTATCCTGCAGCATGAACTTGCAAAGCTGCCGCCAGTGACTCCCGAAAATTAGACTGCAATCTCTTCAGAGCTCCGGAAAGAGAAGCTTCTGGGTTTCCAGATCGAACCTGGAATCCATGACCCGCATCTCGGTCGCCTTGAATTCAAGCAGTGCCCGGTTACATTCCTCATTCCACATCGCCGGAACCTCGGCTGTTTTAAGATAGCCAAGCTGCTTCAGTCTGCCCATGACAAACTGCGCGTGCTGCATATTTTTTATGTCCAGCACGGTATTCGGCGCAAACTTCTCTCTGTTTGCAGGTTTCCGCCAGGATTCGAGAATGTCTCTTGCATCAAGGCTCAAATTCACCTCGTGTATTTTGAGATCCCAGAAAACAGCCTCACGGTCTGCAGCCTCGCACTCATAGAACTCACACCGGTCTTTCCAGTCCTGGCGCAATTTTTCCAGGCGGCCCTTTTCATAGCCGCTGAGATTCATGCCGGCGAGATGATCGAGTCTGATCTTCTGAAAAATCACATGCCTGACCTCAGGCAACATCAGCTTGCGACCGTGCGGACGAAATGGCGGCCGATATTCGGCCAGGCCGGAGCGGCTTTTGATCTGCATCGGTTCAATTTCGACCTTATAAGAAGATTCCTGCTCTTCGACCTTGACGGATGTCTTGGGGGCAAGAAAATTAACCCTGCCTCCCGGCCGCTTTTCGGCTTTTTCTCCCGCAAGCTCCCAGGCCACGAAAAACAAAATTATGCTGAGAAGAAACATCGAAAGGCCGAAAAGAAAGATCGAACGGATACGCATTCTGATCTTCGCAGTCGCAACTTCCTGCAGCTGATTGAGATAAAGTTTCTCGTAGGGGCTGTCAACAACGCCCAGAGCCTTCGAAACCCATACCAGAATTTTTGAATAATCCTTGTGCAAAAGGGCTTCATCAATATTTCGCCAGCAGTGGTTCCTTAAAAAGAAAACCTGATTTTTCTGCATCTGGTCGTAGAGCCAGCCGTCAGGACGTGACGCCTTTACCGTTTCAAGCGACTTCAGAAACCTGACCGACTGTTCGAAGTCGGAAAAAACATCGTTCAGTTTGATTGCCATTTGATTCATCAGGCCCCAGACGATGTCTCTCGCTTCTGAATCCTGAAATTGTCTGGCAACCTCGGCAAAACATCTGAAAAAATCACCAGCCCGCCCGCGGCCGGTTTTATGAAAAACGCCTGACATGATCTCGGCAGAAAACAGGGGCAGATTAAGGCTGGTTGCCCGAAAATGCTCTTCAAACGCAGCAAGCCCTGACAATAGCTCAGCCTCAGCCTTTTCTTTTTTAAGAATGCGACGGGCCTCATCGAAAAGCGAAAAGTCGATGGCGGCGACAAAGTGTGTCTTTGGCGGCGGCGGAAAATAATACTCCGGAAAAATCGAAACAATGCTGACAAGTACATCTTCGGCCTGGTGCTGAAAACCGTTGCTCTCGAGAAAAGTGACCAGGTTCAGAAGTCCGCTGAATATGCGCCTGGAATATTCTTCTAGCTCGGGGGTTGCAATACTGTCCCAGTCCAAAAGCTGTCTCGACAAAGCCGAAGTGATACCAGCCGCTTCAGGTGACTGGTAGACCTCTCTTATCGCCTTCAGAACCTCGCCCAGTTTTTCTGGAGGATTTTTCATGTCACCCCGCATAATAATTAATTGTACTTTCAGCTAAACTACAATTATCAAAGGCTTCAAGGCAAGTAAAAACAACCGTAAATTTGCATTTTTACCGAAAAATACGGCAGATTTTTTTGGCTTCCCAAATCGTCAGAAATTTATTATAATCCAATGTATTACTAGATAAAGTTTTATGTAAGTTCGATTGGGTTTGTTTGATATTTATGGAAAATGACTCCATAAACGGAAAAGAAAGCCAGCAGGCAAAGGCAGGCAGGCAGAGCGAAGATTCACCGGTTGAAAAACAGAAAGCCGGTGGTGGCCGCTTTTTTGCCCCCGATAACCCCGAAGTAGCCACCAGCTCAACCCGCCAGCTGATTTCGCTTATCCAGAAAAATGTTGGTCAGGCGGCTCAAAATGAGTTGCTGACCATCTTCAAAAGCCTCTCTCACCTCAAAGAAGAGCTTCGCGCCCCGCATCAAATCGACGTTCTTCAACAGATACAGTATTCTGCCTCGGCGATCATGAATCTGATTCACAATGCCATGGTGTTCTCCCTGCAAAAACCATGCGGCATAACCCTCGCGCCAGAGTTGTGGTCGATGCGGACAGAGCTTGGCAGACTTTTCAGTCAGTATTCCTTCAGGGCGCGCCAGAAGGGGCTGTCACTCAGACTCAATATTTCCTCTGAACTCCCCGATTCATACCTCACCGACCCGGCCAGAATCGGCCAGATCGTGGCAAACTTTCTCGACAACGCCGTTAAATTCTCCGACGCCGGCCAGGTTTCGCTGAACATTGAACAGCTCTCCAAAGACTCTGAAGAAACCAGAATCAGGCTGAGTGTTATCGACTCCGGCAAAGGCCTGAGCGAAGAACAGATCGATTCCATTTTGCACGACTGCCCGCCGCAAGGCCCTGAAATCGACGAAATCTGCTGTTGCGCCGGGCTTGGGCTTATGATTAACCGCATCATCGTAAAAAAAATGGGCGGAACTCTCGGTGTAAAAAGCTCCCCAGGCATTGGTTCAGAATTCTGGGTTACTCTGCCACTGAAAAACTTCCAGCCGGCGGCGACAAAAACCGTTGAAAAAACTGCTGATTTTAACGCAGCAGATACCGTATCTGCCTCCGAAAAAATGCACAGCCCAAGAATTCTCGTTGTTGACGACGTCGAAATCAACCGCAAGGTCGTTGGCGTTCTGCTGAAGGGGCTCGGTATCACTTCAGAGTATGCCTCAAACGGCAGAATCGCTCTCGAAATGGCCCAGAATAAAGATTACGACCTGATCCTCATGGACTGCATCATGCCGGAAATGGACGGCTTTACGTCAGCCGAAGCAATCAGAGCCCTCGAAACAGGCCGGAGACACCGAGCCATGATCGTCGCGCTGACCTCGCATGACCTTGAAGGCACCAGAAACCGATGCCTGCGGGCCGGCATGGACGACTGTCTGTACAAGCCCATCCAGACAGAAGACCTGAGAAAGATATTAAAAGCGCTCCCCGCCAAAGTCGGGCCGGTCGAATAAACACCCGGC
>Ga0116194_1001583_pt1 | contig 13543 bp, 7 predicted proteins | sample AD_SCU001_MetaG_FD_89887 | JGI IMG/M metagenome (GOLD analysis project Ga0116194, IMG submission 89887) | Active sludge microbial communities of municipal wastewater-treating anaerobic digesters from China - AD_SCU001_MetaG | ecosystem: Engineered > Bioreactor > Anaerobic > Digestate | place...
CGGTTCGCCGGCTTCGAGGTGGTCCAGGTCAACCTTCCGGTGCTGTCGCACTACTCGTACATCCTGGTCAGCGGAAAAGAGGCCCTGATCGTTGACCCGGATCGCGACGTGCAATTCTACCTGGACTACGCGGCCAGGCAGGGCCTGACGATCAAGGGCGTCTACCTGACCCATTCGCACGCCGATTTCGTGGCGGGGCACCTGGAGATCGTCAAGGCCGCCGGCTGCCCGATCTACCAGAGCGCCTCCAGCGGGGCGGGCTACAAGATCGAGGGCCTTCGCGACGGTTCGACGTTCAAAATCGGTTCGGCCGTGATCAAGGTGCTGGAGACCCCCGGCCACACGCCGGACGGCACCTGCGGCCTGGTCCATGCCGGAGACCAGGATCAGGCGGGCCAGGTGCTCTTCACGGGTGACACGCTTTTCATCGGCAGCGTCGGACGCCCTGATCTGCTGGAAGGCAAGATGACAGCGGCCACCTTGGCCTCGATGGGCTACGACTCGTGGACGAGCAAGCTATCGAAGCTCGACGATGCGGTGATGGTCCTGCCGGCCCACGGCGCGGGCAGCCTCTGCGGGGCGCACCTGAGCGACAGCCCCAGGAGCACCATCGGCGCCGAACGCGTGTCCAATCCCTACCTTATTCTGAAGAGCCGCAACGAGTTCATCACCGCCGTGCTGCAGGAACTGCTCGAGGCGCCGCAGTACTTCGGTTATAACGCCGCCATGAACCGTCAGGGGCCGCCGCTGGTGGCCTGGGACGCGCCGCCAACGGAGGAGGTCAAACCCGATGCGTCGATGGCGCTTCCCGGGGCGCACTATCTGGCCGACATTCGCGACGCCGTGGTCTACGCCGCCGAGCACATTCCCGGCTCGGTCAACATCGGCCTCCGCGGTCGTCTGGAGACCTGGGTGGGCATCATGGTCCCCTGGAAGACGCAGGAATCGGGCCAGTTGGTGCTGGTCGGCAGCAAGGACGAGTTGAAGGAAGCCCTGCACCGGCTGCACCGCATCGGCTACAGGGCGAAGGTGCTCACGCCGGAGACTTGGAAGTCCGCCAAGCTGCCGACCAAGTCCGTGACCTTCATCCTACCGGCGGATCTGTACGCCCGCATGAAGGCCGGCACGGCCCCGATCATCGTGGACGTGCGGCTGCCCAACGAATGGATGGGCCTGCGGATCGGCGACGTGGTGAACCTGCCGCTCAACCGCCTGTCGGAACTGTCGGCCAAGCTCGATCTGACGCAGCCGGTGGTCACCGTCTGCAACTCCGCCTATCGTTCCTCGATGGCCATCGGACTGCTGGAGGCCAAGGGGTTCCAACAGGTGACCTCGCTGGCCGGCGGGAGCGAAGCGTGGATCAATGCCGGCCTGCCGGTGTTCGGGGCCGAAGTGGCCACGAGCGTCGCGGAGCCGAAGCGGGTCATTCGCCTGGCCGACCGCATGTCAGCCGATGAACTCCGGCGATTGGCCAAGGATCTGCCCGGGACGTTCGACCTGGTGGACCTTCGCCCGGCGGACCAGTTTGCCGACTACAGCATTCCGGGCTCGCGCAACGTGGAGATCGCCGACGTGCTGGCCAACCCAGCCTATCTGACGGGAGCGGGGCCGCTTATTGTGATTGACCGCGACGGCTCGCTGGGCATGCAGGTGGCCGGCATCCTGTCGCAGAAGACGCAGCGCACCGTCAAGGCCTTGCACGGTGGGCTGGAAGCCTACTGGAAGGACTCCATGCGCGTCGGCGCGGAGCGGCCTGCCTCCGTGACGGGGCCCGCCGGCAACGCGTCGCCCGGCGCCGTGGCGTCTCCACCGACCGCACCGCAAGTGCCGCCTCCTCAACCGCCCAAGAAGAAGTCCGCGGGGTGCTGACCATGAACCAGAAACCGATCGAGAACCGACCGCTCAAGCCGTTTATGAACCCGTACCTGGCCGGGGTGATCCTGGGACTGGCCCTGCTGGCCTCGTACCTGATCCTCGGGGCGGGGCTGGGGGCGTCTGGAGGCATTGCCCGCATCTCGGCTTGGTTCAGTCAACGGTTGGCCCCCGACCACACGCAGTCGAGTGAATACTTCGGGGCCTGGGGCGAGACGCCGCTCTGGTACTACTTGGTGTTCATGCTTTTCGGAATCGTCGTCGGCGGGCTACTGTCGGCCATCCTCGCCCGCCGTGTCAGGTTCCAGGTCGAGCGAGGCGCGAAGGCCTCCCGTATGCTGCGACTGTCGCTGGCCCTGCTGGGCGGCGTTCTGGTGGGCTTTGCCGCCCGCTTGGCCCGGGGCTGCACCTCCGGGCAGGCCCTGTCGGGCAGCGCCCTCGCGCTCTCCGGCAGCCTGGTGTTCCTCCTGTGCATGTTCGCCGGCGGCTATGCCGTGGCCTGGTTCGTCAGGAGGCAATGGCATGATTAGCTCCTTCTTCGGACGCGATGCACTCTCCTCCGGCGAAGCCATGTTGGCCGCGCTGTGCGTCGGCCTGGCCTTCGGCTGGGCACTGGAACGGGCCGGGTTCGGCAGTTCGCGGCGACTGGCCGGCATCTTCTACTTCCGCGACATGACCGTCCTGAAGGTCATGTTCACGGCCGTAGTAGTGGCCATGCTGGGTCTGGAGTACCTCCGCCGTCTGGGATGGGTGGCCGACGAGCAGCTCTTCTTTATGCCTAGCATCTATGGCGCGCAGGCCGTGGGTGGACTCATCCTGGGCATTGGCTTTGCCATCGGCGGCTGGTGTCCGGGCACGGCCGCCGTGGGCGTGGCCTCCGGAAAGTGGGACGCCCTGATCTTCCTGGGTGGGGCGGTGGTCGGCAGCGCCCTGTTCAACGAGGTCTTCGCCAGCGTCGCGGGTCTCTATGCCTGGGGCGACAGCGGTGTTCAGTTCGCCTGGCAAGGACTGGGCATCTCGTCCTCGCTATTTGCCCTTCTTCTCACGCTGCTGGCTGTGGGCTGCTTCTGGGGTGCGGAGTACATCGAGAAGCGACGTTCGGGAACCGGCCAGTACCTGGGCAGCCCGTTCCTGCAGGCCTTCAGCGTTGCCCTGGTGGTCGTGGCGGCCGGGCTGATGATCCTGCCGGGACCGACTCCGGACGCAGCGGCCGCTCCCTCCTTGCCGACCGGCGCTGTGTCGGAATCGCACCTACTGCAAGCCATCGAGACAGCACAGGATCATATCGAGCCCGATGAACTCGCGGACCGGCTCCTCAGCGGGGAGCCGGAACTGCTCGTTGTAGATGTTCGCCCGGCCGAAGAGTTCGCCGCCTTCCACCTTCGCGGAGCGATCAACATCCCGCTGGCCGAGTTGCCTGTCGCCCTGGCCCCCTACAAGAACGCCGGGCTGATCGTGCTCTACTCCAACGGCATGACCCATCCGGCCCAGGCCCGAGACTCGCTGGCCCGCCTGGGCTTTGCCAACGTCTACCTGCTTACCGACGGCCTGGACGGGTTCATCGAGCGATGCCTGAAACCGTCCTCCCTGCGAAGCGAGCCGCTGGCCGCGGCAGACATCGCCAAGATCAACGCCTGGCGCCAACACTTCCTCGCGCCGGACGTCCTGCCGGCAACGCCACAGTCGCAACCCGCATCACCACCGCCGGCTCCGGCGACGCTGCCTGTCTCGGCCCCCGTGCCGCCCACGCTGCCCGGCTTGGTCGAGCCCGCGTGGCTGGCCGAGAACCTGGGTGACAAGACCGTCAGAGTCCTCGACGTTCGCGTCCAGCCGCAGTACAACACCGGCCACATTGCCGGCTCGGTCTGCGTTTCGCCCGAGCATTTCCGGGGCGTGGTCGGCGGCGTCTCAGCGATGCTCCTGCCGCCGGACATGCTGGCCCGGCAGATGTCGCTCATGGGGCTGCAACCGACCGACACGGTGGTCATCGTGCCGGATGACAAAATCCACGACGCGACGCTGGTATCGATGGCCTTTGCCCGGCTCGGGCACGCCAGGTGCGGCATCCTCCATGGCGGGTTCAGCCGCTGGGCGGCGGAGAAACACCCGGTCACCACCGCATTGCCGGAGATCGCCCGGTCGGAGTACCCGGTGCCCCCCGCGGATACCTTCACCGTGAATTACCGCCAGGTGCTGGACCACGTGAACCAGAAGGACGCGGTGATCATCGACGTGCGTCCGGCGGAGTTCTACTCCGGCAAGAAGGTTGAAGAGGCGCGCGGCGGGCACATCCACGGAGCCGTCAACCGACCCTTCACCGAGGACGTGACCAAGGTCGGTCCCATCGTGGTGTTCAAGCCGGTGGCGGACCTGGCCAAGGCCTATGCCGAAGTGATTCCTTCGAAAGACGCCACGGTCATCGTGCACTGTCGCACTGGCCATCAGGCCAGCCAGGCTTGCTTCGTTCTGCGAAATCTCCTGGGATACCGGAAGGTTCTCTGGTACGACGGTGGCTGGTCCGAGTGGGCGGCCAGGCTGGAACTGCCGATTGAGAGTCCGGCTGGAGAGAAGTGATCCCGGAACGCCCGCAGGCGGCACTTGCCAGCAGTGTCAGGACGACAGGAGCGAACACGATGCCAAAGACTAAGAACGCCACCGCGGGGAACAACCAGAACGCCAAGGCCCCGCGAGTGGAAAATGGGCCGCTTTCCGCAGAACTCCTGCGGAGAATGGACGCCTACTGGCGGGCGGCCAACTATCTGTCGGTGGGCCAGATTTACCTCTACGACAACCCGCTGCTCAAGGAGCCCCTGAATTCCAGGCACATCAAGCCGCGTCTGTTGGGCCACTGGGGCACCACGCCGGGGCTGAACTTCATCTATGTCCACCTCAACCGCGTCATCCAGCAGCGCGACCTGAACATAATCTACATCACCGGCCCCGGCCACGGCGGCCCGGCCCTGGTCGCCAACACGTACTTGGAGGGCTCCTACACGGAGCAGTACCCCGACGTCTCCCAGGATGAGGCCGGGATGAAACGCCTCTTCAAGCAGTTTTCATTCCCGGGCGGCATTCCCAGCCATGTCGCGGCTGAGATTCCCGGCTCGATCCACGAGGGCGGCGAGTTGGGCTACTGCCTGGCCCACGCTCAGGGGGCCGTCTTCGACAACCCGGATCTGATCGCCGCGTGCGTGGTCGGCGACGGCGAGGCCGAGACGGGCGCGCTGGCGGCGAGCTGGCACGGAGACAAGTTCCTCAACCCGGTCCGCGACGGGACGGTGCTGCCGATCCTTCACCTCAACGGCTACAAGATCGCCGGCCCGACCGTCCTGGCCCGCGTCAGCCGTCAGGAACTGGAGGACCTGTTCCACGGGTACGGATACGCCCCTCACTTTGTCGAGGGCGACGAGCCGATGGCTATGCACCAGGCGATGGCGACTGCAATGGACGTCGTGATGGACGAGATCGCGCGAATTCGCGGCCAGGCCACCCAGGCCACGCGTGCCGGCAAGACCCTTGAGCGTCCTCGCTGGCCGATGATCGTCCTGCGCACGCCCAAGGGGTGGACCGGCCCGGCGAAAGTTGACGGCCGGCAGGTGACGGGTACCGCTCGCTCGCACCAGGTGCCCATTGGGGAGATGCACGAGAACCCCAAGCACGTCGCCTTGCTGGAGAAGTGGATGAAGAGCTACCGACCGGGCGAGCTTTTCGACCAGACCGGTCGGCTCAAGTCGGAACTGGCTGATCTGGCCCCCAAGGGCTCGCGCCGCATGGGCGCAAACCCGCACGCCAACGGCGGACTGCTGCTGAAGAATCTCCGTGTGCCGGACTTCCGCAACTACGCCGTCACTGTGCCCGCTCCGGGGGCTGTAACGGCCGAGGCCACGCGGGTACAGGGCGAATTCATCCGCGACGTGGTCAAGGACAATGCCAACACGTTCCGTGTCTTCAGCCCCGACGAGACCTCCTCGAACCGCTGGAATGCCGTCTTCGAGGCGACCAGCCGCATGTCGATGGCGGAAATCATCCCCGGTGACGACCATATCTCGCAAGAAGGGCGTGTGATGGAAATCCTCAGCGAGCACATGTGCCAGGGCTGGCTTGAGGGCTATCTGCTGACGGGCCGCCATGGGTTCTTCTCGTGCTACGAGGCGTTCATCCACATCATCGACTCGATGTTCAACCAGCACGCCAAGTGGTTGAAGGTGACCCGCGAGATCCCCTGGCGACGTCCGATCGCGTCGCTGAACTACCTGCTGACCAGCCACGTCTGGCGGCAGGACCACAACGGTTTCTCCCACCAGGACCCCGGCTTTATCGACCACGTTGTGAACAAGAAGGCTTCGATCATCCGTGTCTATTTGCCGCCCGACGCCAACACGCTGTTGAGCGTGACCGACCATTGCTTGCGAAGCCGTGACTACGTCAACGTTATCGTTGCCGGCAAGCAGTCCAGCCCACAGTGGCTGAACATGGACGCTGCCGTCACGCACTGCACAGCGGGCATAGGCATCTGGCCGTGGGCGTCGAATGACCAAGGCAGCGAGCCCGACGTGGTGATGGCCTGTTGCGGCGACGTGCCCACCATCGAGACGCTGGCGGCGGTGCAGATGCTCCGCGAACTGGTCCCCGACCTGAAGGTCCGCGTCATCAACGTGGTGAACCTGATGAAGCTTCAACATCAGACCGAGCACCCGCACGGCCTGAGTGATGCCGACTTCGATGCTCTGTTCACAAAGGACAAGCACGTCATCTTCGCTTTTCACGGCTATCCCTGGCTGATTCACCGACTGACGTACCGGCGGACGAACCACAAGAACCTGCACGTGCGGGGGTACAAGGAAGAGGGGACGACGACCACGCCCTTCGACATGGTGGTACTGAATGATCTGGACCGCTTCCACCTGGTTGGGGACGTGATCGACCGCATGCCTCACTTGGGCGCGCGGGCTGCCTATGCCAAGCAATGGCTCCGCGACAAGCTCATCGAGCACAAGCAGTACATTCAGAAGCACGGTCAGGACATGCCGGAGATACGGGATTGGAGATGGCTCAGCTCTACCGGCGCGGCCGAGGGATGATGGTGCCGCAACGTTGGATCTTCCCGTGTAAGGCACGGTCGATGACCGACGCGCACGCCAACGAGGTCGAACAAGGAAGAAGTGACCGATGGTCGATGACGCAAAGGCAACACACGACTTGTGGCACGCCTACAGCGAGCAGGAACTGTTTCAGAAGGTCGGCTCCGGCGAGCAAGGCCTTCAGGCGGCGGAGGTGCGCCATCGTCTGGAGCAGTTTGGCCGCAATGCCTTGGAGGCCGAAGAGGCCGTCAGCGTAGTCAGGCTGGTGGCCAGGCAGATTCATAGCCCGTTGATCTACCTGCTGCTCGCCGCGGCGGCGCTGTCGCTGGCTACCGGCCATGCCATCGACGCGGCCGTTATCGCCGGCGTCGTGCTGCTGAACACGATCCTGGGGGCCTCGCAGGAATACAAGGCCGGGAGGGCCTTGGGCGCATTGCGCGATCTCGCCGCCCCACACGCCAAGGTCATCCGCGACGGCCAGCAGGTGGAGATCCCGGCCGAGGAACTCGTGCCCGGTGACATGTTGGTGATCGAGACGGGCGATCTGGTCGGCGCCGATGCGCGCGTGATCCAGGCCGCGGAGTTGCACGCCAACGAATCGGCCCTGACGGGCGAGGTCGAACCCGTCCATAAGGTTCCGGACGTGATCGAGGCCGAGAGCCCGCTGGCTGAACGCCGAAACATGGTCTGGATGTCCACGGCCGTGACGGCCGGGCGAGGGCAAGCCGTCGTCGTCGGTACGGGGATGGACACCGAACTGGGGCGGATCGCCGGGCAGGTTCGACAGGGCGGGCAAGAACAGACGCCGCTTCAACGCCGCATGGCCCGGCTGGGCGTGATCCTGGGCGCTGCCGGCGTGGGACTGGCCGTCCTGATCTTCCTGCTGGGGCTGCTTCGCGGCTACGAACTGGTCGAGATGCTGCTCTTCGCCGTGGCCGTGGCGGTCTCGGCGATTCCTGAAGGGCTGCCAGCCGTCATCAGCGTGACCTTGGCCCTGGGCGTGCAGCGCATGGCCCGCCGCAACGCCATCATCCGCCGCTTGCCGGCGGTGGAGACGCTGGGCTCGACCACGGTGATCTGCTCGGACAAGACCGGCACCATCACCCGCAACGAGATGACCGTCACCACGATGTGGACCCCGGCTGGCGCCTACGTTGTCACCGGATCGGGGCTCCAACTGACGGGCGAGGTTCACCCTGAGGGCCAGCCAGAGCAAGGCGGAGATCTCGGCGACGACTTGCGGACGCTGCTGCGGATCGGCTTGCTGTGCAACAACGCCTCGCTCACCCGCCAGGATGACGGTTGGGCCATCCGTGGAACGCCGACCGAGGGGGCGATCCTGATCGCGGCCCATAAGGCCCGCCTGGATGTCGAGGCGCTGGTCGAGGCTCAACCCCGCCTGGCCGAGGTGCCGTTCTCCAGCGAGCACAAGTACATGGCCACGCTGCATTCGGCCGAAACGGGCGGCACCGTGGCGATGGTCAAGGGCGCGTTCGACCGGGTGCTGGCCTTCTGTACGCACGTGCTGATCGAAGGGCAAACGGTCCAACTGACGGACGAGCGGCGCGCCGAGATCGAGGCGGCCAGCGAGCATTTCGCCCGGCAGGCGCTTCGCGTCGTGGCTGGAGCGGTGCGGCCGATGGCCGAGGCGAGCGAGAAACTCCGGCGCGAGGACATCGAGGAAGGCCTGGTGTTCGTCGGCCTGTGGGGACTGGTGGACCCGCCTCGCCCCGAGGCGATCCAGGCGGTGGCAGACGCCCAGGGGGCCGGTATCCGCGTGGTGATGATCACCGGCGACCATGCCCTGACGGCCCAGGCGATTGCCAGCCAGGCCGGCATTATCTCCGACACCAGCGGCGAGGTGCTGACCGGCCGGGATCTCGACGGCCTGCCGCCCGAGCAACTCCAGGAACGCGTCAAGAGCGTATCGGTCTTCGCGCGGGTCTCGCCGGCCCACAAGCTTCAGATCCTTCAGGCCCTCAAGGCCAATGGCGAGATCGTGGCCATGACCGGCGACGGGGTCAACGACGCGCCGGCCCTCAAGGGCGCGGACATCGGCGTGGCCATGGGCCGCTCGGGCACAGAGGTCGCCAAGGAGGCGGCCGACATGGTCCTGGCCGATGACGACTTCGCCACCATCGTCCATGCCATCGAGGATGGGCGGGTGACCTTCTCCAACCTCCAGCGGGTGGTGTTCTTTTTGATCACCACCAACCTCGGCGAGATCATCACGCTGGCGGCGGCGCTGGTGATCGGCATGCCGCTGCCGTTGACCGCCATCATGATCCTGTGGATCAACCTGGTGACCGATGGGGCCTGCACCGTGCCGCTGGGCGTCGAGCCGCAGCACTGGGACGTGCTCAAACAGCCGCCGCGGCCTCCCGCAGCCGGCGTGCTGGGCATGAAACTCATCCGCCGCATGCTGATCCTGGCTCCGCTCATGGCGGCCGGCACGCTGGGACTGTTTGCCTATGAACTCTACGCCGGCAGCGCCAAGCACGCCCAGACCGTCGCCTTCACGACCCTGGCGGCCTTCCAGTGGTTCCACGCCCTCAACGCACGCACGAACTACGTGTCGATCCTGTCGGTGGGCCTGATGAGCAACCTGTGGCTATGGCTGGGCATCGGGGCCGCCATCGTGCTGCAACTGTTGGTGGTGTACACGCCCTTCGGGCAATTGCTCTTCGGCACCGAGCCGCTCGGCGCACTGGACTGGTTGCTGATCGTGGGGGTGAGCAGCCTGATCCTGATCGTCGATGAAGTCCTCAAACGCTTCAAGGTGCATGGCACGTTGGCGACCTGAATGGGAGAGAAGAACGTGAGTCGGCCCTCCGTGTCGGAATGTCGTCTCTTGTTCGCGGGTGTAAGAATCCTACTCCAAAGTGATGTTCTACAAACTCCGGCCGGCCATTGTGGGCCCTCTCGTAAGTCATGGTGGCCAAGTCGGTTAGAGATGTCGGACTCAAAAGGGCCGTGTCCGGAATTTCAGAGAGGTTTGAGCCGGGGAGAGAGATTTCGGGGCCGACGGGCGAGAGCGAGTCTAAAATCCAAGTCCGGTTTGCGGGGGAGCCACCACGGCGAAAACCCTATAAACAAAAGCCAAAACACGCGAAGCCCGCGGCGGGTTGGCCGTGGGCTTCGTCTACAAAGAGAGACGGTCGCAGCGAGTAAAATGGTGGATCGAAGGTGACACCGCCGTCTCCGCGGTCGTGATCCACCGGCTGGCCGAGGCCGGCGAGATCACGCTTCCCGTCAAAGGCGTCTTCATCGCCATCGGGCTGCACGCCAACGCCGGCCTCGTCGCCGACCTGGTTGAACTGAACGATCGCGGAGAGGTTGTGGTCGGAGCCGATTGCTCGACCAGCCGGCCTGGCCTGTTCGCCGCGGGCGACGTGACCAGTGTCTACGGCAAGCGGATCATCATCGCCGCCGGCGAGGGGGCCAAGGCGGCCCTGGCGGTCAAGCAGTATCTGGTTCATCAGAAGGCCGGGAAAGAGAACCACGTCTGACGAACAGCCGGTATCTCCAGGCATCTTGCCTCGGCGCAGGATCGCGTTTAAGCTCATCACCGTGATACGGTATCAGGCGTTGTGGCCATGCCCGGCGGCCTCGTTTGTCCCCGGGCTGGAAGCGGCCGCTTTCAGACCGTCTTTGGTGCATGGTCAAGGGAGGAGCGAACGATGCGGGTTCGAGCGGCCACCGTATGCGTGTTGGTCTTGATTCCAGGGATGTGGGGCTGCGCCAGCGAGTTCGGCGTACCCGAGGCGGGGCTCTCCCATGCGGCCAATCCAGATGCAGCCCAGGCACCCCTGGCTCCCGAGTCCGACACGTTGAGGATCGACGCGGCCAACCTGCCTAATCCCCGGCCGCCGGCGCACGGCCAGACCACGATGCACCACGAGATGCCCCCCGAAACGGGAGCCCAATCCCATACCATGGAGCCCGGCGTGCACGATGGCGGCTCATTGCCGCCGCCCGTTCCTCCGCCGGCGTCGCAGCCGAGGCTGTACACCTGCCCCATGCACCCGGAGGTCGTCACCAAAGAGCCTGGCAGGTGTCCCAAGTGCGGGATGACTCTGATTCCTAGGGAGGCCAAGAAGCCATGACCCACGCTCTCCGAATAGCGGCCCTTCTGGCACTTGCGGCCATGGCCCTCGGTGGTTGTGCCTCGCTTGACGCGCGTCCGGCGTTCGACGACGTGCGACAACAGGTCGCCGATCGCACCGGACACCAGGTGCAGTGGAATCAGGGCCGCGACGAGGACGCCGCCGTGGCGGTCAGAGTCAAGACGATGCTCGCGGACGAACTGTCGGTCGAGCAGGCTGTGCAGATCGCCCTGCTGAACAATCGGCGCATGCAGGCATCGTACGAGCAACTCGGCATCGCCCAGGCCCACCTGGTGCAGGCCGGGCTGCTCAGGAATCCCGTCTTCGGCGGGTCCTTTCGGCTCTTGAGCGGCGGAGGTGGCACCGGCGTACTGGAGATGCAGGTCGAGCAGGAGTTCCTCGACATCCTGTTGATCCCCATGAAGAAGCACCTAGCCGAATCTGAACTCGCACAGGCCCGGCTTCACGTCATGGCCGACGTGATGGACCTGGCCTACCGGGTAAGAGTGGCCTTTATCGATCTGCAATCGTCCCAGCAGGCGGTGACGGTGTGGCGGACCACCGCGGAGGCGGCCGAGGCGTCATACGACGTGGCCCGCCGCCTTCACCAGGCAGGGAACGTGACCGACCTCGACCTCTCGGGACAGCGTGCCCTGTACGAGCAGGCAAAGCTCGACCTGGCCGCCGCAGAGGCCGACGTGCTGACCGGGCGAGAGCGGCTCAATGCCCTGCTGGGCCTGTGGGGCGACAACACCACCTGGTACGCGGCGGCCCGACTGCCGGATGTCCCCGAGAACGAACTGGACCTCGACGACCTGGAGAAGCAGGCCGTAGGGCACAGCCTCGATCTGGCCTTGGCCCGCAAGGAGATTGAAACAGCGGCGGCTGCCAGCGGTCTGGACGTAGCCACCACGGTATTCCCGAATGCAGCTGTCGGCGGTCAAGCTGAGCATGATCCCGGTGGCCCCTGGCAGGTCGGTCCCATGCTGACCGTTCCGATTCCACTCTTCGACTTCGGCCAAGCCGCCTCGGCAGCTGGCAGGGACGAAGTCCGCCGTCGCTGGGAGCAGTATGTCGCCCTGGCCGTCGAGGTTCGTGCCGCCGCCCGGTCCGCCCGTCACCGCCTGCTCTACGCCAGGCAGCAGGCCTTGTACTACCGGACCGTCATTGTTCCTCTACGGCAACAGATCACCGCCGAGACGCTGCTTCAGTACAACGCCATGCAACTTGGCGTGTTCGACCTGCTGATGGCCAAACAGCAGGAGGTCGATGCCGGGCGCCGGGCACTGGAGGCCCTGCGTGATTACTGGATCGCCCGCAGCGACATGGAACTGATCCTGAAGGGCCGCACGCCTGCGGCTGTCCTGGACGATGTGGCCGGAGGAATGGCGGGGTCGTCCACGCCCATGCACCAGAGGTGACGAGGTCGGCTTGCCAAGTGACCAGAAGGAGTCCGAGTCATGACCCGATACCGAACCATACTCTTTGCCGCCATGCTTGCCCTCGCCGCGAGCGGAACACTGGCCCTGTATGCTCAGGTAACTCAGCCCGGAGCCGCCTACACCTCGCCGACGCTACGGCCGCCTGAGCCGGCCAGCCCCGAACGGCCCTGGGCCAAGGCCGCACGCGAGGTGCTGCCACCAGGCGAGCCGGGCAAGGACTACACCCCCGCGGTGGTGCCCAACGGAACCACGCTGCCATGCAAAGTGGTCGACGGCGTCAAGGTGTTCCATCTGGCCGCTGAGCCGATTGAACAGGAGATGGCCCCGGGATTGAAGGTCCAGGCCTGGGGCTTCAACGGTCGCACGCCCGGGCCGCTCATTGAGGCGAGTGAGGGCGACCGCGTCCGCATCTACATCACCAATCGCCTGCCGACCGAGACGGCTATCCACTGGCACGGCGTTCTGCTGCCCTGCGGACAGGACGGCGTAGCCGGCCTCACTCAGCCCGCCATCGAGCCCGGCCAGACATTGCGCTACGAGTTCATCTTCCCGCACGCCGGCACGTTCATGTACCACCCGCACTTCGAGGCCATGACCGAGGAAGGCATGGGCCTGGTAGGAATGATCATCGTCCACGCCCGCCTGCCCCGCGAGCAGCGTCCAGATCGCGACTTCGCTTTGATGCTCGGCGAGTGGCGCATCGACGTCGGGACCAGCCGAGTGAATCCCAACGAAATGGTCGAGTTCAACCAACTGACCTTCAACGGCAAGGCCCTGCCGGCCACAGAGTCCCTGGTGGCCAAGCTGGGTGACCGGGTCTGGATTCGCTTCGGCAACCTCAGCCCCATGGACAATCACCCTATCCACCTGCACGGCTACAACTTCAAGATCATCGGCACCGACGGCGGCTGGGCGGAGGATAGGTCGAAGCTCCTGCCCGAGACCACCGTGCTGGTGCCGGTCGGCTCGGCAAGGGTTGTAGAACTTGTCGCCGACAATCCCGGCGACTGGCTTATGCACTGCCACATGACCCATCACATGA